>Ga0247611_10006274_pt1 | contig 15323 bp, 1 predicted proteins | sample 177DNAGHGhighgp2_FD_192422 | JGI IMG/M metagenome (GOLD analysis project Ga0247611, IMG submission 192422) | Sheep rumen microbial communities from Palmerston North, Manawatu-Wanganui, New Zealand - 1770 DNA GHGhigh gp2 | ecosystem: Host-associated > Mammals > Digestive system > Stomach > Rumen ...
CCAATCCCCATATTCCCATTAAAATATTGAAAAAAATAATAGTTTTAAATGAAGTAAATTAAATCTATTTATTATATTAAAAAGATAATTACTTATTAAATATATAAAAAATGGAGGATGATATAAATAATAATAATATCAATGAAATTAATGAAACTCATTTTTTTTATTTTATAGAAAGTCATGAAAGTTCAAAAGATATTAAAATATCTTTATCCTCAAATAATCCACAAGCAAATTCTTTAGAGCGCGTTGAAGAAAAGAGCATAAAAAAAGAAGAAGTCAAATATACAACTTCAATATATCGTATCATTCATTCTTCAAATCAAAAAGATGACTCTTTAAAAATAATTTCAGATGATAATTCCCAAGATAAAAATGAAGTAGAATTATCTGAATTAGATCATAGTAAAATTAGTTTTTTATATGATTTGAATTCAAATCTAAATTTATATGAAACTAGAATGAGCTTGAATGAGGAATTTGAAATATTTGCAAAATATATAATTGAAAATTATAATAAAGATTCAGCAGAATTTAAAGATTTAATTATGTCAACAATTTATCACTTAACAAATAATGAAAAAGACAAAATTGAACTTTCATTTTATATTTCACTTTTGATAGAAAGTTTCAATTCTAAATATTTTATAAATGTTTTAGAATTATTCAGTTCAGACAAAATAAATGATAATGGAGAAATATCCAAAAAAGATCAGAATGAATTTAAAAAAATAATGGATATTTTTCAAAATAATCCTAAAATAGAAGGAATAGAAGATGAAAAAAAAAGAGAAGAACTATCAATAAATCTCTTTACAACAATATATTTTTTTTGTACTAAATGCTTTAAGGAAGGAATGAAAAATATGCTAAAAAATGCAGATATAAAAGTTTTCGTTTATAAAGGTCTAGTTAAGCATAGGAAAATTTTAAAAAGACCAAAATTGCCAAAGAATATAATAGAAAAATTAATTCAATACACAAATTCCCCAGAAGATATAACAAATGCTCTCAGTTATAACAGAGACTTTCTAGTTCTACTACAAATTATAAATGATAAAATTGAACATTTTAATGAGAAGATAGATGGAAGTGAAAACTCTTTAATTAATATTGAAAATTTAATTGTGCCTAAAAAAGAGGATGATATGAAGCAAATAAATTCAGAAATACAAAATTTATTTTCTAATGAAAGTAAATATAATAAACAATTTGTAAAATTTTCACAAGTGGTATTTGATAAATATATTAATTATTTTGAATCAAAAGATTTGGAAAATATGGAAATTTTAAATAAAATAATAAATGAGGTGAAAACAAATCGTCAAAATTTCAATCTAAAAACAGATATGGATTACATCAATCATGAAAATACTATCAATCTTGCAAAAGAGCATAAATTAAGTAATTTAGAAATTCTAAATTTCATCAAAAATGATAAATTTTATAATGATGATGAATATAAATCATCAAAATTTCGTTCAGCTGAAATTATAAGCGGAATAAATATATTTGGAATAAATCAAGAATTTTTTGTAAAATGGAAGGAAATTGATTTCCAGAAAGTCTTTGATTTAAATTATTATGAGTTTGCAAGTCAAGTATGCAAATTAGTTAATCATATTGCAAATTTTTCATTACTTCTTGAATTATTAAATACTTCCAAAAATCCTTCCAAAAAAGAGTATAATTATCAATCGATTTCTCTTTTGCAAAAAGCATTTGAGATCTTATTCATAACTTATGTCCCTGCAAGATGCCCAAACTTTTATAATGATATAATAAATTTGATATATTACTCTGATCAGCAAAATTATAATTGTATTTCATTCAATAAAGATGTAGTACAAAAACTTTTAAATAATAATATATTGAATAAAATATATTTTACTGTTTTATCCAAATATAAAGACTTATCCGATGTAACCATAGAAATTATTACAGATTATTTCACTAAAAGTACCTGGAATGATAACGTGCCCATGATATTAGACTTAATTAAGATATCTGAAAGAGTAAAAAAAAGCATATTAAAAAAAATAAATAAATATGTCATAAGAGAAGATGAATTCTTTGAATTAGAAGAAACAAATAATTATAAGCTACTATCCACCCTTTTAAAAACCAACAATTTTTTCCAAAACGAAAAAGACAAATCAAGCGTATATTTGGAAAAAACTATGATGGTTTTATCTTCTGTAATGCAAAAGGTCAAAACTTTGGATATTAACTATAGTCTAATTACTTATTTTATTGACAATTCAAAATTAGATATTCTTTATAATAGACTTTTAACTATTTTTCAAATGAATGAAAAAGATGCAAAAGAACAAAAAGATATATTAATTAAAAATGTTGAACTAATTAAAATTGCATTAAGTACCACTCAATCTTATTTGGAAAAAATTACTTTGTTCTATCCTAATAAATATTACAAAGAAATAATTGATTTAAATTCAGTTGTTAAGAAAATACAATTAGGCACTATACAATCCTATATCAAAGAGTATTCATATTCATATAATAATTATATCACTAAGTTGAGAGATGATGTGGAGAAAATAGGTAGAAGATCAGAAAGCTCATTTTTTATTTCTATATATAATGATATAAAAAGTAAAAATATGTTAGATGACGAAAATTGCTTCAAAAAAGCAATTAAAAGCTTCGAAAAAATAAAAGATATTTTCACTAAGAATAAATTGGAAGACTCAAACGAAAACATAGTTCAAATGTGTCTAAAGCCATTCAAAAACAAAGAAAGTGAATTGCAAAAAGAAATCGAAATTGATATGGAGTTATTAAATATCCAAAAAGTCAAAAACAAATTCAATTTATATGAAGATTTAGTGATTCTTCTCAAAAGGGAAGACTACCTGCATTTAGTAGAAGCGATTAAAATCTTTATATCTCAACTGGGGGTGAACAAAGGCACATTCAGCAAAGATTTGGACTATATGAATCAAAAATTTGAAAGAAGAAAAGTCAAAAAAATTCAAAAATCTATAGATATGCTGGCCAAATATGAAATAACATATGACACTAAAAATCCTGAAAACAATAAAGAATATATAAGTATGCTTCTTTTGATAAGAAAACAGCCAAAATCAATAGAATTTTTATCACTAACTTCTCTTGAAGATTGTCGTAGATTGCAAGAATTACCTGGACTATTCGACAATGGGTTTTTGTCTGTCAATGATATTTTAGATTTAGAAAAATGTATTGATTTCTTTCATAAATTTGTAAATGGTCAATCTATGAATAAATTAAAAGACATTGAATTGATTAATAAATTCAAGGAAGAAGTTGATAAATATAAAGATATTAGTTTTCATTTTACAAGATTTATAAATAATTTTGCTATAATAAATGAAATGATTAAAAATGGTCTAGATAGAGCTGAAATGTCCAAAAATAAAGTATCATTAATATTACAAAAATGCGAAATTACTATTACTAATAATAAAGATAAGTTTTTCAATTGTTTTTATTTCGATGAAAATAGAAATAACGAAAATGACTTAATTCCTTCAAATCTTACTTTAAAAGATTTATTTGATTTGAGAGACAGGGCACAATTAAATAGGGTTGTAATTACTCAAGGAGATAATAATGCTAAAGAAAAAGAACAAATCATTTTGAACAATAAAAAGTTTATTGAACTAGTTTCAGAGATAAATAATTTATATGGTTTATTGCAAGAAATTTATTGGAAAGGATTTCCAAAAGAGTTTATTGTTATAATAAAATCAGAGTTTAATAATATATCATTTGAGGTTGACAGAAAAACTTATAATACTTATGAAGAAGCTGTAAAAATAATAAGAGACATTTTAAATAGCATTAACCTAGAACAAATTATAGGATATAGAGACAGAAAATTAGTTAGATATATGTTTGGTCTTCAATTCAATTATTTTTATAATATAGTTAATGAACCTAAGCAAAAGCATCTATTTAAATTAATGCCTTTTTTGCAATATTTTACAAATGAATTAGTTGAAAGTAATTTACAATCATTTAATTATAAAAAAAGCAAAAATGCTTATCAAGATATTATAATAAATTGCGATAGATATTTAAATCATATATTAAAACAAAATGAATTGACTTATGATCAAATATACAAAGAAACTATTCTTGTTAAAAAACCAAAAATAGGAAAATATAAAGGTATATATACTTATTTATGCGAAAATCTAGAAAAGGATATATTCCAAATTTTTAAATATTTAACTACACATAATCCAGTAGCCCAAAATATTTTATTATGCAATAAAGAAACCACAAATGAAGAAATCATTTCTTTTTTATATAGAGCAATTTTATGCGAATTTAATTCATGCTTTATTTTGGGTGGTATTGAATCATTAACTTTTGACAAGAAAGTTACTTTTTTTAATATAATCAATAATTTATATGTAGAAAATAATAAAAAAATGCAATCTTTTTTACTTATTTTATATATAAATAAAACTTCAGATATTTACAAATGGTTAGAATTAGAAAAAACAATAAAAAAATTAGATTTAGATAAACAACTATATCTTGATGAAAAATATGAAGGATTTTTGATTGAATTAATTCATTCTGATAAATCAGGTGTTGGAAAATCAACTTTAATAAAAACTTATGTTAAAGATCAAGGTAAAAAATATATTTATTTCCCATTGGGTGGAGTGTTGAAAAGAGAAGAAATCCTTCAACGTCTTCAAAAATTAGAGCTGGATGACAATTGCGTAATTCATTTAGACTTGTTTGATACTGATGAAATATCTTTAATGATGGAGTTCTTATTTTCAGTCTTAATCACAAATTTATATAGAAAAGATGAAAATATTTTTTATTTATCAAAAAAAATAGAAGTAAAAGTAGAAATACCAAATAGTTTCATAGACTATTTTGCTAAATTCCCTTTATTAACTTTATTCAGAAAGAAAAAATTATCAATAGATAATTTAGCTCCATTAATTTTTTCATCTGACATCACCTCAAATGTCCAAATAGTCTGCAATTATTTAAGAGATTTAAAAGAAAAAAGAATTAATACAAAAGATTTATTTATCCCTGGCATTACTCCAAAAGAATTTAAAACTTTAGTCTATTGGATAGGGAAAAAATCTTTTTCAACCATTATTGATGCAGAAGTTCTACCTCAAAATCAATGCCAACAATTAATTTTCGATACAATAAAAACTGATATACAAAAACCAACATATTATCAGATAAACTCATTTATAGATGTTTTAGCTGTTCAATTTAAAAAATTCAACCAAAATTATTTCTTAAATGCAAGACAATTAAGAATAAAAAATTTAAAAGCACAAACAATACGTACATTTATTGTAGAAAGTTTTATTAAATTAACAAGACATTTTACTGAAGGAGCTTTCACCGATTTATTAAAAAGTCAAGAGGAAACTCATAAAGCTATAGTTGGTAAGTATAATGAGGAAGAAGATATAAATAATGCTGTGAAAAATTTAGCTATTAATGAAAAGAAAGAAATCATTTCTTTTGATAAAATTGATCCATCTTTATTATTTTTCCATGAAGGAGAAGGCCAATTATTTAGCATAATAACAAATAAAAAAAAATCTACTCAAGAATATAAGGATCTTTTGGATTTACAAAATTCCCAGGCTATAAAAAAGAAAGACTTTATTTCTGAATTACCAAATTATAGAAAATATACCCAAAAACAATTTCTTAAAGAATTAAAAGATATATTAGATATAACTAATCCTGTTGAAAAAGGAGTTGAAGAAAGAATATCTTTGGAAGAAATAGCTGGTAATTATGTGTTTACTGCCGATAACTTTGTTAAAATGGCTTTAATATTAATTCGTATAAGATCTAATATACCAGTTATAATGATGGGAGAAACAGGATGTGGGAAAACATCTCTTATAAGAAAATTATCTGAATTAAAAAACAATGGAAATGGAGATAAAATGAAAATATTAAATATTCATGCTGGAACAACAGATAAAGATATAATTGATTTTATAACAAATAAAGTACTTAATGAAGCATGTGATTTGTCTATAAAAGAAGTAGAAAGAAAATTCGAATATACTCAAAGAGATCAACTTTTTGAAGAAAAAAAAATATGGGTTTTCTTAGATGAAATAAATACATGTAAGTCAATGGGACTTATAAGTGAATTGATGTGTAAGCATACATATCAAGGTAATGAGTTGCCTTCAAATGTAGTTTTTATTGCAGCTTGTAACCCTTATAGACAAAGAGTTTATAAAGGAAAAGATAAAGTAGGCTTAAATATAAATCAAGCTCATCAGCAGAAGAAATATTTAAGTGATAAAGAATTAGAAGATATTAAACGTAAACTAAACAATAATTTAGTATATACAGTCAATCCCCTTCCCCATTCATTACTTAATTTTGTTTTTGACTTTGGAACAATAAGTCCTGAAGATGAAGAGCAGTATATAAGAGGCATGATAAAAGAATCTATAGAAAAAAAATTTAATGAAAATAGAGGTAATTTGAAAGATTCTGATTTGAATAAATTATTAAATTTATCAAAAGATTTGATTGTTATTTGCCAAAATTTCATTAGGCAATATAATGATGTATCTTCTGTTTCTTTAAGAGAAATAAGAAGATTCAATATATTCTATGAATTCTTTTATGATTATATAAAAATCAAAAAAAAGAATGAAAATATGAATCAAGCTCAAACCCAAACCAATAATATAATTAATATATTTTCATTAAAAGGTATTAAAGAATATGATATACACATTTCTGCTATAAATTTAAGTATTTTTGTTTGTTATTATATGAGAATCACCAATAAGCCTTTAAGAGAAGAACTACATCAAAAATTAAATAAGAAAATATCTGAATATGAAGACCTTTTCAATGGAAGAGATTTTCTTACTTTGCCATTAAATGAAGAAAGATATATTGCAGATAATATTCAAATTGACAGGGGTATTGCCAAAAATAAAGCTCTTTTAGAAAATTTATTTTCATTATTTGTTGCAATAAATAATAAGGTTCCTATTTTCATAGTTGGTAAACCAGGTTGCAGTAAATCTTTGAGTGTTCAATTAATAACAAAATCAATGAGAGGATATTTATCACCTAATCCTTTATTCAAAGAATTGCCAAAGGTTATAGTTAATTCATATCAAGGTTCAATGGGAAGCACATCAGAAGGTGTTGAAAATGTTTTTAAGAAAGCGAGAAAAGTTGTTCAAGATATAGACCCTTCTGAAAGAGATAAAAATATATCAATGATATTTTTCGATGAAATGGGTCTAGCAGAGCATTCACCTAATAACCCATTAAAAGTAATTCATGCTGAATTAGAATATGACCAAAATGAAGGAGATAAAAAAGTAGCATTCGTTGGTATATCAAATTGGACTTTAGATGCATCAAAAATGAATAGAGGTATTTATATATCTATTCCAGATCCTGATGAAGAAGACATGAAAGAAACAGCCTTAACAATAGGTAAATCCTACAATGAAATTTTGGCTGAAAAATATAGGACTTTCTTTGAAAATTTAGGTAAAACTTATTATGAATATAAAAAATATTTAAAAGAAAAACATAATTTAGATGGAAAAGAAGAATTCCATGGTAACAGAGATTTTTACTATTTAGTTAAAAATGCTAGTATTAATTTATCAAATGCTTATACTAATTATCATAATATTGGAGAAGAAACTTTTTGCAAAATTGGTATTGATGCTATTGAAAGGAATTTTTCAGGTGTTGAATTTGAAGATAATGGCAAAAAAGTAACTTCCCTAGAAGTAATAAAAAATATATTTAAACAATTATATCCAGGTTGCGAAGTTTGCAAAGAATATAATGTTACTCTAAGATTATTGGAAAATATACATGATATAAACAGTAGATACTTGTTAGTCATTTCCAATCCAACAATAAGTACATTTTTATTATCTACTATTTTATCAGAAACACAACAGAACTTTAGTCTTTTCATAGGAAGTGAATTCCAGGATGACCATAAAAGCGAAGAATATTCCTTAAAAGTATTGAACAAAGTACAATTACATATGGAGCAAGGAAATATATTAATTTTGAATAATTTAGAATCAGTCTATCCAAATTTATATGACCTTTTCAATCAAAATTTCTCAATAGTTGGTAATAAAAATTACGCCCGTTTAGCAGTTGGGTCAACCACTAACACTTTTTCATATGTCAATATGAAATTCAGATGTATTGTAAATGTTGATATTGAACAAATTGAAAATGAAGAAGCACCTTTCTTAAATAGATTTGAAAAGCATATTTTATCTTATGAGTACTTGTTATGTCCGGCCTTAATTAAAGAATCTAAAAAAATAAAGGATATCTTGGGAGACCTTGTTAAAATAAATAGAAGAATGTATAAAGGTATCAATTATGATTTCTCAAAATTATTATTCAATTCAAGTTTAGAAGAAATTCAAGGAATTTTATACGAAGCAGGTAAAAGGAATGTTCCTATTGAAAATATGATTGATGAAGTTTTGATAAGAATTTCTTTAGTTTTACCTCAAGATATCTTCTTTAGTTTTAATCATACTAATTTCTTCCAAAAATACCCTGAAATTGCTCAAAAAATAATTGATTATTATAATAGAGGTGAACATACAAATATAGCCAATTTTGTTAAAAAATTGACTTGTACTAAAAATGTAGTATATACTTTTAGTCATAATTTAGATGGAATTGAAAATATTAAGAATATCGATAACCCTTTGTATGGGCATTTCGAAAGAGAAAATATATTCCAAATTGAGATTAGTTCTATAAAAACTGAAGATGAATTAGAAAAAAGATTAGATCTTTTTTATTGCGAAGATAAATATAAGATTTGTCTAATTAAATTGAGGCCATATGAAGGAAGATTTATGAATTATCTTAAATATTTCATTGAGTACAAAGAAAGAGGTTTCGAACTAAATAAAAATGATCAAAATAACACCCCAAAAATATTTATCTTCGTTATACATGTTGTTCGTATTTTTGATTCCGAATTAAAAAATTTCGATAAAAAATCAAAAAAAGAGCAAAATGAAATACATAAAAAAATATTATATCATACATTATCAAATTTGTCTGGTTATTACCAAATATTTATAGATAATTTAAGTGGAAGTAGTGAATTATCAGTTGAAAAAATTCTTAATATGAAAAGAGATGAACTATTTTTAAAATGTTTGGATGTAGACAGAGAACTATTAAGCAGTGTATATACATCGCTTAATTATATTAATTATAATATAATTTCTTCCGTAAAAACTTTAAACAAAAGTAATTATATAAATAAATTCATGCATTTCATAAGGCATAATGCAAAAGTCAGAAAATTAATTAATGAAAGCATAATAAGACAAATATTAAAAGAAGAAGATATAATTACAAAAATATTCAAAAAAGCTGATTTAATAACACCAGATGACGTAGATTTACCTTCTATTATAATTAAATATTTATCATGGTCATATGCTCACCAATTAAATTTATTCATCTTCAAAGCAGAAAAAGACCACTTCTTTTCTTCTTTGCTATCAAATGTAGAAGATCCGACTATAATTGATTTAGACAAAAATAATAAAAAGAAAAAGAAGAAGAAGAAGAAAGATAATATTATTGATACAAGTACAAAAAATAATATAGATTCAGATGATGATATAGACTACGAGGAAGATATTAAAACAGTGAAAAAAGAATCCTTATGGGATGACGATGATGATGATGAAGGAATTTGGAAAAGAGACATTTTTGAAATAACAAAAGAAGTTTATTTGGAACAATTAATGTTTAATGATGGTAAAACAAGAATAACTGAAAGGCCAGGAGCTAATAATTTAGAAATTATTTTGGGACTTAAATTGCCAGGGTTAAAAACCACTATAGATAGGATTATTAAAAAGGTTAGAGAGGAGGTGGTACCCAAATATTTCAAAAACGAAGATGATTTAAGAAGAAATGTAAACCAAGGTGAGCAATTGGAAAATGATATAAATAATTATAAAGAAGAACTAAAAAGATTAAATAATATAACTAATTTAGAAATAGAAAATCAAAAAATTTTGAATTTGATTGTTAAAGGATATTCAAATAGCCAAGAAGAATCATATATATTCTATGATTTATTATTAAATGACTACTACACTTTGTATATTAACAATAATATGAATAAATCTGATGAAGAAGTAGCAAATAATAACAATGAGAATAACAATGAAAATAATAATGAGCAAAATAATAATGAGCAGAATAATGAACAAAATAATAATAATAACAATGAAAATAAACATTTTGATAAAATTCAAATAGAAAATATAAAAAGAATGTTAAAGCTTTTAGTTGATTTAAAAAATAAATATTCTCCAATGGAATATGATAACATAAAGCAATTAGGAAATATTATAAATTGGATTGAAGTATATAGTGTTGAAATTAATGCTATATTAAAAATGTATATAACTTTAAATAAAATAGTTCCTAACTTATATGAGCAAATTAAATCAATATTAGATAAAAATCAAATATTTTCTGAAGTTTCAGAAAGGAACCCAGAACATAAAGAATTGGTCAACAAGGCATTTTTCATGGGTTTAGAGTCTCTTCTAAGAGTAGTTACTTCAAATGAAAATATTTATATTGGATTAAAGGAGGATTCTGATAAATTCTTTGAATTAATAAATATTGATAAGCAATTGCATCAAGATGGCCTTCAATTAAATACTAGTTTTGCATTATATTCAAAAGAAGTTTTTTCATTACAAGAAATATTAATAATTGCTAAAGCATTTGAAGTACAAGGTATAAGTAACGAAGAGAAAATTGAACATTTAACTAACACCATTAAATTCTTTAGTAAACAAACTATTTTAATGATTAAGCAAAAAAAGAGTAAATTAGTAACTAATTTAGAGAAATTATATCAATTTTTGGTAGAAAAAATTAAAGATAATGAGAAATTTGGTGAAATTATTAATGCAATATTTCTAAATGAATTTAATAAAATTATATATGATGAATATAGACAAAAAATAATTGAATTTATTTTGAAAGACAATAATTTAATTGCAAATAGCACAGAAATTATGTCAATTATAATAAATAATACATTAAACCATTCAATAGAAGGAATTATAACAAATTTGGATATAATTCATGATAGTAAATCAAAGATTTTAAAAATGCTAAATGATGCTAAAAAAATATTCCTTGATGAAATCATTATAAACATTTTTGAAACAAAAATAAATTTATACTTTGATTTAATACCATATAGTTCTAAAGAAAAATTAGAAAAATATTTTAAGAAATTTTCCCTTGATAGAATAAATGATCCAGAAAATAAAACAGGAATAATTTTAGAACAATCATTTTATGCTTTTAGAAAATATGTAGAATATTTAGAATTGGCTGCTCTTGGTAAAAAAAAGAAGCATAATTCACACTTAATCAAATTATATACTCTAACATATGTCAAAGTATATCTAAGTAGATTTGTTTACTTCATCAAAGAGAAATATAAAGATTTAGGAGATATTACAGGAATCATGAAAGTTATTAAATGTAAAGAAGGTGACGAAGGAAAAAAGCCAAATAACTTTAGGAAAGTTTTGAAAATATATTTCTTTAAATTATTAAATAATCTTTGCAATAATTATGAAGAATTCCAGAATTTTGATTTTATAGGACATAAAATTGATTTTGCTGATGAATTAAAAATTAGAGAGAAATCAAATCAAGCTCAAGATTTGTTAACAAATTATTTCATACCTTTAGATTCTGATGATATTTATGAAAAATTTAAACAGCAATTTAAAGATTTTGATTCTTGCAGAAGAAATAAATTTCCTTTAAATCAAACTAAACTATTTGCTGATTATATCAGAAAAAATACTTTGGATATGTTCATAGCAATGGCAATGAATAAAATAATATCTAATCTAGGGTTGAAAAATGCTGACCAAGCTAAGAAAAATGATTATCGTAATTTTTCAGCTTTCACCAAAGCTTTATTTTCCAACGAAATTCAATTAAATCAAAATTTAATTAATTTATTGAATTTGTTTTGTGATGAATCTACTTTTAATAGTAAAATGAAATATAGACTATCTAGTTTTGGAAGTATAAATCAAAAATTGTTTGAAATTGTATTACATGGATTTAGATATTGTGTTAGATCATTATCAGCCAAGGAAAAAACTGATATAAATAAATTTTTATATGAAAGTTTATTTAATTTCAATTGTTTCAATGATTTAAAAGGAAGTTATATCCCAGGAAATGATTATTTTGATGATCTTCATATAACCTCTTTGGAGGAAATAGAAAACCATTTAAATACTTTACCCGATAATCATGGTTGTTACGTATGTAGTTGTGGATATTATTATGCTATAGAACCTTGTGGTTTCCCATCTAAAGGAAATACATCAAATTGCCCTGTTTGTAAATTGAAAATAGGTTGGGGACCCAAAGTTGTTCAAAAAGGTTATTCTCAACATGGTATGGTTATTAGACCTGGCCATTTTAGAATATATAAAAATGCTGATCAGAAAAGAGCATGTGAAGGAAGATATGGAGATCCAAGTGAAAATATTCCTAATAAAATATTGGCTGATTATAAAAGGGATATTATCGATCCTCTTCTGAAACAATCAAAAACAGGATTAAATCAAGTGACAAAAGAAAGATTTGAAAAAAGAGATAATAAAATTAGAAAAATAAGTCCATTGACCTTTAGACTATTGAACTTTATTAATTATAGTCATTTATTCTTTGCAAATTGTTTGGGATACATTTCTTCATATCAATTAGAAAGTAATTTCATTGCAAAAGGTTATACTATCACTAAAATGCTTGAAAAAGATTGGGATTTGATGAAAGAAATATTAAATCAAAAAGGAATTCAATCAGTTCAAATATTTATGAATTTAATATTTATAAGAGTATCAAAACTAATTAATAATTGCCCTTATTTGAAAAATGAATACGATAGAAATATGTTTGAAGAGCAAGTAGAAGAAGTAGTTAAACAATGCTTAAAAGAATATACTAATTACAGTATAAAATATCGAGCTGAAAATAAAAATCAATTATCATTTGATAACTATGACATAAGAGCAATTATCTGTGAAATAAATCCTCCAGATGAAAAAATATATTCAAAAAAAGAATATCCTTTACTAAAATACTTCATGTTAACAAAATATAAAAATATGGATGATTTTATAAAGAAATTAGGTCCTAGAAATGATTACATAACAAGATATCCTTTATTAGGACAGTATTTATTGAACAAACCAGGCCCAAAGAAGATGAAATACCTTCCTGATTTTAACGAATTTACTAATTTTATGGTGGATAATTACTCGTTCAAAATATCCAGAGATGATGCAAGAAAAAGAACTCTGGAAAAAGAGCCAATATTTAATGATAATAATTTCAGAGATAAATATAATAAATTTATAGACTCTTGGAATGGAATAAAAGAAGATGCTATCAAATACAAATGTAGAGGTGAAATGCCAGTTAAAACTTTATCTAAAAGTGATTCTCTAGTTTGTTTCTTAAATGATGATGGAGAATTACTAAATGGTATGTATCTTGCTGCGGCCTGCCAAAACTTTATTTCTTGGCAAAATACATTTTTACAGCCTATAATTGATACTGTCATGCATAATGGTATTTTGCATTATTATGTAAATAATTTAAAGAAAAAAATCCCGGTTCAAACTGCTAAAGCAAATCAAACATTATTATTAGAGGATAGCTTTAAAAAATCCCAATATATTAATTTCGATGAATTATATTATACATTTTCAAAAAGAGATATATTTAGAGAAGATGGAACTATTAATTATTTGAATTATAATTCATTTAAATATGATTATAATAAAATTGAGGAAGAATTTGGTAAAGTAATTTTACCTGGTTTATGTCTCTTTGATAGTGAAGATAATTTGAACTTTGTAACATATTGGTCAGAAGGGTTCAGAGGTGGAAAATCAGATACATTGAGCACATTTTATATGAAATATCCACAAAAAGATTTAAATTCTAATGAAAAACAGATAATTAATGATTATATAAGTAATTTACTTTCAGAAAGACACAATTATGACTTTAAAGGATTTTTCGGCTCTTTACAACTACTTTTATTCTACTTAGCAAATAATGATGTTAAAAAAGGTGAAAAAATATCAAATATAATAAATCAAGCCCCACCATATTTGAAAATTACAGGTGATTGCATCAATTTCTTTAATAATGAAGGAAATATTTTTATTTTAGATAAATTAATGAATATATTTTTCTTCATTGAGCATTTATGCTTTAATGATTTGATCGATTCATTACAGCCTGAATATCAAAAAGAAATACCTGAAGATATTGAACAAAGAATCAGACAAAAATTATTAGTTCAAAGAAATCCTGAAGATGTATATACTATTGGGGATTTGGCAGCTGCTGTAAGGAGATATATTTCCAGATATTTAGTAGGTAAAAGACAAACAACTGATATAGATGAAAACAGGGATTTGGCATATGATTTATCCAGAACTGATTTATGGCCCGAAAAAATTGGAAGATTAGATAATTTAGATGAATTAATTACTACACAACTTAATGAATTTGGACTGAAAGTTTCACAAGCATTTGCATTATATAGAATATTAGAAGAAGAAGATAAAACTGGTATTAACAACTTTGATAATGACCACAATATTAAAAATTATTTCAATGATTTTGCTCTTAATAATAATAATAATAATATCAATATTGATGACAATAACAACATCATTGACAATAATAATATAATTGATAATAATGAAAATAATAATATTATTAACACTGCAAATAATAACAATTATATTTATAACGAAAATAATAATTTTAACATTATTGATACAAGAAATTTTGATAATAATAACGAAGAAGAAAATAACTTAAATATTATTAATACTAATGATAACAATAATTTTAATATTATAGATACTAGAAATTTTATCAATAATGAAAATGCAAATCTTAATGTTATAAATATTAATGAGAATAATAATGTAATTAACAATAATAATGAAAATCTCAATAATAATATTAATAACAATAATATTAATAATAATGAAAATAATGATCCATATGACTACCCAGAAATTTAATTTAATAAATATTCATTTTTATAAGTAATTAGTATTTAAACAATTTATATTTTAAGAAATTAATTCTTAAATTAATTATTTTTAATTATTAATTAAGATTAAAAAATAAATAGTTCAAAAATTATAATTATTGGG
>Ga0247611_10006275_pt1 | contig 15323 bp, 17 predicted proteins | sample 177DNAGHGhighgp2_FD_192422 | JGI IMG/M metagenome (GOLD analysis project Ga0247611, IMG submission 192422) | Sheep rumen microbial communities from Palmerston North, Manawatu-Wanganui, New Zealand - 1770 DNA GHGhigh gp2 | ecosystem: Host-associated > Mammals > Digestive system > Stomach > Rumen...
AGTTGAGGCGATCAGTGACTCTGTCGATGAGTACAGTATCTATGACGAGGAAATGGACATAGAGTTCCTCGTCCACGCGACCTTGCCGCCCGATTACGATCCCGCGAAAACATATCCCGTGTTCTTCATGACCGACGGCGTCTACCGCTTCGGCAACCATCCGGCCCTGCGCAAGGCCATGGAAAACGGCGAGGCATCAGATGTGATCCTTGTCAGCCTCGGCTACAACTATCACATGAATGGCAGGGAAGAAGAAAACAGGTTCGAGCACATGGTGATCGAGCGCTCGAAGCTCCTTGACTTCATCACCGACAATCTCATGCCATATCTTGGCGAGCAGTATAACATCGACTATGCCTCATCGTCTTTGTACGGGCATTCCGACGGAGGCGTATTTACACACTATGCACTGTTTAATTCCGATTTATATGAGAACCAGCCTTTCGGGCGGTACATAATCGGCAGCCCCGCTTTCTTCGCCCTGTACGATGATTCGGAAGAACTGGACCTCGACGGCTATCTTAACGACTACGGCTACTGGGACCGCAACTCCGCGCTGGACAAGAAAGTCTTCTTGAGCGGGGGCTCCCAGGAGGACCCCGACTACGCCGACCTGTATCACGGCAACGAGACCATCCTTGAAGGCCTGGCATCCCTGAAATCCAGACTCGAGTCACATGGCGCTGACTTTGTCTACAGGCTCTATGATTCACATCACTACCAGTACATTCCAGACATGCTGCTGGAGTATCTGAAGGAGAATTATCCGGCGGTTGACGGTTGATTCTCGATGAATGTCTATCCTGAGCACTTAAGTCAGAGCACAATCGAGAATACAGAGTTCAGGTTTGTAATTTTTGATTATTCGTTGCGAATGACGGGCTTAAGACACTAATTAAGTAAATATAGAATACTAAATAGAATTACCCGAATAATAAATGATACAATTATCGAAAATCAAAATCTTCTTCCAGGGGTGGGCACTCGATGAAGATCAAGACTAACCGAAGAAGCAGATATACAAAGCTGGCTATTGTCGTCAGCATTAAGAATACGACGGAGAAGATCGCAAAGGATCAGAAGGTCTATGTGGCGCTGTCAGGAGACGAAGTCGCACTGACCAACATCAGGATAACCGGAACGGGGGACACGAAATGAAGAGACTAATTGCCATACTTCTTGCTTCAACACTCATCCTCACTTCATGCAGCAAGACGGAAGAAAGTGAGACAAGTGCACAGGAGACAACGACGGCAGCAACTACTACTGCTGAATCAACCGAGGCCACAACGACCACGCCCACTGTTACGATCTCCGCTTCGGAATACTGGACAGATTACCCTCTGACGATCGACATCGAGATTCACAGCGACGAGAACGGAGGCTATACCGGGTGCGACCTGGAAGAGGCAAACTGCAAGGTTTACGTCAAGAAGCTTGAAGGCTTTGATTTTGATCAGCTTCTCCCGGATCTCGACGACTACATCGGCGTGACAGATCCGAGCGACCTGCCGGAACCTCACATGACTTTTGACCAGTTCTACAACAAATTCGGCGTCATGAATTTCGGCGACTTGGGACTGACTCTTACGCTTGATCACTACACCAGCATTGAGGAACACACTGTAGGCGGCGGAAGACTCTTTGAGATCGTCTCAGAAGACTCGCAGTCAGACGGCACCCCGTTCTTCTACCAGCACTACGACCAGACCGAAAACGGTTACGAGATCTACCTGGGCTTCACCCGCACCGGCATCGCCGTCTGCCCCGTCAACGACAACTACCTCGTTTTCATCAACTACTACGGCCACACCGAGCTCTTATCCCAGTTTGATTTTATTGTTGTGGAGGATGGAGTTGAGGTTGAGATAGTGGAGTGATTTTGTCTGATTCTGTATGCGCAATGCATACAGATCGGAGCAACTCATTCCTTTTTATTCCATAGTGAGTTTTGTAAAAATCTCCAGGACAAATTCGTACATATACAACAGAGTTTTTGATTCGCACCTATATTACAATTAAACAAGGAAGGCTATAGGTGGTCAATGTCTACTCTGGCAGAACTGAGATTGGAATTAAAAGTCAATTCAGACGATAGGATAGGTTATCTTCAGTCGTCTTTATTCCAAGGGGTTTTAATGGAGACTATCAGCAAGGAATATGCTGAAGTTATTCATCAGTCAGGCCTGCATCCGTATAGCCAATATATTTCAGCCCGTGAAGGTCTGACATGGGTTATAAGAACTTTGAATGATGATGCTTATCACGGAATAATAGAACCGCTACTCTCACCACAGTTTAAGAGTTTTGATCTGAAACAAAAAGAACTATCTGTTGAGATAGTCAGTAAAAGCATATCTTCAATAACATATGAAGATCTTATGAAGTCTTTTAACTCTGATACTGTAGACAGATACATCAGAATATCGTTTGATTCTCCTACTGCATTTAAAAGTGATTCAGCCTATGTATTTATGCCTGATATAAGACTGATATTTGGAAGTCTTATGCGTAAATATAGTGCTGCTTCGTCCAGCACTGATATGACGGATGACGATACTCTGGGGTATATAGTGGATCATACATCTATCTCAGATTTTAAGATCAGGAGTGTCAGATTCCCTATGGAGGGAACAAAGATTCCTTCATTTATGGGTGAGATTACATTTCATTTCAGAGGAACAGATACTATGTCGCGTTATGCCCGAATGCTCTTGGAGTTTGGTGAATACTCCGGCATTGGGATTAAATGCGGTATAGGAATGGGAGCTATAAGAATAGTAAAAGGGGATAAATGATGGAAGATAGAATAATGAAACGTGCAGCAGCAACTCTTATTTCTGTAATAGCCGAATCTGTCAATGGTGTTCAATTCCCGTCATCTATCGAAGAGGATAGAAGAATAACTGAAACAGCTAAGTGTTTGTTGTTTGGTCAGAGCACCCCAATAACAGGAAGAGAAAACCTGCAGAGTATATTTAATATTCTTAATGGTAATAATGGCAACAAGCATTATCTGCCCCATTCTATTGAACCGAACAGATCAATAAACTATCCTACTGATGAAGTTGCAGTGTGTGATTATGAATTATTGGCTAAGCGGCTGAATGATTGCTTAAGCAAATTTGAACTTACAGATAACGGATTGAATAGTGTTCTTGAGCAAATGGAGGAAGAGCTAACCTATATTCCCGGAACGATGGATGATCCGGATATATCTTTGTTCGATCAAGCAAAATTGTGTGCAGCAATAGCATCTTGTTTGCCCGAATCTGTCGAAGACAATATAGATAATATGGTCTCTGATGAGTTGTTCCTGCTTTACTCCATGGATTTCTCTGGAATACAGGATTTTATTTATACGATTGCAAGCAAAGGTGCCCTTAAGACATTGAGGGCAAAGTCTTTCTATCTTGAGATTTTGATGGAGAATATTATTGATGAATTGCTGACCGAATTAGGTCTGTCGCGAATCAATCTTATATATTCAGGTGGAGGTCATTGTTACCTGATTCTCCCTAATACAGAAGGAATCATAGAGATAGCGGAGAATTATAATAGACAAGTAAATGACTGGCTGCTTGAGACATTTGATATATCTTTATATGTTGGTCATGGTTTTGCACCATGCAGTGGCAATTCTTTGCGTAATGTGCCTGAAGGCAGTTACGTTGAAATCTTCAGAACCGTCAGCAGGATGATCTCTGACCGCAAGGCGAACAGGTATTCTGCGGAGCAATTGATAAGGATAAACAATAGAAGTAAGGAAGACTATTCAAGAGAATGCAAGGTTTGCCATAGAATAGATAAGTTGAATTCTGAAAATGAATGCACAATTTGTAGTGCCATTAAGAATTTCTCTAACAACATCCTGAACCAGAGTTTTTTCTCCATAGTCCGTCAAGACAATCGAGGATTACCTTTACCAGGCGGTATGAGTATCGTAGCTGATGATGCTATTGGTATCAATAGTGCAGTGCGTGTATATAGAAAACGTCATGTTGAAGATAAAAGCCATCATTCAATTGGTCTATGGGTTGCAGATTATGCTTCTCAAAGAACAACATTGGAGGAGATGGCTTCTGATGCAAAAGATATAGGCCGGATCGAAAGAATAGGTGTTCTGCGTGCTGATGTTGATAATCTCGGAACAGCTTTTGGTTCAGGTTTTAAGGAAGTATCAGGCGGTAATATTATGAGAACTGCAGCACTGTCGAGGCAGTTGTCTCTGTTATTCAAATGCCATATTAATAAGATCCTTGGTGATAAGAACCGCAATGCGACAATCTGTTATTCGGGTGGTGACGATCTTTTTATTGTCGGTGAATGGTATAGTGTGATCGAGCTTGCTTTAGATATAAGTAATTGTTTTGAACAATATACAGAAAACACTCTAACACTTTCTGCCGGTATTGGAATATATGACAGCAAATATCCTATCAGCAGGATCGCATACGAGACAGCTGAGATGGAAGACCTCTCAAAGCATCTGGATGGCAAAAATGCTATAACATTTTTTGAAGATAATACATACCATTGGAGTGAATTTGAGGGTGAAGTGCTTGGTGACAAGTTTGATGTGATTGCAGAATACTTCGATAATTCTGATTCACGTGGAATGAGTTTTCTTTATAAACTCTTTGAATTGATTAGGAATCAGAATGATCGCATTAATTTTGCCAGATATGTTTATATTCTTTCCAGACTGGAGCCTAGCCGTAGCGCTCCAGATGAAGTGAAAGACAATTATAAGAGTTTCTCTAATCATATGTATGAGTGGATTAAAACAGAAAAGGACCGCAGACAGCTGATAACAGCAATAATGCTTTATGTATATCTGATTCGCAATAAGGAGGATAAATCAAATGGAATTTCTGAATGAGACAACATATGTAGATCAGGCTGAAAGTGTTATTAAATCATTGAACGATAAGATTGATGATAAGAATGCTAAAAATCAAAAATCATATTTGGATTTGATAACTACAACAAAAATCCGAAGTATTCTTTCTATGGCGGCAGATATTTATAATAATGCGGTGCAATGCAATGGTAATACCCTAAATGATGAAATAGTGGCAAGAATAGAATACTTGAGGGTAAAGATGATTTATGAGTGTGGTAGAGATACCGATCGTAATAAACCGGTAAAGATTTTTATTAAAGATAAAGCCCAACTGCTCGATTACATAAGAATGGTAGGGAATGACAAGAAGAGATTTATTCTTTTTTACCGTTATTTAGAAGCACTTGTCGCTTTTCATAGGTTCTATGGTGGCAAGGATAATTGATGAGGAGGGAATAACGATGCTTACTAAGATTCAGATTGCTGGCAATATTATGGTTGAGACAGGCATGCACATAGGAGGTTCTTCTGCTTTTGCGGCCATTGGGACAGTAGATTCTCCGGTTATAAGGGACAGCAGGACTAATCTTCCAATCATACCTGGCAGTTCTTTTAAGGGAAAAATGAGATCTTTGCTCGCAAAAGAGTTGAATAGTGTTTTTGCTGAGAATCCTAACAATGATTGTATTGAAATTACAAGATTATTTGGTTCATCTAAAAGTGGATCTGTTAAAGAAAGCAGACTTCTCTTCTCTGATATGCAGCTTTCCAACGAACATGAACTGCGTAGTGCAGGACTTCAGAGTCTCACAGAAGTAAAGTTTGAAAACACGATTAATAGAGCAACCGCAGTTGCAAATCCCAGACAGATTGAACGTGTCGTCAGGGGTTCTGTATTTAATATGGATATTATATACAATGTTGAGAAAACTGATGAAGTAATAGATGACTTTAAGACTTTGGCAGAAGGATTGAAACTCTTGCAGTACGATTATCTGGGTGGAAACGGTTCAAGAGGATATGGCAAAGTATCATTTAATGACTTACAAGCAACAGTTGTTACGGGAACAATAGATGAACAGATAATTCAGGAGTGCAATAGTCTGCTGACATTATGATATAGAAGGTAGATTTATGGATTATTCAATTTACAAACTTCAGTTCAGTACCCCTGTTCATTTTGGAAAGAATGCTTTGAGTAATTCAGAATACTCACTGTGTTCGGATACTTTGTTTTCTGCATTGTGTACTGAAGCAGTCAAAGCAGGTGATGATGTTCTTGAGAAAATGGTAAACATGGCAAAGTCCGGTAGATTTATCTTATCCGATGCCCTGCCTTTTATTGATGAAGAATATATGCTTCCCAAACCATACTCATTTGTTGAACGAAAACAGGATATTGACTCTTCTGTAATACGAAAGGCATATAAGAACTTAAAGTACATCTCGTCTAACGATCTTGATAATTATCTGAATGGCACCTTTGACGTTATGTCTGCAGTAGCAATCAACAGACTCGGTGTCTCTTCTCTCAAGATATCCGCAACGATAAGGAATGATGATCAGGAGACAAAACCGTATGAGGTCGGCACATTTTCTTTTAATCCTGACTGTGGTTTATATATAATTGTAGGTTTTGCAGATAGTGAAGTGGAATCCATGATAGATTCGCTAATGTTGCCCCTTAGTCTGAGTGGTCTTGGTGGGGAAAGATCTTCAGGATATGGAAGATTCAGTTTTGAGAAAACTGTCCCCTCATCTTGGTTCATAGATAAGTTAACTCATATCGATTCACCTATGATGCTTATCAATACAGCATTTCCAAGAGAAGAGGAGCTTGAATCTGCATTAAAGGATGCAAGATACAGTCTGATCAAGAGAAGCGGATTTGTTACGTCTGTATCGTATTCAGATTCATGGCAGCGTAAAAAAGATATAGTTATGTTCAAATCTGGATCATGTTTTACAGATGGATTTGATGGAGATATCTACGATGTATCTTCAGGTATAGGAACTCATCCAGTCTACAGATTTGGCAAACCTATGTTTATGAGGGTAAGCTTATGAAAGAATACTTAAAGGCATATAAGGCGAGGATTCATGTTATGTCTCCGACTTTTGTCGGAAGTGGCAAGGAAATCAACAAAAAAGAGTATCGCTTATCAGGAGAAGAGCAAAAAGTTGTAATCTACGATCCCGGTAAGTTCTATCAGTTAATGCAGAAAGCCGGGAAAGCTTCTCGGTATGAAGATTACCTGCTTAGAGGAAACAGCAATCTCGAAATGTGGATGCAGGACAATCGAGTTGGGAACTCTGATGTTGCCGATGCTGTGCGCTATTCAGTATCATGGGGTGACAGACTTCAACTCGGGAACAGCAGGACTCAGATAATGGAGTTTTGCAAAGATCCGTATGGGAAACCCTATGTTCCTGGAACAAGTATTAAGGGTATGCTTAGAACTATTCTGCTTGGATATGAAATCTCCAAGAACAGCAATAGGTATGGTGAACCATCAACACAGATAAGGAGTTTTAAAACTGAAAGACCCAGCAACAAAGCTTATCAGAACAGCACTAAAGAAGTTGAAAGCATAGCCTTTAACACTTTGGGAAGAGATGAAAAGAGTAAAAAAAATGCAGTAAACGACATTCTCCAAGGGCTTATTATTAGTGATAGCAAGCCGATTGAATTAGATAGATTGGTCTTGTGTCAGAAGATCGAATACCACATCAATGGTGAAGAGAAACCTTTGAATCTTTTACGCGAGTGTCTTTGCCCTGGGACGGATATTGAATTCGCAGTTACGATTGATTCTTCAAGTTGTCCTTATGATGCTAATACTATTATGGCGGCAATCAAAAAGTTCAATGAGATGTATTATAACTGCTTCCTCAGCAAGTTTGGATTAAAAGAAAACCCTGATGATACAGTATACCTTGGCGGTGGTGTTGGTTTTGTTTCAAAGACTTTCATATATCCGATGTTTGGCGCTGTTGAGGGTGTTAAAGTAACACAAAAAGTATTCGAGAACACTCTGAAGACACGTATTTTTACCGAGCATGGTCATAAAAAAGATATTATGAATGGGGTTTCTCCGCACATTCTAAAATACACAAAGTATAAAAAGGGAAAACATCAAATGGGTATGTGCAGATTTGTTATCGAAGAAATGTAGTTTGGAGGCAATTATGGGAAGAGTAATATTGTTTTCACCTGTCGGAGGAACGGATCCGATATCAAATACCAATTGTCAGGACGGAGCACTTCTCCATATTTGCCGTGTTTATAAGCCGGATGTTATCTATATGTATATGTCTAAGTATGTGCTGGATTGTGAAGCAGAGGATCACAGATATACATATTGTCTTGGAAAACTATACGATGTATTAGGAAAGGAACTTGATTATTCAATAATAGATCGTCCGGCTTTGAATGAGGTTCAGGATTTTGACTTCTTCTATGATGATTATAAAACTGAGATCAACAGGATTATGTTGTCATTGAATGAAGATGATGAATTATTATTAAATACATCGTCAGGCACGCCTGCCATGAAAAGTGCGTTAGTCGTTCTTGCAACTCTTGGTGATATTAACGGAAAACTAATCCAGGTTACGACTCCTGAGAAAGCCATAAATAAGCATGATCATGATAATTATGATGTTAAGACGCTATGGGAGCTAAATCCTGATAATGACGATGGATTTGTTAACAGATGCAAACCTATAGAATGTCCTTCAATCGTAAGACTGAAAAATGAGGAAATGATCAAAAAACTAATTCTCTCATATGATTATAGTGCAGCTTTGAGTGTTGCAGAGATGATAAATGATGAATATACAAAGTCATACATTCATTTGCTAAAGTATGCCTGCCTTAGAATGCAGCTGTCTTTCAGAGACCTTACTATTATTGAGAAGGAACATGGAATGGATTCTTTGTTGCCGGTTCAAACGAGCAAGTATCGTAACGCCGTTGAATATGCGCTGGTTTTGTTCACTAAACCTCAAAGAGGCGATTATGCTGATTTTGCACGGGCACTTACTCCTTTAATCTTGGAATTGTTTTTACTTATAGTTGAGAAATATACAGGGATTAACGCTAGAGAGGAATACTGTTCTAAAGATGAGTTTTCTGGTGGATATAGATGGAATACTGAGAAACTTAGGCAGAATAAAACCACTTCTGAATGGATTGAGATCTGGAGTGAAGCATATAAACAAGAGTTTAAATCGGGGGGGTATCTCCAATCTGTTCATTTACTATTTGTAATTCGTAAGAAGTGCCCTCAAGCTGTTATTAGCAAGGCTGATTTATTGCGGGTTGTTGAAGAGAATTTTAGAAATAGTGCGGCTCATGAAATCGGAACTGTTACTGCAGATACTGTTAAGAAAATGACTGGATATTCATGCGATAAGATAATTGATACTGTAAAGACTTTGTTTAACTATTCAGGGGTTGTTGTAACCGATGAAATGTGGGTATCTTATGATACGATGAATAGTTTAATATTTGATCATATGAATTCAACTGTTGAATGATTTGCTACGATGCCTTTATTCAGTAGAACAAATGCTGTTATTTCTTTGAAGCATGATGATATAATTGAATAGATTATTTTTGACGCGCAAACACGTGAATGCAATCATTATTAATAGGTGTTTTAAGATGTACTGTCAGAATAGACATAGCCCCGACAGGGGACGGAAACTAGCAAGCCTTCACAGTAAGCCCGTGTTCATAGTAGTCAGAATAGACATAGCCCCGACAGGGGACGGAAACGTATAACTATCATTCATTTTTAGTTACCCCATTAGTCAGAATAGACATAGCCCCGACAGGGGACGGAAACTAGCAGACAATAAAGGTTCTATAAACTCTCCCCATTCGTCAGAATAGACATAGCCCCGACAGGGGACGGAAACCACATAGCAGTAAAATATACATTCTGAATCTTAATATGTCAGAATAGACATAGCCCCGACAGGGGACGGAAACACGCTTCACTCCTTTCATAAGTAATGCATTATACGTCAGAATAGACATAGCCCCGACAGGGGACGGAAACCTAACAGTTTCATTGAGATATCTTTTTGTTATTCGTCAGAATAGACATAGCCCCGACGGGGGACGGAAACCTAAAGCTTTTTCTTTAAACTCCTGAACTGAAAGTCAGAATAGACATAGCCCCGACAGGGGACGGAAACGAACTATCTTTGAGTTTCATATCTGTACTTCCTCACGTCAGAATAGACATAGCCCCGACAGGGGACGGCCTCGTGGCCTATACTAATCAGTGAGGTGATTGATATGTGTTTTGTGTATGTAGTACAGCATGGTGCTGTGCTGGGTATTGATGGCGGTGTTTTAACAGTTCGTTATCTGGATGGATCAGAAGAAAAGATACCTAAGAATACTGTAGAGGGAATATCTGTTTTTGCAAAAGCACAATTAACTACACAATGTATTGAATTCTGTTTAATGAACAATGTAAAGGTTGGATTCTTTTCGGAAAGTGGATTCTATAAAGGCTCGCTTTGCTCCGTCTCCTATGCCAATACAGACAGATTACGCAAGCAGATTGCGCTGTCTGATGACAGTTTCTTTTCACTGTCAATATCAAAGAAAATCATTAGGGCAAAGATCATCAATCAGGCTGCATTGATAAGGCGATATTCTTATGAAGTATCACATAAAGAGTGCTGTCACTATTTGAATAGAATAGCAAAACATAAGATTCCAGGTGCAGGATCTATAAATCAAATCATTGGATATGAAGGAATAGCATCGAGGAAGTATTTTGATTGGTTGTCGATGAACATTGAAGAAGGTTTTGAATTTGACAAAAGGAATCGAAGACCGGCTATGGATCCTTTCAACTGCATGCTGAATTTTGGGTATTCCTTACTGTCAAAAGAAATATATGGTGAACTGGAGAACAGATATCTTAATCCTTATATCGGTTTTATGCATCAGGATAAATATGGCCATCCTTCTCTTGCGAGTGATCTAATTGAAGAATGGCGACCTGTAATTGTTGATTCTGCCGTCTTGAGTCTCATTCAAGGCCATGAGATTAGCCGTGATTGTTTTGTTATTGATAAGAATGGATGCAGAATGAGCGATGAGGCAATCAGAAAGGTATTGTATAAGCTTGAGATGAAGATGGAGACAAAAACACAATATCTGAAATATATTAATAAGCCTGTTTCTTTTAGAGAAGCAATATGGCATCAGGCAGACCGACTAAGCAAGGCAATTGAAAGTGCTGATCCTGATAAATATGTACCAATAATTATCAGGTGAACAATATGAGAGCATGGCGAAGTTATTTAATCATATATGATGTTGAGGACAACAAAGTGCGGCGTAAGGTTGTTAAAGAACTGGAGTCGTATGGAATCAGGGTTCAGAAATCTGCTTTTGAATGCTACGTTGATGAACAACGTCTATCCAGGATGACTGCCAAATTGAACAAACTCATCGGTGAAGAAGACAGTATCAGAATCTATACTCCTGCAGGGAAAGTGTTTGATGTTGGAGACAGGAGTGAAATCGACCTGTATTCACAGAGTGTCTTTATCGTATGAGTTCCATGCTTCATAATATCTGTTTCTCATCCATTCGTGAGTCTGCTCTGGGGTGATTATTGTAGCTTCATTTGCAAATGTTGTGAAATAATTTGTTATCTGTCGCTCCGTTGACCTGAATGTTAGCACATAATAATCGCCCTCATTCACGATATCAGTATACATTGGTCTTTGGTGGAATATAGTGTTATACATATTTAGGCCTTTCTGAGTTAAACATATTTTGAATTCCATGAGGTCTCCGAAGATGAATGCGACACCGTTTTCTTTTATTCTACGTTCAAGTTCTTTTACTTCCTTGTTTTTCAAATTTCCATCAATTGCAGATTCGACGGGATCCTTTACAATATCAATCCTGGATATGCGTATCGATGCAGGCCTGTATTCGTTTCTTGGTGATGGACTGATTGAAGAATAGCAGATCAAATAATGGAAGTCGGCTTCATAATCGAATGAGATTCTATATGGCATGACATAGTACTTTTTCCCGTCAGTCATTTTAATCGGCAGGAGACCCTTCTTCTCTTGTTTGCTATTTATATGGTTGTTAATTTTACTTATATTATCTTTATAGAAGAATATACCTTCGCGATTATAGATTGTTTTTCTTGAATAATCTTCCAGGATCGCTTTAATACACTCGCTCTGAGTAATTTTATATTTAGCTCCGTTCCACACTTTATTTTCAGGATAATAGATATCCTCGTAGTTATTTTTGTTTAGGCGGATCTTCAAAGTTACATCCTTGGAATACAAGGCACGATTATTATATGCCTCGTCATAATATGATTCACCATAATACTCAAGAATTGTGTTTATAAATCCGGAAATATTCTTGCGCCCCATAAATGTCTGGGAATCATTTTCTATTATATCGTATGCATATTGACTGAGATTTATGTGTTGTCTGTGTTCAGGACTGGATGGTATTTTTACTGTCATATTCGTACCTCGTACATATAGTATGTACCAATTATATCATAATATAACATTAAATCGCGTTAAATATGTACTAAGAAGTTTGAATAATGTACATTTTAAGTTCATAAAAACGGAAGTATTATATAGGTGTAACAAGCAACCAGGCAACATGATTACAGGAGGTGACATATGGGACTCGGATTAATCATTATCGGCATCGGTTTTATCGTTATCGGCGCATCCATCATGAAGCAGAAGTGATTCTGCTTCATAGAGAGTAGGCAATCCAATTCAACGACTTGTTAAAGGAGGTGTCAAATGGAACCATTAGTTTTGTTGATCGGCATCGGATTTATCGTCGCTGGCGTGTCCGTTTTGAAGCAGTGTTAATACTGCTTCAAAGAAAGTGGCAATTGGATTATTAGCTTTGAGGAGGTGATTACCATGTTCGGAATTCCTTTTGTAATCGGTTTCTGCATCGGCTTCTGTCTTGCCTGCAGGCGCCAGCGGGATTGATCCCGCGAAGATAGTAAGTATAGGCCAGCGCATTATTACCTTTATATGGAGGCATTAATTATGAATACTAGATCAATTTCAACTATCCAACTTTTCATCGCACTTGGCGCGGTTCTCTATGTCGTCGCACCCGACGTGTTCTTCGGTCCATTCGACGACGCTGCCGTTGCCACCATCGCCACCATCGCCGACATCATTCTTGGCATTGTCAAGTCTCGCATCTCGGCTTCACCTGCTACCTATCTGGATGACGATTTCTGATCTCATCCGCCCATCCTCTGCTGTCCCCTTTCACCTCCATCTTTGGGACAGCGAGGGGGGATTATAGAAGCACAAAGAAGTAAATCGCATGTAAATGTAATAATTTGATGTTCAGAAAATTGTTGATTCGTATCAACAAGCGGGCTATCTTATTGGTGTTGGAGCTTTACTCCTCAAATAACAGTATTGATATAAGAAAGGAGGTTTGATAACAATGACAGGGAAAGACATTTTCTGGATCCTTGTTGGTGCTGGACTTATGGTTGGAACTGTAACGATTTCGGTCAAAGTCAAATCAGAAGATGCTGGGAAAGCAATAATCGCAATTGCTAAAGCTTTCAGTCCGTGTGTGTTAGGTGATTAATTATGTATAGTAATGAATATTTATTGAAAAGAAAAGAATGGAAGGTAAGATGAAGAAACGTAGAAAACAAAGAATAATATCAATACTGACAGTCTAGGGGTTGTCTCAAAATGTGATTGGTTCACAGAGAGGCAACCCCTTATTCGTTCTAATCTCTCACACGCTCCTCACAGGTGCCAGTAATGGTTGGGCGAGAGCGTGATGTAGATTACGTTAATCCAGAGAATCAGACATCCAAACAGGAGATGAAGTATCAGTGAATGTCCTTTCTGGACACGGACGTATGTTGCGCCGTCTAATGCTGTTCTTGCCATAGTCGTATCCTCCTATTCCTTAATCCTTGACCTGATTTTATCAAGCAGTTTTGCCGGAAGTTTTAACTGAGTGTAAATGATGTGTTAAACCGGAATGCTTGTTATAATACGGGATAGATCAATTAACTGACAGGTGAATTATGCAGGTCATCGACAACACATGGTACATGGAAGGCATCGACTGGGATGATCCCGGGTGCATTCACAGTGCGGATGAACTTCTTCCCGTAATTGAGGAGGTTGGTTTTATGCCGCTGTTTTCCAATGGGATCGAAGGGTTCTCGGTGGAGAACATGACCGATCCCAAGTGCTGGTGGACTGGTGACAGCATAACTGATCCGTGGGAGTGGAGGATCACTCTGACACGTACACGGAAGGTGGCGTACGGGAAATTCTTTGGAGGACGCACCGGATTTATCTCGCGAAAATGGTTTCCTTATTTTGCGAACTGGAGGAGGGACGGATATGATTTCGATGCCTGCTACGAAGATGGGAAGATAGGTTACCGGGAAAAGCTCCTGATGGATCTCTTTATTCCCGCAGGCGCTGACATGTGGTCCGTCAATCCTGATGAACTTCAGTCTCTCGGCTGCGCTTCAGAACTTTATACTTTCGAGATGAAGGAGAAGGGCGGATTTGGCAAAGGCGGCGAAAAGAATTTCGAAGGGGTGCTAACAAAACTGCAGATGCAGACTTACCTTGTGGTATCCGACTTCAGGCCGCGTGTCAACAAGAAAGGGAAGGAGTACGGGTGGCCTGTGGCTGTCATGACTCCGCCTGAATATATCTGGGGATATAAGCACGTGACGGGAAGGTATAAGGAGTCCCCTGATGAATCGTTTGCCAGGATTGCAAAGCATATCAGAAAGTTTTACAATGCAGAAGATAAAGTGATCAGGAAGATCATATGAGGAGGGTTTGTATGAATAAGTATTTTAAGAGGATCGCAATTGTTGTGATGAGTCTTGCTTTCGCGGTGTTCGGTGCGGCATGTGTTGCAGAGAGCAAGGTTGATGAGAATGCGGAGCAGGCGGAGATCACAGCGGAGTGGACATTTGATCACGGAATGGTTCAAGGCGAGGAAATCAACCGCCTTAAGTTTGACAGGGACGAGGACCTTCCGCAGTTCTCATCTGACGGTGAGACTTTCTCACTGATGATCGTACCTGACAAAGTATATACAGGAACAGTCGAAGCTAATGAAGACGGCACTTATAACCTGGTAAAGAGTGAGGATAAGCCGAAGATCCCCGTTACCATCACAGGCAATTCGCTGACGATCCAGATCCAGGAGAACTCTTCACTGACATTTGTCGTTGATGAGTGATTGTTGGAACAGAATAATCAAGATAAGGGGCTGTTTCCTGATGGAGACAGCCCTTGTTGTGTATGACGGGCATGTCCCGAACCTCGGGTGAAAGTCCTGAGGGGCGTAGTTGCCGACGAACCTTAAAGCGACTTGCAAGGTTTGTATCGTGAGGTACAGGCGAGAAGAAGCAATAGCGAAACC
>Ga0247611_10006276_pt1 | contig 15322 bp, 6 predicted proteins | sample 177DNAGHGhighgp2_FD_192422 | JGI IMG/M metagenome (GOLD analysis project Ga0247611, IMG submission 192422) | Sheep rumen microbial communities from Palmerston North, Manawatu-Wanganui, New Zealand - 1770 DNA GHGhigh gp2 | ecosystem: Host-associated > Mammals > Digestive system > Stomach > Rumen ...
TCTTAGGTCCTTACTTCTCTTATGCTATAAGCGGAAAATACAAGGTAGAAGGCAATAATTGGGGTGCTTTCGATGAGAAGAAATGGAATGCTCTGAGACGTGCCAACATGGGTGTCAAGCTGGGTGTAGGTGCAGAGTACAACAAGCTGTATCTGGAAATTGGCTACCAGATTGGTATTACGGATGTATGCAAGCACGAAGGTGTTTCTGGCCGTTCCAATGCATTCTTTGCTAACTTCGGTGTGAACTTCTAACAAACTAAATCTCTATTTTCTACAAAACAAAGGAGAGAGCCGGCTGACGGTTCTCTCCTTTTTATATATGATAGGATATCACTCCCACTCATTTCGTCTCGCATAGGATTGTACAGACCTTATCCTGGAAATCACGTCCCACCTTCGTCGTGATGATGCCTTGGTTGATAATGGAGAAACACAGCCGGTGACCATTCCCTGCCGTACAATAACCCGCCAGAGAACTGATACCCGTCACGGTGCCTGTCTTTGCACACACATTTCCGCGGGTACTGCCCCCTCCCATCCGCTGCTTCAGCGTACCGTCAACAGAGGCGACGGGCAAGGTAGGACGCAGATGGACATTGATTTCATCTTTCCGTGAGGCATAACGCAGCATCGCCACTTCAAGCTCGGGGGTCACATAATTATACAACGACAGTCCTGAACCGTCGGCTATCTTATAGTTGGCCGGATCCAGCCCTAACCTGTTGATCAGTCTCTTCACGACAGACCGTCCGTCCTTTGTGGTGGCAGGGCGGTTTCCTGAACTGGCAGCAATATGATAGAACACCGATTCTGCCAAGAGATTGTCACTCTCTTTCATCATGATCAGCAACACCTGATCGAGGGACCGACGACGGGTACAGATGCGCTGGGCATCGACGGGTTCACGGGCATTGCCTAAGAAGGCATCGACATAGATGCCGGCACTCTGCAACTGGTTGAGGAACTGCTCCATGAACATGTCTTTTCCTTCGAAGAGCAAGGGAGACAGCACAGGGTTATCGTCATCCCAGCACCAGCCTTCTCCCAACGTCGTGCCTTCCTTCATGCTCTTATCGGCATAGATGTTGCCGCGGATGGTGTCCACGCCCAAGGCACGAAGCGAACCGACAAAGGCTGCCATATCCTCTGCACCGAAGAGAGGGTCGAAGCCGCCGACACAATAGACATCTCCTAACAGGACACCATTCTCAACGACCCCTTTGTAACTGAGACTGGTACGGTATTCATAGGAGCCGCCTAACTGGTCGAGAGCGGTGACGGCAGTGATCACCTTCATCGTGGAAGCAGGACGCATCAGCTGACGTTCATTATAGCGATAGATGGCAGAGTCGACATCCAAGTCCCAGACCATGATTCCTACCTGAGATGTCTGGAAAAGATTCCCCTGAAGAAGATTGTCAAGCGACCTCTTTATCGAGCGATTCCAGGAAGAAGAATAGTCTTCGTAGCTGACAAAGACGGAATCCTCCTGAGCATATACGGCATGGGGAATTGAGAGGAGCAACACGAAAAACAGGGCTGTCAGAAGAACTAAACGACAAGAAAAAAAGTCTGTTTGTTTATTATGTTTCATAAGACTCTGATTAATTTACTGCAAAATTACAGAATATTTTCTGCATATACAAAAATATTTGTACTTTTGCATTGGAATCGGAATGTACGAACTATAGTAAACCCAAACATCTAAATAAAAACGTCATGATATACAAATATGATTTTCTGGTCATCGGAGCTGGTGTAGCCGGGATGAGCTATGCCTTGAAGGTTGCCCGTGCCAAAAAGGGAAAGGTATGTATCATCTGCAAGACAAGTCTTGACGAGGCTAACACCTCCTTTGCGCAGGGCGGTGTGGCAAGCGTCACGAATCTGGAAGTGGACAACTTCGAGAAACACATCAACGACACCATGATTGCCGGTGATTTCATCAGCGACCCTGCCGCTGTCGAGCAAGTCGTCAAGAATGCCCCTGCCCAAATCAGGGAGCTTGTACAATGGGGTGTCAATTTCGACACGAAGGAGAATGGCGAGTTCGACCTGCACCGCGAGGGAGGACACTCGGAGTTCAGAATCCTCCACCATGCCGACGACACGGGCGCAGAGATTCAGCGCGGGCTGATGGCTGCCGTCAAGGCCTGTCCCGACATAGAAGTGAAAGAGAATCATTTTGCCGTGGAGATCATCACCCAGCACCATCTCGGTGCTCGTGTGACACGCCGCACACCTTATATACATTGTTATGGTGCATACGTCCTGAACCCGGAGAATGAAAAGGTGGACACGTATCTGTCGAAGGTCACCGTCATGTGTACCGGCGGCTGCGGTGCGGTCTATCAGACGACGACCAACCCGGTCATCGCCACAGGTGACGGAGAGGCAATGGTCTATCGTGCCAAAGGCACCGTTGCCGACATGGAATTTGTACAGTTCCACCCCACTGCCCTCTACCTGCCGGGAGAGACTCACCCTGCCTATCTCATCACCGAAGCGATGAGAGGCTATGGAGGTATCCTGAAACTGCCCGACGGACAAACATTCATGGAGAAGTATGACGAGCGGCTCTCACTGGCACCCCGTGACATCGTGGCACGTGCCATCGACAAGGAGATGAAGATTCACGGACTCGATCACGTCTGTCTTGACGTGACACACAAGAATGCGGAAGAGACTCGGAAGCACTTCCCAAACATCTATCAGAAGTGCTTGTCTATCGGCATTGACATCACCACCGACTATATCCCTGTTCGTCCGGCAGCCCACTATATGTGCGGAGGTATCAAAGTGGACCTCAACGGCTGCTCGAGCATCGACCGGCTTTATGCCATCGGAGAATGTTCGTGCACAGGACTGCATGGCGGCAACAGACTTGCTTCCAACTCTCTGATCGAGGCTGTCGTCTATGCTGATGCTGCAGCAAAGCACTCGTTGGAACATCTGGATTTGTACGACTACAACACTAAGGTGCCTGAGTGGAACGATGAGGGAACGATGACCAACGAGGAGAAGGTGCTCATCACGCAATCCGTGAAGGAGGTGGGCGAGATTATGTCGAACTATGTCGGCATCGTACGCTCCGACCTGCGACTAAAACGTGCCTGGGACCGACTTGACATGCTCTATGAAGAGACGGAAAACCTCTTCAAACGGGTGAAGGCAAGCAAGGACATCTGCGAACTGCGTAACATGATCAACACTGCCTATCTGATCACCCGATGGGCGATAGAACGGAAAGAGTGCAGGGGACTGCATTACACCATCGACTATCCCGTGCATGCGTACGACCAGAAGTAATGCCGGCAGGCGACTATTTCCAACCTATAACTCAACATTCAAACAACAAAGATATGAACAATAGTTTAAGACTTGTGGAATGTGTGCCCAACTTCAGTGAGGGGCGCGATATGGAAATCATCAAGCAGATCACCGACAGCATTGAGAAGCACAAAGGCGTGAAGCTGCTGGACGTAGATCCCGGAGAAGCTACCAACAGGACGGTGGTGACATTTGTAGGTACGCCAGAGGCTATCTGCGATGCTGCCTTCGATGCCGTGAAAAAAGCAGGAGAACTGATTGACATGCGCAACCATCACGGAGCGCATCCGCGAATGGGAGCTACCGATGTGCTGCCGCTCATCCCCGTGGCAGGCATCACGCTGGAGGAGTGTGCCGAACTGGCACGCGGACTGGCACGCCGCATCGCCGACGAACTGCTGATACCATGCTACTGCTATGAGGCTGCAGCACTGAAAGAAGAACATCGCAACCTTGCCGTGTGTCGTGCCGGCGAATATGAGGGACTGCCTGAAAAGCTTGCCAACCCCGACAAGGCTCCCGACATGGGAGCACGCGCTTTCGACGAGCGGATTGCACGCACGGGCTGTACCGTCGTGGGGGCACGTGACTTCCTCATCGCCGTCAACTTCAACCTCAACACAACGAGCACCCGGCGGGCTAATGCCATCGCATTCGATGTAAGGGAGAAAGGACGTCCTATGCGGGAAGGCGGCAAGCTCACGGGAAAGATTCTGACCGACGAAAACGGCAACAAGAAGATGATACCAGGTACACTGAAGTGTACAAAGGCCATCGGCTGGTATATCGACGAATACGGAATAGCACAAGTATCAATGAATATGACCAACCTGAAGGTCACACCCCTACACGTGGCATTCGACGAGGTGTGCCGCTGTGCTGCCTTGCGCGGTGTGCGCGTCACTGGCACGGAAATCGTCGGACTCGTTCCTAAGCAGACGCTGATTGACGCCGGCAAGTATTTCCTTGAGAAGCAGCAACGCTCGACGGGCATCCCCGAAGACGACATCATAAAGATTGCCATCAAGTCGATGGGACTCGACGACCTGAGACCCTTCAACCCACGTGAGAAGGTCATCGAATATCTGCTGGAGGAGAAAGAAGCCAACAAGCTCACCGCACTCACCGTGAAAGGTTTTGCCGAAGAGACCTCACGCGAAAGTGCTGCTCCTGGCGGCGGCTCTGTGTCAGCCTACATGGGAGCACTCGGTGCTGCGCTGGCAACGATGGTGGCCAACCTGTCCTCACACAAACGGGGATGGGACGACAAGTGGAAGACATTCTCCGACAAGGCTGCTGAGGGACAGGCCATCATGACTGACCTGCTGCAACTGGTAGATGAAGACACGGCAGCATTCAACACGCTGATGAAGGCATTCTCCATGCCAAAGGGAAACGAGAAGGAAAAGGCGCTCAGAGATGATGCCATCCAAGCCGCCACGCTCTATGCCGCCCAAGTACCCCTCCAGACAATGAAGAAAGCGTGTTCCGCATTACCCCTCTGCAAGGCGATGGCTGAAGAAGGCAACCCGGCAAGTGTCAGCGATGCGGCAGTAGGAGCACTCGCCATACGGGCAGCGGTAATAGGAGCATGCCTGAACGTGAAGATCAATGCGGCGTCGCTGAAAGACCAAGAGAAGGCACGCCTGCTGACGGCAGAGGCAGACGACATTGTCAAGAAAGCCGTTGAGCAGGAACAGGAAATCATCCAGATAGCAGAAAGGAAAATACAAAGTTAAGAATAAAACAAAACATTGAATACCATGAATCACCTGACATTCCAAGAAGAAATAAGTGCTGGCATCCCCGATCAGCTGCCAGCACTTCAACCTTACGACAACAGCATCAACCATGCTCCGAGACGTAAGGACATCCTCACACCAGAAGAGAAAAGACTGGCATTGCGCAATGCCCTTCGCTATTTCCCACAACATCTGCACGAAGCTCTCGCCCCCGAGTTCGCGGAAGAGCTGCAGAAATACGGTCGTATCTATATGTACCGCTATCGCCCGCAGTATGAAATGAAAGCGCGTCCCATTGACGAATATCCTGCGAAAAGCAGGCAGGCGGCTGCCATCATGCTCATGATACAGAACAATCTCGACCCGAAGGTTGCGCAACACCCCCACGAACTGATCATCTATGGCGGCAACGGTGCCATCTTCCAGAACTGGGCACAATACCGACTCGTGATGAAGTATCTGAGTGAGATGACCGATGAACAGACCCTCGTGATGTATAGCGGGCATCCGCTCGGGCTCTTCCCCAGTCATAAAGATGCACCGCGCGTCATCGTCACGAACGGAATGGTCATCCCCAACTACTCCAAGCCTGACGACTGGGAACGCATGAATGCCCTCGGAGTGAGCCAATACGGTCAGATGACCGCTGGTTCGTACATGTACATCGGTCCTCAGGGCATTGTTCATGGGACAACGATTACGGTGCTCAATGCGGCAAGGAAAGTGAAAAGCAGTCCCGTGCTGTTTGTGACGGCAGGACTTGGTGGCATGAGTGGTGCTCAGCCGAAAGCCGGCAACATCGCAGGGGTCATCAGTGTGACGGCAGAGATTAATCCGCTGGCAGCACAGAAACGCTATGACCAGGGATGGGTGGACGAACTGCATTTCGACTTGGACGAACTGATTCCTGCCCTCCGCAAGGCCATCGCAGACAAACGTATCGTCTCCATGGCGTATGTGGGTAATGTCGTCGACCTTTGGGAGAGACTCGTCAAAGAAGACATTCATGTGGATCTGGGCAGCGACCAGACTTCACTCCACAATCCATGGGCTGGCGGCTATTATCCCGTCGGACTCACCTTAGAGGAAAGCAAGCAGATGATGGCGGAGAACCCTGCCCTTTTCAAGGAGAAAGTAGAGGCTTCACTTCGCCGTCAGGTTGCCGCTATCAACCAACTGGCAGCAAAGGGCATGTACTTCTTCGACTATGGCAACGCCTTCCTGTTGCAGGCCAGCAGAGCCGGTGCCGACATTCTCAAGGAAGACGGAAAGTTCAGATACCCCTCCTATGTTCAGGACATCATGGGACCACTGTTCTTCGACTACGGCTTCGGACCGTTCCGATGGGTTTGCACGTCGGGTGACCCGAAAGACCTGGCAACGACTGACCGGCTTGCCGCTGAAGTACTGGAGGAGATGAGCCATCATGTGACCGATGACATCCGCGGACAGCTGGAGGATAATCTTCATTGGATCCGTGAAGCGGGCAAGAACAATCTGGTCGTCGGTTCACAGGCACGTATCCTCTATGCCGATGCAGAAGGTCGCACAAAGATTGCACTTGCCTTCAACGAGGCCATCCGTAAGGGAGAACTGTCTGCCCCCGTCGTACTTGGCCGCGACCATCATGACGTCTCTGGCACAGACTCTCCTTTCCGCGAGACATCAAACATCTACGACGGTTCCCAGTTCTGCGCCGACATGGCCATCCAGAATGTCATCGGTGATGCTTTCCGCGGAGCAACATGGGTAAGCATCCACAACGGAGGCGGTGTCGGATGGGGAGAAGTCATCAATGGCGGATTCGGAATGGTCATCGACGGTACTGAAAAAGCAAGTAACCGTATCCGCGAAATGCTTTTCTGGGATGTGAACAATGGAATCGCACGTCGTTCCTGGGCACGGAACAAAGGAAGCATGGATGCTATCCGACGCGAGATGGAGCGTACGCCCAACCTCAAAGTGACCCTTCCCAACCTTGTCAACGACGATATAATAAATAAGGTAACACTATGATTCATCAGATAAGTGCAGGGCATCTGACCCAAGACAAAATAGAGGAAATCATTCTAAACGGCTATCAGCTGACACTTAGTGAAGAAACACGGAAGCGCATTATCCATTGCCGCGAATATCTCGACAGAAAAATAGCCGAATCAGATAAGCCTATCTACGGAGTCACCACTGGTTTCGGTTCGCTTTGTAAGATTTCCATAAACGAAGACCAGCTGGCACAACTACAGATCAATCTGATGATGTCGCATGCCTGTGGAACGGGAGACCGCGTGCCCAATGACATAGTGAAGATCATGATCCTGCTGAAGATACAATCGCTCAGCTATGGTTATAGCGGATGTAAGCTGGACACGGTGGAACGTCTGATAGACTTCTTCAACAACGACATCTACCCCATTGTCTATATGCAGGGGTCGGTGGGTGCTTCGGGTGACCTTGTGCCGCTTGCCCACCTCTGCCTTCCCTTAGTCGGACTGGGTGAAGTTGAGTATAAAGGAAATCAGATGTCGGGTTCGGAAATCAACAAGATGATGGGTTGGGAACCTATCCGTCTTGGTTCAAAGGAAGGACTGGCACTGCTTAACGGCACACAGAACATGAGTGCGTTTGCCGTATGGTCACTCATCCAGGCAAAGCGTTTGTCCCTACAGGCTGACATTATCGCAACGATGTCACTGGAGGCTTTTGACGGAAGGAAAGACCCGTTCAACCTCGCCGTACACCTTGTGCGTCCTCATAAGGGACAGATAGCAACGGCTTCGCATATCCTCGATCTGCTGAAAGGAAGTGAACTGATTGACCAGCCGAAGGTGAATGTTCAAGACCCCTACTCCTTCAGATGTATTCCGCAAGTTCATGGAGCGGTGAAGGATACCCTATCATACGTAAAATCGGTCATAGACATTGAAATCAATGCTACGACCGATAATCCGACAGTTTGTCCCGACGAGGACCTGATTATCTCTGCCGGCAACTTCCATGGTGAGCCGATAGCCATGCCGATGGACTTTCTGGCGATTGCCATGTGTGAACTAAGTAACATTTCTGAACGCAGGACCTACAAACTGGTCAGCGGTACACGAGGACTCCCCAGTTTCCTGGTGGCAAAGCCAGGGGTGAACAGCGGATTCATGATTCCCCAATACACCGCTGCCAGCATCGTAAGCCAGAACAAGACGCTCTGCATGCCGGCATCGGCTGACTCCATTCCGACATCGCAAGGACAGGAAGATCATGTAAGTATGGGGGCAAATGCCGGGACAAAGCTCTATCGGGTCATCCAGAACACGGAACGAGTACTTGCCATCGAACTGATGAATGCGGCTCAAGCCTTAGAATTCCGTCGTCCGTTGAAGTCGTCGCCGAAGATAGAACAAATCTTCGAGTCATACCGCAAAGTGGTTCCCTTCATAGACAATGACGAGGTGATGTACCCTTATATCGCCAAATCCATTGAATTCCTCAAGACTCTTGACTTTGAATTCTAACCCTCTGAATATGAAAGAAAGACTCTTCATCCGGAACATTGGCACTCTGGCAGGCATCACTTCGCCGGACACCTGCTGTAAATATGGTGATGAAATGTCGGAGGTAACATGTCTGCATCAAGCCTGGCTAATCGTTGAAGATGGGATGATAAAAGAATATGGGACTGCGGAAAAGGCTCCGCAGTCCTCTGACAAAGTAATTGATGCAGAAGAAGGATTCGTTCTTCCTGCCTTCTGTGACAGTCATACACATCTTGTCTATGCAGACAGCAGGGAAAAGGAATTTGTAGATAAGATCAACGGACTCTCCTATTCGGAGATAGCAGCCCGGGGCGGAGGCATCTTGAACTCTGCCGACCGTCTGCACCAGTTATCTGAAGAGGCACTATACCAGCAAGCCAGTAACCGTGTCAAAGAGATTATCCGGAAAGGAACAGGAGCAGTAGAGATAAAAAGCGGATATGGCCTGAACACAGCAGATGAAATAAAGATGCTTCATGTCATCAGGCGAATCAAGGAAGAAATGCCGATAAAAGTTGTCAGCACCTTCCTCGGTGCCCACGCCGTAGGGCGCGCTTTTACAGGTAGACAAGCCGAATACGTTGACTATGTCATCAACGATATGATTCCAAATGTGGCAAAAGAAGGATTGGCAGATTTCATTGATGTCTTTTGCGACCGCGGCTTCTTCACACCTGAAGAAACAGACCGCATACTGGAAGCTGGAAGTAAATACGGGATGAGACCGAAGATTCATGCTTCTGAACTGGCTGCTACGGGAGGAGTGGCTGTAGGTGTCAGACATCACGCCCTTTCGATAGATCATCTGGAAAGTGTCACGGATGAGGAGATTGCCCTGTTAGCTCAAGCCCGTACTACAACGGTACCAACCGTGCTGCCGGGTACATCTTTCTTCCTGAACATGCCGTATGCTCCTGCCCGTAAGCTTATCAATGCCGGACTTGCCGTTGCAATTGCCAGTGACTATAACCCTGGTTCCACGCCTTCAGGAGACATGAAGTTTGCCATGTCGCTGGCTTGTATCAAGATGCGGCTATGTCCTGCGGAGGCTCTGAATGCCGCAACAATCAATGCGGCACATGCTATGGGATTAGGCAGGGAACTGGGGAGCATCGCCGTCGGCAAGAAAGCGCATCTCATCCTTACCGACCGCATCCCTTCATTAGACTTCATCCCCTACGCCTACACTTCGCCAATCATTAAGAAGACAATCATCGGAGAAACGGTTATCGGGTGAGTGACATCTTAATGCTCAGTCCGAAGTCCTGTGTTGTTGTCGGATAGCTGTTGCTTGCCAGCAACGGTGTGTTCGTCTGTCTGTTAAAGTAGAAGCTCATAGACATCAGTTTCGAGAGGGTGTACTCGGCAGAGAACGACAGCTTGAACGCAGTATTACCACTGGTGGCTGAACTTGTCACGGTTGCAATGTCGCGTGTTATCGATGCCTGTTTGCGCAGACTGAGGTCTAATCGCAGATTCAGATCGTGATTGACAGTCGTCTTTCCCCTACTGGTGTTACGATTGTTCTGTTGTTGCTGGTCTTCGTTGTTCCCCTTCTTTGAGCCCTTCACGGCACGGTGGTTTCTTGAAGCGAAGAAGCTGAAGTTGTTAATCTTGTATCCCGCACCGATTACCCAGTCTTTACTGATTGCCTCATTCACCTGTATGCTCGTCATGCTCAGCGTGAGCACACGTGTGGTACGGTATTCGAGTTTACAAGTGAGGTTGTTCTGTAATGTCACATCGACACCTAAGAGGGGCGAGAACGCCTCGTTGATACTCACCGTTGACACGTTGTACATCGAACTTGGAACAGGATTCCCCGTCATCGCATCGGCAACGAATCCCAGTCCGTCCATGTATTCCACATAGTTGCTATAGCTGTTGAAAGCTCCCACCGAGTAGATACTCTTGTAAGAGTGGTTGATGTTCACGCTCTTGAACACATCACGGAACCACGGCAACTTTCCGAGTCCGCTATAGCGGAGTGTCCAGTTGGGGAGCAGTTGTGAGAGTGCGGGGAAGATGTTGAGTGAGTTTCCGCCATTGCTCGTATAGGCAGCGAGGAACGCCGGAATCAGAACATCGGAGCTGTAGCTGTTCACTTGTCCGTTAGCCGGATCAAACGGTTTCCCTGCCAGTGTCGTACCATTGGGATAGACGGCATCCTTGTATTGTGCCTCCACTCTGCCACGGAACCCTTCTATCGAGTTGCAGAACTTCGTAAACGACTTACTCTGGTATCCGGAAGAGGCATCACCGATGCCGTCAAAGGCACTCTTCAGCGACATCGTCGTCATGGTAAACGTACCGTTGAGCGTCGTGGGATTCCCCTTATACATGAACTGAACACTCTTTGCGGTGGTCTTCGTACGCGATGCGTTCAAGTCAATCTTCAGGTTCTTCACCGGCTCCAATGTCACACGCAACTGCAAGTCATCGGTATTGTTCGTACCAGCAGCTGCCACGGAGTCGCTCAGATGCAGCCATCCCTTGTCCTTCGCCTTATCGACATACGAGTCACCCATAAAGCCAAAGGCGAAGTCGAGTCCAGGAGAGAGAGCATCGGCACTTCGTGTTTGTCCGAATGCCTTACCGACAGTTGGCATGAATCCCGGAAGACTCATGGAGTACTGGTTCCTATAGGAGAAGCTGATGTTGCGCACCGACATTGCCAGACGAGCAAGTACTTGTGCTGCCTTATACCATCCCTTTTCATCCAATGGATCCTTAGGAGTGATGGTCACCTTCACTTTCATTGCCGAGTCAACCTTACTGAAGATCTTTATTTTGTTCTCGTCCACCTTCTTATATTTCAACGTATACGGCTTCCCGTTTTCTGTCTTTGCCGTAAGCACGAAACGCTTCGTCTTCTTTCCATGACTCAGCTCAAGTGTCGTGTCAGGCATCAGCGTGATTTCCTTCTCGAAGCTCTTTGAGTTCTTCGGCAACGCATTCTTTGCCTTATCGTTCGTCTTACCATCGGCAGCCTTGCTCTTGTCAGCCGCTGCCTTTACCTTGTTCTGTTCCTTTTGTAACTTCTCACGGTTCAGCTGGCTCTGAGACTTCTCCTTGTTAAACCGCTCATTCGTCTTCTTCAGGAAAGGAATATGATTGTAGAGCTTTTCCATGTTAAACGTACCGTTGAGCCTTATGGTACGGTTGCTCACAATATCATTACCGAGTGAAGTACCATCATCAAGATCTGTACCTCTCACCCAGTGATACGTGGATTCATAAGCCGCGTCGGCATTCACCCAGTCGAAGATTGGCAGCAAGTTCAAAGGCAGCTGATAAGACGTCTGGAAAGACTGGTTATAATCCAGAGGAACACCGAAGTGGCGGATGCTCGACCACACCGAATCTTTCCATGCCTCATAGCGGTCAGGATACAGGTCTTTGTTGACAGGCGTATAAGGCTCCTCTATCTCAGAGTGTGTGGCACTATTGAATGTCATGTGGAGATTCTTTGTCAAGTCCCAACGCAATTGGAACTCACGGTTCCACACGAACTCCTCATTAAAGATGAGCGGAAGCTTTGACCCGGCTAAATCTTCCATGTCACGTTGTTGCAACTCCTTATAGATTCGGTTTATCTCCGTGTTGAATCCCACGTTCTGGGGCAGCCAGTTCAGTCCGAAACGCTTTAGTATCTCCAGCCACTTCGACTTACTCTTCAGCTTCTTGAACGGTTCCAGCGGTTTGAACACTGGTGTCCAGCTATAGTTCATCGCACCACGCCAGTTGTCTTCTTTTTCATAGACCGTCGTCTCACCCGTCACCTTTGAATGCGAATGGCTATACGTGAACGAGAAGTTGGCAGGATCGATGGGAGTAGGATGTCGTTTGTTCTGTATTCCCACCCTCACATTCGACAAAGAGAAGTTTGTGTTTGTCGTCTTCGTGACGGCAATGTTCTCAAGCGAATCGCGCTCATGAGCATTCTCCATCGAGTTCAAGGCTTCCTTCAGACGCATATCGGTATCCAGAGGATTGTACTTCGGGCGGTTCTCATTCTTCGACACCGTGTAATAGAGCGGCGCACTCACCTTCGCCTTGTCGGGGAAGAACTTACCGAGTTCAACATTCGTCGTGATGGTGTAAGATTTCAAGTCTTCGTTCGACCGTTGCGTGACTCCTTCCTCAAGACCTCCGAATCCTTCGCTTATATAACGTCCCTGGACATTCAACACGCCCAAGTCTGAGAGTTGCAGGTTGAAGTTACCTTGGGCAGCCCATCCGCCCTCATTATTATATTCCTTCAGGCGAAGCTCATTGATCCACACTTCACCGCTCTTCATCTCACCACTCAAGTTACGGACACCGACAATCATCGTCTTCACCTCGCCAAGCGACGGATTTCCCATCACACTGATCTTATTGTTGGGACGGTTCTCGTCGTAAGCGGTATAGACAAGGTTATAAGAAGCCTGTCCCTGAGCCTTTGCAATGTTCCTGTCTCTCTTTACCTTTGTGAAGAGGTCCAGCGGAATATCAAGCATGTTCTCTTCTGGCCACACCGAACGGCATCCCTGCAGAGAATACATGTCATAGTGTCCGGGAGGTGTCAGCGTCAGCGGGATTTCATATTCATAATAGTTGCTCTTATAGTCACTACCGAGACGGATGAACACCGCCAGCTGATGGTCTTCAAGATTCGTGGTGTTCAGTTCCAGGGCGTTGGCATGCACGAACATCTGCAAGCGCTTGTATTGCCGCATGTCGATGGTAGTATTCTTGTAAACGGCTTTCGACTCCTTCGTACTCAAGTTTGTAACGGTCAGGGCAAGTGCCTGTTCATTACTCTCCACAAGTTGTGGCTGAGTAGGATCCTGGGCACGCCGTATGCCTGGAGGAAGCACATAGTTGACAGGAGTCTTATCGACATTCTCTTCGATATTCACGGCACTGGCGGTCATCTTACCCGTCCGGGCTGAGTTGTCGAGGTTCTGTTCGTAAATACGCCATTCACCACGCACCAGGTCGAGAGAACCGAACCTCAAGACAATAGGAAGCTCGAACCCTGTAAGGAACATTCGCATGAAACGGATGGAGCAGAAGTCGCTGATCGTACCGAACTTCCTTTCAAAGTCATGAATAGGTATGCGGAACTGATACCATGCCACATGACCTATCGAGCCGTTTCTCAACTTCGGCTCTGTCTCACGCTTGTCAACGATAAAGTTCTGCCCCACTTCCAAGTCTTCGGGACGAATGGACACATGATACTGATAATACCTTTCGTATTCATTCAAGGTGAAATCCTGGTTGATATCTTCGACATCAGGAAGTGTCTTATAGGAAGTGTCATAGCTTTCACTCCGCGTGTCGGTATCAGGAGAGTTGCCTTGCGGATTGTTGATAAACTTATAACGCCGAATGATGTCTGCCTCCATCTGGTCGTAATCCGAACCGCGGAAATAATGATAGTTATCGTTGGCAGGGTCGTTCATGATACTATCGAAGACTGCTGGAGAGACCTTCCCCTGGATGGATGTCAGGAACTGCTGATAGGAATCGAAAGTACGCTCTTCCTCATCGCTCAGTCCGTTGAGTCCTAAGTCTTGTTTTGCACGGGAGCCGCTCCCGGTTACAAAAGCATACTTCACCGCCGTCTGGGTGGGAATCTTTCCCCATTGCGTGAAGGTAAACCGATTGCTTCCATCGACGGGCAGACCGCTCTCATAGAACTTCTTTCCATCGTGGAGCACATCCTCACTCACCTCACCCAGATTGATGTAGAGGTCGCCTCCATACTGGCTGGCGGTGCCTTTCTCACGGGAATAGACAAACGGATCCATCAGCCAGAACTCGATGTACTCGATATTGGCTGCCTCGAAGTCGCTGGTCTCCAGCTTGCGCATCATACCTCCCCACTTGTTGGCGGGATGGTCAAAGCGTCCTTGTGCATTGAGGTCGGGATTGAAGTTGTAAGGTCCTCGCTCGTCCGGATAATAAGCCAGGTTCAGCACAGGCAACGTGTTGGTAGCACCGTTATAGGAACTCTGGTCACGATAGGGATATAGCTCATTTACATATACCTCACGGACGAAATAGTTAGAGAGCTGGTTGAGGTCGCTCTTGATATGTCCCGGTGTAAGTGAAGAACTACGACGCGTGAAGAGCGGGTCGATGGTGTACCATGCCAGACGGCTACGGTTGAAACCGCCCTTCAGGGTCTCCTTGTCATTGTACTCGGGGAACATCGAAGGCACACTCGATATCACCCACGACGTAGGACCTGACACATCAATCTCATTCTTGGTGTTCTCAAAGTCATCAAGATACGAGGCGTTATCTTGCGTTCCATGACTTTGCCCCGCTATGAGTTGTGCGAATTCTCCGGTGAACGAGATTTGGGAAGGTTGTGTGAGGTGGAGCAATGGAAGTTTGTCAAATAGATTGGTAAGCCACTGGCTTTCTTTCTTCCAGTTAAGGTTCAGACCCCACATGGTGTTGTTGAGCGGTTCATTTCCCATTGACACCTTGGTCGTAAGAGCCTGCTCGCTGAGATGTTGCAACGTACCGCTCATCTGGAAGTTCTTGGAAAAGTCATACTCCCAGTTCACGCCAAACATTGTCTTGCGCTCCTGACCGTAGTCGGTATTGCTCTCCGAAGATGCCGAGATCGGCACTTCAGAATCGATGAGACTCTGATTGATAATCGTCACCTCACCGGCACTATAGTCAACGGTATAGTCCGACCCTTCGGTGAGTCGCACGC
>Ga0247611_10006277_pt1 | contig 15319 bp, 1 predicted proteins | sample 177DNAGHGhighgp2_FD_192422 | JGI IMG/M metagenome (GOLD analysis project Ga0247611, IMG submission 192422) | Sheep rumen microbial communities from Palmerston North, Manawatu-Wanganui, New Zealand - 1770 DNA GHGhigh gp2 | ecosystem: Host-associated > Mammals > Digestive system > Stomach > Rumen ...
CCCAATCCCCAATCCCCATATAAACAGATTTTTTACTTAATAAAATAATTTATTTATTATTATTTAAGTTTATTTAATTTTGAAACCAAAAAAAAAAAATAATTTTTTTTTAAATTTAATTTAATTTGACTTAATTTAATACTAGTTTATTGAAATAAATAATAATTAAATTTATTAATCATCTTCATTTGCATTATTATAGTCATCGTCAATAGGAATGACTTCATGATTTTACACATTATTATTATTTGTATTAGTTGTGTTATTTTCACCTTCAAGTAAATTATACAATTTCCAGCAATGTCCAACAAAAATTTCTTCTTTGAAAATTTTTTCCATTTCCATATTAAACAATCTATTTTTAAGTAAATTACGATTCCATAAGTCTTCCCTTTTTATAAACTTTTTTAATTCTAGATCTGATTTCATATCTATATCTTTGCGGGATCCTGCAATTGATCTTGATATTAATTTTCTTAAAGCTGTTGTGAAATTTTTTTTATTTATTTTTTTATTTGGACTGATGTTATTAAAATAATTTGATATGTATTGTTTAGTATTATCTTTGATTTCAAGTTTGTAATTTGAAGGAATGTGCTTCTTAATTTGGTTCCAACATAAATCTTCGAAATATTCGAAAAATGATACTAAAGAATTAATTGTGAAAGAATTCTTATCATTATAATTATCATTCAATAATTTAATAATATCATCATTTAGTATAATGTATTTTGGAAGTTTTTTGATGATATCATAAAGTAAATAATTTTGATCATAATTTTCTTTGATGATTTCGTTCATAAGTATTTGCAAAGAAGAAAATATATCATTATAAACTCTATAATTCTTATTTTCCTTTAGATGATCAATGCAATTCCTTTCCCTTTCATTTAATTCTCTTTGTTGATATTTATTACTATACTCAATTAAAATATTACTATTACCTCTTCTGAAACCTTCATATAAATATGTAACATATTTAAACATTCCTTGTTTGAACCTTTTTAGTCCAGGTAATATTATTTTTCCTAATTCTTCTTCAATTAAATCATAATCATATATTATATCATTATAGTTTTTGTAATTTATTTTATCATTTTTATCATCGAAAATATTCCTCATAGAGCTTGATAATATTAAATCATAAAATATTTTTTTTGTATTATCATTTATATTTATAATTTCATCTTCTGTTGCATCTTGTATACTTATTTCTTTTTCTAATTGATATAAGTAACTATTTAAAATTCCATTATTATTGTTTTTTGAAATAATTTCATCTAAGAATTGATTTTGCCATTCAATCATACTTTCATAAGCTGAAATTAAAAGGAAACCTCCATCTTTATCATCATCATCAACTAAGAAATTAGATATTGGATTATTAATACTTATTTTTAATGGGCTTTCTCCTCTTGAGTTATTTATTTGGTTCAAACTGTTAATAAATGGATTTATATATTTATTTTCAAAGGCATTCTTATCATTTATAGATGAATTATATATTTTATTATAACTATTCATAATGAATGGCAATTCATCTGAAAGTTTTCTCTTTTTAGCATCATCTCTACTGATTTTATAAGAATAAATATTCAATAATAAATTTGCAAATTTATTTATATTATTCAAATTATTGACCAGCATGGCATTTTTGGTTAAATTATTTTCTTCATTAATTAATAAATTTATCAAAGTATATTTATTTTTGTTATCATTGCATGAATTGAATTTTTGAACAAATAAATTCATATCTTGAATATTTGGTGTATAAAAATATTGAACACAAGGATATGTACTTTGAGGATACACTGATGGCTCATAATTACTTTGAATTATTATTTCTTTAATATTTTGTAGGTTATTTTTAGTTTCCTTTGATAATTCATTTGATAACTCTTTAGGAATCTTTTTAGAGCTCGACATAAAGTTCTTAAATTCTTCAAAACTGTTAAATTTTTTACAATATAATCTCCAAATATAAATATTGATAACATTCCTAACAGATTTATTAAATTCATCTTTGGGCTTGAATAAATCGTTAATTTGTGCAAAATTACATTTGTTAGAATGATTGTAATTAATTTCAACGTAATAATAATAATAAGTTTTAATATAAGCAATTGCATACAATTTTAATAAATTATTGTTCTCTTTATTAATAATATTATTAATATTAATATTTAAATTATTATTATTATTATTGGTGTTGTTGTTATTATCATTCATATCATTATTAATATGATTTTTATGTAAATATTTAATAGCTTTTTTTAAATATTCTAATGATACATCTAATAATAATTCTTGACATGCTTTTTCTGTATATATATTATTGTTATCTTTAAGGATAGATATGAAATATGATTGGCATTGATTTTCAAAAGTAAACAATAATAGTTCATTAAATTCTTTTGAATTTATAGAATTATATTGATTTATTAAATTTTTATATTTAAAAAGCTTTTGATTATCTTCTAAATTCATAAAATTATTAATTAAAACTGCTTTATTTTTTGTTGCATTAAATATTTCAGGTTTCATATCTTTTAATGTCTCAGATAAAAATAGTTTCGATTTTTTAATTAACAATGGATTTTTGAAAAAGCTTTCAATTAATTTTATTTTTATTTCATCATCAGAAATTAATTTATATTGTAATCTGAAAATATAAATTAATAAATTAGAATATTCTTCTCCTTTTTTTATAAATGTCTCATCTAATATTTTATTTAAACTTAAGATATTGCTATAGCAATTATTATAATCCTTATTATATAATAGCTCAGATTGTTTCAATAAATTATTTATAATATTTTCATAATTATTAATAAATTGCTCATTATTATTATGTTTATAAGATTCTTGAATTTTTATGATTGTAGCTAAATTACCTAATTCTTTACTATATAAGTGGAATTTCTTGTTAAACTTTTGTAAATTAGCTTCAATCAAAGTAAAAATGTTAAAGTATTCTTGAAACTTATTTTTATCTGCTTTAATTAAATCAACACTACTTAATAAGACTGCCCTAGATAAAGATTCAATAATATTGAAGAAACTTATATTTACTTTTTTAGTATATTCTTTATTTCTATCTGATATTTCATATTTAATTATATTTCCATTTAATATATTGTTTATCTTTTCTTCAATTTTTTCATCAAATTTTTTAATATCAATAAATGTATTAGAGATATTTTTTATATCATTTTTATATCCTTGTGCAAAAAGAATTATTTTAATAAATTCATCAATTGTATTGCTGAAATTATAATTAGTGTTATTATTTTCTCCTAATTTAACTTTTAATATAATTTTTAAAAAGTTATATATGCTTTCATTATATTTATAATCAATTTCATCCTTTTCAAATAATATTATTATAAAATATTTTAAATAATCTTCTAATAATAGATTTTTTAAATCATTATTATTTTGAATATTTCTAATAAAATCATTTTTATTTATTTCAAATTTTATATTTCTTTCCAATCTTTCTAATATCTCGGAAAAAGCTGAGCTTTCTTCATCTTTTATATTATTTTTTCTCATCATTTCTTCATTTTCAATATATTTAGGACATATTTGTTCATTAATATAATTTATTATTTTATCTAAATTAATATTACTTTGTGGTATAGATAATCCATTATATATTGAAATCATATTTGCTTTAATTTCCAATTTCAATTGTGGATCAAAATTAAAACTCACGTTATCAAATGCAGAATTAATTATATTTTCAAAATAATAATCTTTTATGAATTTATCTAAATTCTGACCATTTAAAATTGGTATTAATATATTTTTATTCAAAATATAGTAAATAATATTCAATAAAAACAAATTAAAATTAGCACTTAATTTGTTATCAATAACTTCAATGAAATCTACTTCAAATTCTTCATTTATTTCAGATGTAAATGCTAGACTTATTATATCCTTAATTGATTTAGCTTGCTCTCTTAAATTTCGTAGAATAAATTTTTTCAATTTTTTATTTTCTTTTATACTTTTTTGAATTTGTTTTGAGAAATTTCCTGAATTTAAATCTTCTGTTTGATACAAAATTTTATAATTTAAATAACTTAATATTTTATATATATTGTTATCTATATAATCTTCATTTGTATATTTATTAAAGCTTAGAGTAAAATTGTCTGTTTCTTTAGATATTATTTCACAGAAATTCATATCTTCTTTTCCATTTAAATTATCAATGAATATTTGATAGTATTCATCATTAAAAAATGTTATTAAATCTGAATTTATTTTCTTATTTTCTTCTGATTTTTTATGCCTTTTCATATGAATTATAAATAATATTAATTTTTCTTTTTTATCCTTATATTTATTTTTATTTTCTTTTTCAAAATTATTGATTATATAATTAGCATAATTAACTTTATTAAAATCATTTTCTGTGAATCTTAATATTAATAATTGTTTATTATTTGAATTAAAGAAATCTTTTAATAAATTAATTAAATCATTTTCTGATTTAATTGATTCAAACATTTCAGTTTTTAATTTTGATTTGTTATAAGTTCCGAATTTATTTTTGATGTTTTGCTCTCCATCAAATATATTTTCATTTGGTTTGCTAAAAGTGTAAATGATATTCTTCTTTTTTCCTATTTTTTCAAAGAATGATTTAAAATTAATATAATTGTATTTTTGATATGCTTTTATTACTATTTCATTCATTAAATGATATTTTGAATCATAATTTGAGGAAAAAATAGAAGCTATTATATCTTGGCAAAATGTTGGTACAATTATATTAAAGATTTTTTCAAAGAATATTTTTTCATATTTATTAGATACTAAATTTTCTTGTTCTTCTGATATTTCTTTTGAATTTTCTATTTTATATATTAACCCTTCTATATTATGCTGTTCACAATTTATTAATAATTTTCCTAAATCTAATTTTAATTTTTCATTTTTATTATAAGAAGAAATTATTGCTATATAATCGCTGATTTTTCTTGCAATTTCTTTGTGTTTTTCTTTTATTAGCATTCTAAAATTAATTAAATGTTTTTCAAATCTATTTAAAAATGGAGGATCTAGCTTTAATTCTTGAATTTTATTATTATCCACAATAACAATGACATGAAAGTCTTTACTAACTTCAGAGGATATTTTAGAATATTCAAAAGCAATTCTTGCAAATTGCTTTTCTCCCATACATGTAAAATTTTGGTTAAATAAATCATATAAAGAGGCATATATCATATCTAAGTCTTTTAAAATTAAAATACTTTCAGTTTCCATTAAATATTTAATTTTATTCAAAATTTCTTCACTATATTTGCCTGATTTTATATCCTTTTTATATTTGCTTCCAACTAATTCAATATAGTTAAATTTTTTCTTTTCTGCTTTTCCTTCATTTTCTTTATTTTTTGATTCCATGAGATATTTTATGATATCGCAGCCATCATTCCCTTCAGATATTATCATTAAATAACGACTATTTGATTCTGTTAAATTCTTTTCTATAATATTTTCCAATTTTGAATCATCTTTTTTTAAATTAATACCTTCAGTTTTATATTTTGCTTTAAAAATATTTTTTACTTTATTTATTGAATCCTCTAATCCATCAAAATTTCTTTCCAAAGTTTCTATTCCTATTCTTACCAATAAATTTTTCAAAATTTTCTTATTTTTTTCTTGCTTTTCCAAAACTTTTTTTTTTTTAATTAATTCTCTCATTGTATTTTTAATTAAAGTATAAAAATCTCTATTACCATGAAAATCTCTATTTTCTTGAGTGTCTTTTCTATTGTTTATTATATACTCATTATAAGTTTCAGTTAAGCTTTCTAATAATTCTCTATATTTATAAGTGAGTTCAGTGTTTATAGCTTCGGCTATTGAAATAGCTGTTTCTTTCAAATCATCACAATCATAATCTGTTATGCTCAAATTTAATGCCCTATTTATTTTTGATGCATCTAACTTCCAATTTGATATTCCTAAAAATGGGACAGAATCTTCTTGATCTCTTTCTAATAAATAATGTATTACTTTTAGTGGGTTATTACTAGATCTTTCTGCTAAACCCATTTCATCAAAAAATACTAAATTAATAATATCATTATTCTTATTATTATCTTGGGCCTTTTTAGCTTTATCAAAAACTTGTTCTATTCCTTCAGCTGTACTTGTTTCTGAACCTTGATAGTAATATCTATACAATTTACCTTTATCTTTAAAAAATTTGTTTTCTGAATATTTACCTTTCATAGTATTATATACTATTTGAAAGCTCAAAGATTTACTTGTACCAGGTTTGCCAACAATTATTAATGGTATTTTATTTGTTATACAAATAAAAATAGTAAATAAATTTTCTCTTAAGGCTCTATTTAGTGCAATTCCTTTACTTTTATCTATATACATTTGTTTAGTTATGTAATCAACTTGATTTTCTGGAATTTTTAAAAAGTCTTTATTTTGAGAATATTGTCTTAATTTTCCTTCTAATTCTTTACGATTATTTTTATCATTAATTCTCAAATAATAGCATAGATATAAAGCCATATTTAAGCTAAATTCCAATTTTTTATCAAACTCAAAATTTTTCATGAAATATTCAAAAAGTAAACCAAATCTTCTAATTTCTCTCATACTTACAGATGATTCATCATATTTTTCTCTTATATAACCATGACAAATTTCAATACTTTTTATTATTTTTTCTTTATTTTCATTTAATTCAGAATCATTAATATTATCAATTAAATGATTTTGTTTAAATGTAGATAATTTTTCATAAATAGTATTACTAATATATTTTAATTCATCTTCTTTTCTAAGTGAGCCAAAATCAAAAACAAAATTCAATAAAGAATGAGGTAGTGAATTAACTGTATATACCAAATTATTTAATTTATTATCTTCTTTCATATTATAATATACTAAACCACTTTCTCTCATTTTTTTTGTCAATAATCTATAAGGATTGCAAGCAGCAATAAAAATAATATTTTCGCTAATTTTTTTCCCTAAATAAGTATGGTTGCACATTATTTCAGTAATTAATCCTAGAGAATTGCATGTATTAATTTCATCCAAAAATATCCAAGTTAATTCTTTTCCTTTGTTTGATTGCTTTTCTTCTTCTTCATTTTCTTCTTCATTTTCTTCTTCCTTTTCTTCTTCTTTTTCTTCTTCATTTTTTTTTTCTTTTTTTTTTTCTTTTTTTTGTACTTCACTATTTATTTTATCTATGAAATCTACAATGTCTTTATCAGTTATTCCTGCATGTATTTGCAAAGTTTTCCATTTAGCTTTTCCTTTTCCATATAAAGTTGCTAATATTTCCAACAATTTTGTTTTTCCTACGCCTGTTTCCCCCATTAATATAACTGGTATTTTTGCTTCTATATTTAATAAAATTCTTACCATTTTAATATAATTATCTGAAACAAAAATATAATTTCCATTTTTTTCACATTTTTCTCTAATATCATCATCTGTCATTTCATGCAAGGAAAACAAAATTTGTATTTCTTTAATAAATTCTTCATGACTTAATTTTTTATAATCAATTAATTCGGTATCTTCCTCTTGACTAAAATTTTGTGAATTCCATAATTTATAAAGTTCTTTATATTCTGGGTCATTTTTATCCTCAATATTTGTAATAATACTTAATGAATAACCATCTCTATTGAAAAAAACTAAACTAGGTTTAATTTTTTCAAAAGAAAATACATCTTTCATGTCATTTGACAAGGAAATTAAAGCTTCTTCTTTAATCTTTTTTTCTTGACTTTTATTATATGATTTTACTGTTTCATTTTTCTTTTTTATTATCGAATCATATGGAGAACGAGCAAAAACTTCAGTTAAAGCAATAAAATTTTTTATAATACATTTTCTTATATCACAAATTATATCTTCTTTTCCACATTGTGATGCAACATTATAATTAAAATACATATTTTTACAAAATTTTTTAAATTGAATTGCTAAGATTTTAATGAAATTAATTTTTTGATAATAATTGTGATTTTCTACCTTAAAATATTTATTAATTATTTGCTCACATTCATTTGCTTTTAATTTTATATCTTGATTTAAATCTATATTTTTTGTTGCTATCTCATTATTATCATATAGTTTTAAAGTTTCTGCCACTATTGATATTGGTGAATCTTGCACTTTTTGTATATTTTCTTCCAATCTCAACGGACATAATTTATCTATATGTATATTTTTAAATAATGTTAATATACTATATTTATTTTTGAAATCTATAAAATCATTAGGAATTTCAATTATGATATTTGCCTCATTTCCTAAATAAAATATTTTATCGTTAGAATCAATAAATCTAAGAATTAATAATTTGAATAATAATTCATTCATTAAATCATCATAATCTGTTTCAGATATATCTAAATGTATGAAAATTTGTTTTCCATCTTTTAATTCCAAATTAAGATTTTCTAAATTATTGATAACATAATTTCTTGTAAAGACACCTCCTAAAGGTAAATAATAATATTTACCATTTTTTTCTTTAATTTTATACTTAATTTCTGTAGTTTTACCATATCCTGCAAATGTTGAAGAATAAGATTCAGTTTCATTAAATAAACTTACAGATTTTTCAGGCTTTTTCAAGAAATTATTTAAAATATTTTTTTCTGGAATCAATTTTTCAATATCTTTCATTAAGCCTGAATCAGCTTTTTTATATAAAAATAAAATATATGATTTAATGTTCCTATTTTTTGATAAATAAAGATTATTTAATGTCTCGATTAATTTTTGTTTTATTGGTAATTCTAAACATTCTATATTAGTAATCAAAAATAATATAGGAGCTTCACAAAATATTGCTCTATATAAAAATGAATTTATTTTTTCAATATTAGTTTCATCATTACAGCTTAATAAAGTATTAATTATTGGAAGATTTCCAGTTAAATTAATGTAAACATTTGAAATATTAATAGCAAATTCTGAATCTTCTTCTGTTGTTATAATTCTATATAATCCTGGTTCTAAAGATAAACTACTTAAAATTTTATTTTGGGCATAAATATCATCTAAAGTAACATTATTATTTATTTCGAATAATTTTTCTAAATATTTATTTATATTTTCAATTTTATCTTTTTTATCATCATATTGAAATGTTACATTAAAATTTTTTATTTTATTAAAAGTCATAGAATTTACTAGATGTGATATATTATCTTTATTATCTTTATTATTTTTTGCTTTTTCATATAATTGAATAAATTGCTTTCCATAAAATAATCTCAAATGAGGGTATTTTTCATATCCCTTATTAACAGTTTCTTTAAAATCGTTATTTTTACTTTTATATTCATCTATAATTTTATGTAAATCTTTCTCTTTGTTTTCAATTTTAGGATCAAAAGCTATTGAATTTTCTATTTTTAATGTTAGATTTGACAAATTAGGATATCCTGCTTGAATTAAATTATCTAAAGTATTAATTAATTGATTTATATTATCTATTAGAATTACAAATTGATTAATCAATTGTTCTTTATTTATTTTATCATTTTTTCCTTCTTCTTTTAACAAATTGGTTTTTGTAGAAGAAATTAATATTTTATTTTTTAATTCATTTATTTGATCTATACCAATTTCAACAACTTCAATTTTTTTTTGTGCTTGGCTTGCTTCAATTTGATTTGAATATTTTATCTTAAATATAAAGTAATCTTTATTTTCTTCTTTATTTATTTCAACAACAGAAGAAGTTAATATTTTATGTATTTTTTGAGTAGTCATTTCAGGATTTTGATTATACTGATTATATAGCTCTCTAATTTCAGAATATGAACTTAAATATCCTTGTAATTTAATTATAATATCTTTCTCAGATTTGTACTTATTTCTAAAAATATCATGAAAACTTTTATCTGTTTTAATATCTTTATTATCCATTAAACTTTTGAAAAATGTAAATATATCTAGCAAATTATCAATATCTGTAGTTTGTAATTGGGAATTTTCATTTTCACCAATAAATTCATTTAAGTTTCTTATTTCTACGTTTTGTTCTTTGATTTCCTTAATAAATTCTATAGAATCTGATTTTCCATGAAATATTTCATAAAATTTAATTAATGAATCCTCAATATTTACATCATATTCAAATTCTGATAATAAATTTATTGAATCTTTAATTTCTTCACCACTCACCCCTTCTGAACTTATTACTTTATATTTTTCTCTTAATTTTGTAATAAATTCTGTTTCTTGGAATTGAAATAATTGCTTTAATGATTCAATGAAATAAGTAAGACCTTGGAGTAACTTTTCTACTTTGTCTTTTTTTGAAAAATTAACTAAATCACCTAATAATTTTTTTTTAATATATTCTTCTTTATTTAAATCTTTAAATTCTTTTGATAAAAAATCCATTTCTTTTGCCAAATCTTCATTATCTTTATCATTAATAGAATTAATAATTTCAATGACATTATTTATTTTAAAAAAGGGTTCTTTTGTTTCATTTTGTTTAATTATTTGTTTCATGCTTTTTATAAAATCATTTTTTGATGAATTAAAAATTTCTTCCTCTGTACCTCCTTTTTTATTTTTTTCCCTATATAGTGCCATAAAAATAAAAGAATCTTTAAATCTTAAACCTTCACTATCATTAACAGCATTTTCAAAATTAAATTCCTTATTTTCAATAAATTTTTTTGGATCTAATGTCAAAGTTTCATCTAAATTTTTTTTTTTTAGTTCTTCTAATGATATCTCTATTGATTCTATTATTTCTTTTTTTGTATTCTTTAAAAAAAATTTATAAAATTCTTTTATTTTTTCAATTTTTTCAAACAACTTATTACATTTATTTAAATCATCCTTAATTTTATTATAAATTTTTTTTGCTTTTTCTTCATTTCTATCAAATATTACCAATATATTTTTATAAAATGGACTATCATCATTGATTAAATCACTCATTAACCCATAATTAACTTTACTATTTGACAAATCATTTTCTATTTTATTTTTTATCTTTACTGATTCCATCAAATATTTTCCTTCTTTTAATTCCTTTTTTTTTATCAAATCAGTACATTTTTCAAAAAACAATTTAAATAAAATAAAATTTTTTGTTTCTTCCTCTTCATAAAATTGTTTTTCAGTTAATATTCTTTTTTTATCTTTCAATTTATTTAATAAATGTAAGCAAAATTCATTATTTGGTGATAATAATAATAAATTAATCAAAGATTCTTCATTTGCTTTTCCTTCCTCATTTTGGTCCAAAAAATAATTAATAATTTCATCTTTTAGTTTATTTATAATATTTTTTAATTTTTCATTTTCCAATAAATAAAATAAATATTTTGAAGTAAAGTCGAAGTCTGGTATTATATATAATTTCAATTTTAATTTATTTTTATCATTACATAATAATAATTTTGAATAAACTTCAAAAACTATTTTACTATTTTCTCTATCTAAATCATTTATTTTCATTGGTTCCAATTTATCAATTATCAATTGATTAAAATCTTTATCTATATTTTCTATTGAAAATAATTCAAATATATATTGAAAATCTTTAATATATTTAATTTGCTCTAAAAATGACTTATAAAATTCATTTTTCAAAGTTGGTTTTGAATTTTTATATAATTCCCATATTTTGTTTTTCTTTAATTCTTCAATATTTTTCAAATTATTTTTCATTGGATCTGTTATTGAAATATTTTTAAATATTATTGTATCTCTTATATCTTTATAATAATCATCATAATAATATATATCTTGTGAATTTAAAAAATGAATTATTTCTTCAATTGTCAACTTATTATATTTTATTAAATTTATTCCTTTTTGATGAATAGTTGAATATAAATTTTTTTTGCTGTAAAGATCTATTCCATTTTCTTTGCATATATTAATAATATCCTTTAAATTGCAAAATTCATTTAATGATTTATCTTCTTTTTTATATATATCTTTAAAACCTTCAAGAATATTTTCATAATCAATAAAATTAATATCTTTTTTGTTTTTTTTTGCCAAAATTTTATTTATCAACTCTTTAATTTTTTCAAAGGAATCATCATTTCTTACATCTGGTAAATATAATTTATAATTATAATAATTATCTTGATTTGAGCCATAAGAATTCTTATTATTTTTCAGGATTGAATAAATTTTGTCATAATTATCATAAGTAAATTCTAAATATTTTTTCAATCCTTTTGATAATTTTAAAATATAGTTTAATTCTTCTTTTGTTTTACAAAAAGATAATAATTCTTTTTGAAAATTTATAATACTTTCTTCATTTTCAAAAATATTATAAAATCTATAATTTGTTTTATTTAATTTCTCAAGAAATGCATTACCTAATTCTTGACTTTTTTTTAATTTAATTAAATATAGAACTTCATCTATTAAAAAATAAATATCTACTATTTTTTTAATTAATATTGGCTTTTCATTTTTATCAATAAGTATATTATTTATATCTTCATTTGATATATAATATTCATTTGAAATACTCCTATTATAATTTTTTCCAATTTCTATAGCATATATATTGGATAATTTTATTTTTAATTTTAAACAATATTTTAGATATTTAAAAATGGTTTCTGGACTTAAAAAAATTTGCCTATTTTGATTCATTTTATTCATTAAAGCTTTCATTAAACTAATTTGAAGTGATTCTACTTTATTTTTTTCTTGATTAAAAAAGGAATTTAAAAAATATTCAAAAATTTGATTATCATCAAGAGCATTATTATATTGATAATTTAAATTATTAATATAAAAAAAGTTTTGTATTCCTTCTGTTATTTCAATTTTAGTGTCAATATAATCATATCTAGACAAAATATTATATGATGGAAGCACATTTGTTATATATATTGTTTTAGTATTTTTTTCAATAGGGACTTGAACCATCAATACTCTATAATAGTTATAGAAGCTATAGAATCTTTCTTCATTTATAATATTGAAAAAATAATTATAATAAATATTATTCCATCCGAAAGTATTATTATTGATAATTGAATAAATTGATAAAAAAGAATTATTAATGCTTTGCTCATTGATTATAAGTATAAAAAATAAATTGTATTCTGAATCTCTATCCAATGATTTTAATTTATAATTATTTAATTGTTCATAGTTTATTTTTTCAGATGTAATTCCTATTTCTTTCTTGTTTTTATCATTCATAGATTGGTGATTATTTGCAATATTGTTTTTATTTGTATTTCTATTTTGATTTGTATTTTGATTTGTATTTGCATTTTGATTTCTATTTTGATTTGTATTTGTATTTGCATTTTGATTTCTATTTTGATTTGTATTTGCATTTTGATTTCTATTTTGATTTCTATTTTGATTTGTATTTGCATTTTGATTTCTATTTTGATTTCTATTTTGATTTGTATTTGCATTTTGATTTCTATTTTGATTTCTATTTTGATTTGTATTTGCATTTTGATTTCTATTTTGATTTGTATTTGCATTTTGATTTCTATTTTGATTTCTATTTGTATTTGCATTTTGATTTCTATTTTGATTTGTATTTGTATTTGCATTTTGATTTCTATTTTGATTTGTATTTGCATTTAAATTTCTATTTATATTTTCATTTATATTTTCATTTGTATTTTCATTTGCATTTTCATTTCTATTTGCATTTATATTATCATTTTCATTTGTATTTTCATTTATATTTCCATTTATATTCACATTTGTATTCTCATCTGTATTTGCATTTTCATTTGCAATTATATTTTCATTTCTATTCTCATTAGTATTTGAATTTATATTATCATTTCCATTTGTATTTTCATTAGTATTTTCATTAGTATTTTCATTAGTATTTTCATTATCATTTTCATTAGTATTTTCATTAGTATTTTCATTAGTATTTTCATTAGTATTTTCATTATCATTTTCATTTGTATTCTCATTTATATTCTCATTTATATTTTCATTAGTATTTTCATTTGTATTCTCATTTGTATTTTCATTTGTATTTTCATTTGAATGTATATTTTCATTTGTATTTTCATTTGAATGTATATTTTCATTTGTATTTTCATTTGAATGTATATTTTCATTTGTATTTTCATTTCCATTTGAATTTATATTTTCATTAGTATTTTCATTAGTATTTTCATTAGTATTTTCATTAGTATTTTCATTAGTATTTTCATTAGTATTTTCATTAGTATTTTCATTAGTATTTTCATTTGTATTCTCATTTATATTCTCATTTATATTTTCATTAGTATTTTCATTTGTATTTTCATTTATATTCTCATTTGTATTTTCATTAGTATTTTCATTAGTATTTTCATTTCCATTTGAATTTATATTTTCATTTGTATTTTCATTTGTATTTTCATTAGTATTTTCATTAGTATTTTCATTTCCATTTGAATTTATATTTTCATTTGTATTTTCATTTGAACTTATATAATTGTTTATGAATGAAATTTTTTCTTTTAAGTTATTATATTTTTCTTTTTTATCTTGGGTTAAATTTAATTTATTAATGATTTCTTCAATAAATAAAAAAGAATTCTCTCCATCAAAATTCAATGATTCAATTGCTTTCTTTGTCAATTTTAATTTTTTTGGAAATATTTCTTTAAATTCCTTTAATAATTTTTTTAATTCTTCTTTATAAGATATATTCAATTGTTTAATATAATTGAGTAGTTTTTTTCTTTGAGCAAAACTTAGTCCAATCTTTTTCATTTCTTTCTCAGATAATGAAAGTAATTTTTTTCCATTTATATCATCATTTAAATTATATTCAAAAGAAAGATATTTTTTGCAAAAGTCTATAACCTCAGTTTTATTTGAATCAAGATTTAATGTGAATTTAATTGGCTCTAATTTAAAATTTTTTTTGTTTGATTCTAAATATTTTTTTATTTTGTCTTTAATATCTGGGCTTATGCCTAGAAAAGTATAATCATGGTCTTCTAAATAGGTTAAAGTTTCTCCTGTAATATTTTCTTTTATTATATTTTCTTTTGCTTTTTCTGTAATTTTATATTTATCTAAGAAAAATTGAGATACATCTTCTTTTGTTGAGTTGCTTGTAATTTTTTCTCTTTTGAATATTTTTGAAAGACCACTGAAAGCTTCCATTATCTATTTAAATTAACTATATTTTTTTATTATTTATATTATTTCTAATTCACTATAAAATTTGGATAATTATTTTTTAAATTATATATTATTTTAATATTGATAAATAATTAAAAAATATTTATTAAAAATAGTTAATCAATGGGGATTGGGG
>Ga0247611_10006278_pt1 | contig 15318 bp, 21 predicted proteins | sample 177DNAGHGhighgp2_FD_192422 | JGI IMG/M metagenome (GOLD analysis project Ga0247611, IMG submission 192422) | Sheep rumen microbial communities from Palmerston North, Manawatu-Wanganui, New Zealand - 1770 DNA GHGhigh gp2 | ecosystem: Host-associated > Mammals > Digestive system > Stomach > Rumen...
GAAACGTGATTATCGCAAAAGATGAAAGCGGTAAGAAATGTTCCATTGAATTGCGTGTTCTGAAAGGGTCAAAAGATGACCAATTCGTCATGCAATACTACAAAACATACGAAGTTGATTCTGCTTTGTTCATTGTTGGAAATGGTTCTTTCAGCAAACGTTTGGGTGATGGTAATGGAAACGTTGTCTATGATACCCGTTATTTGCGTTGTGTGCACTTCACACGTGCTCCGTATGATGCAACACAAAACGTGAATGGGGAAACAGACCAAGCTGTTACTGTCTATCAAATGCAAGCTATTGTTGATAGAACTTTAGGTTAATTTAACGAAAGGGGTATGCTATGGAATATAAATCAGAGGCTACTGGAGCGAGGATTGTAATAAATCCTTGCTCCCTGATTGAAGCATTTAAGCTAAAATCAAAAATACAGAAAGCTCTATTGGACAAGGGAATGAATATCGAAAAACTTATGGAACAAGATATTTTTTCCATTGTTTGTGCTTTAGATTCGGATGAAGATGTTTTTGAGTGTATGTTTGAGTGCTTAAAACAAAGCCAATATAATGGCGTTGGGATAAAGCCAGACGTGTTTGATGATGTTACTGCTAGAGAAGACTTATACGACATATTCTTTAATTGTCTGAAAGTAAATCTCTACCCTTTTTTCAAGAAAATCCTTTCAAAGTTAGAAATCCAGCTTCAACCGGAAAGTTTGAAAGGAAGCCTGAAACAGAAATTAGGGACGAAATTGGATTCATCTGTTGCTCTATCGCAAAGCAAGGGTATTACGGCGGAGACCCCGACAGAGTAGGTCAGGCTCCCGTCACGAGTGTAATTTCTGTTTTAAACTACATAAAGTTTGAATCAGATTATAAAGAAACGCATGGAGTATTGAATGACAACAGTCGCTGACTTAGTAGCAAAATTAGGGTTTCAAGTTGATACACGTGGCTTTGATAACTTTAAGAAATCTCTTGAGGCGTTTCAGAGCACAATTCGTGAGGGTTTGAAAGACCTAAAAGAATATGCCAAACAAGCAGAGAAAATCGGAAATGCTGTTAAGAATGTTTATTTTCCATCAAGACAAGAGGCAGAAAAAAGATTTAAGGCGGAAACTTACTCAATAAGAGCACGTGCTTATGCTCAAAGGGTGAGGGCCAAATATTTACCTGAAACACTTTCTGTTAGAAGATATAACGCTCAGATTAGAGACAGACAGACAGCTCTAAAAGAGGCTGGATTGACTGGAGGTGCTACACGGGGTGGTGGTAGTGCTATTCTGTCAATTTTAGGAATGCTTTCTGGTGGAGTCGGAGGCGTTGTAAGTGGTGGGTTAATGGCACTTGGTTCTGCAATAGGTGGTCCTGTTGGTGCCGCTGTTGCAATGGCTGTTTCAAAACTTATGGGAAGTTTGATTGGAGCCTTGATGAAGGGCCTTCAGTGGATTTGGGGACAAATAAAACAGGGGCTTGCATATGCCATGTCGTTTAGGGATTATCGTTCATTTACCGGACGTAGCTCTAAAGGGTTAAACAACCTAATGGGCATGACAAAATACACCACATCAATGACACCAGAAGATGTCATGAAAGATGCCACAAGAATGGGTAGAGAGTACTGGGATTTGTGGTTTGGTGGTGGAAATCCTGCTATATGGCAATTACTTGGCATTTTGCCAACAATGAATGGTGAAACAAATCTTAAGAATTTGTTAAGTGGTATTTATGGAGCCTCTGGTGGTGGTAAGAATAGAGGTCTTGCATTAAGCCTATTAAAACAAGCGGGTCTCAGTGACGATTATATGAACATATTTGATAACTGGGCAGAATATAAGGCTGGCGGTGGAGAAAAAACGTTCTTAGGCTATACAGATGAGCAAATAAAGAATCTCGAAGAAGCAAACAAGTCTTTGCGTGAATTTGGTCAAATGTTAGACCAAGTTAGGGTTTATTTTGTTGATTCTTTATTAAAGAGTGGTATTAAGGATGTTTTACAAGATTTAGCTAATTATCTACTTGGTCTTATACACGCTTTACGAGCTGGTAAAATTCATGACTTTAGCAGCCTGTCTCGTCATTTGTTTGCTTTTGACCAAATGGTTGCGAGCGGGGCATCTGGACGATATATAAGTCGCTCTGAATATAAAAGAAGAATAAAAGAGGAAATAAATGGTTTAATGGACGTTGATAAAGACGCTGGATTTTTCAAAAGGATTTTCTCAACTATGTTTTCTAAACCAGATTTGAAGTATGACGATATTGTTAAAAAGGCAGAGGAAAATGTATTGAGAGGATTTACAAGCCAGCAAAATACAACAACTATAAACCAGAGCTTTGACTTTGGGGAAAGAAATATGCAAGATGCGGTTAATGGAGCTGTAAGCATTACCCAAAAGACAAGAGATACGTTTAGTGGTAGTAATCTTTCTAATGACACAGTAATGGTTCCAACTTTTTAGGAGATGAAGTATGGATACAAATTGGTTAAAAAAATTACAAGGATTTGATAGTTGGGCAGACAAGGCCAGTATATCTGGAGCAAACATAGCTAACAGAGCTCTTGAATACATATTTGGTCCTTCGGATGATAAAACAACGAAGCTCAGGCTGCAAGTTTTTGGTAACGAAAGCATCTCATGTCAGGCTGATATAACAGATAATTTTGTTGAGAGTAATGTGGCATATCAAGACCATATTGCTATTAAACCTGTAGTATATACTGTTGAGGGAGAGGTTGGAGAGCTTGCTTGGTATAGAAACGATTCTGTATCTAGTGTTATGGAAGCAGTTGCTCAGAAATTAGAGCCAATAGCCTCCTTTAATCAAACGTTGTCTAAAACGGCTTCAAAGGTGCAAGATAAGGCCTTGAAGATAATTGGGGTTGTAGATAGCCTAGATAACGCCATTAGCCGTATTTGGGGTTTTCTTTCAAATGATGATGTTGATACGGAACAAAAGAAGGTTTTTAAATATCTTCTTGTTTTGTGGAGGTCAAGGACTCCGATAAATATTAAAACACCATGGAAAAACCTGTCAAATTATGTTATTCAAAATGTCGAGTTTACTCAATCTGACAGAACGGTGGACAAAAGCAAAATAAAGATTTCTTTTAAGGAGTTCAAAACAACCAAGAACAAAACAACAGCTTTTGATTTAAACAAATATATGGGTAGGGGTTCTGCTCAAAACGCAGAAAAGCAAAACAAGGGAACAACTACTGGAATTGAAATGACGGCTGGTATGTGTAAAATAGGTCAATGGAACTGTATCAAGGGTCAGACACAGATACCACCGTATAACGATTGGATGCCACAATAGGAGAATACTATGCAACTTATTACTACTTTAGACGGAAATGCTTATCAAGAGGTTTCATATATTCTGGATGATGGGCAAAAAGCAACTATTGTTTTAAGGTTTTTGCCAACTCAAGGAAGGTGGGTAATGGATGTCTCTGATGAAAATGGTTTCGATGTAAAGGGTCTTTTTGTTTGTTGCCATCCAAACATTCTTGATAAGTGGCACAATATTATAAAGTATGGAATAAATGTTTCTACAACGGATGGAGTAGACCCATTTAGACAGGATGATTTTGAAACTGGATATGCTTATATATCTATGTTAAATGGCGAAGAAACAAAACAAGCAACGGATTATTTGAATGGCTTATAATAGAATATTTAGACTTGCAGTAACCCCTGTTGACCTTTATGGAAACGTAAAGGGTCTTTCAATCGTAATAACAAGTCCGCTGACAATAAAGTTTAATGTTCAGAGGATGCCTTTCGCTGGAAGGTGTACCGCCTCTATAGATATTTATAACTTAGACCAAGATACAAGGTCAAAGCTGTTTTTAGACTGGTACGATTTTGAAAACATAAGACAAGTTACACTCGAAGCTGGTTACGAAAATGGCAAGTTTGATTTGATTTACAAGGGTCGTGTCAGAATTTGTACAACAAAAAAAGCCTATACAGATAATGTTACACACATAGAAGCAATTTCTGGTTTGGGCGTTTTAGACAGTATGCTCCATACATCTTTAAATGAGGGGGAGAGTCTCGTAGATACAGCTGGGATGATTATAGGAGAGATGCCAGGAGTGCAACCGGGAGAAGTTAGTTTGCCAGATTTTTCATTCAAACGCCCTGTTGCACTCATTGGTAATGCACTTTCTGTATTAAAAACATACACAAAAGACAATGTTGCTATAGATTTAGACAAAGTAATTGTCATTGATGAAGATGAAGTTATAGACGGAGACGTTAGGGTTATTGACGATGAAACAGGTTTGTTGGGAACTCCAGAACGTCAACAAACGTCTTTGGTTGTTAATTGTGTATTTGAACCAAGAATTAAGGTTGGCCAAGGACTTGAAATAAGGTCTAGTATTGCTCCTGAATTTGACGGGCAATATAAAGTTTGGGGCGTTACACACAATGGAACCATAGGAGCCACACAGGGTGGTCAATGTGTTACAACAATAACTTTATGGACTGGTTTGAATTTATTTGGACGATTCAAAACATCGTGGTTAGATATAGCAAGCGGGAAATATGGTAGTTTAGTGGGGTAAAAATGACAAAAAACAGCATTAATGATGAAAAAACATTTGCGCAATTTGCCGAAGCAATTATGAGAAACATTGCCACTACATTGAATTGCGTAAAAATTGGCGAAATTGTTTCTTTTGATAAAACAGACCAAACGGCCACGGTTCGTATTTTACACAGAATGGACCAAAATTACAACACAGATATGAAAGAAACAATAGAGTATCCACCTTTGGGAAAGGTTCCCGTTGTCATTATGCAGGGTGGTGGTGCTCATATAACATATCCAATTAAGGCTGGAGACCAATGTTTAATTGTGTTTTGTGACTATATGATAGATAACTGGTGGGTATCTGGAGATGTTGGGGCTTCTGACTTTCCAAGGAAACACGATTTGTCAGATGCAATAGCAATAGTTGGTTTGAATGCGTTGCCAAAGGCAATTCAAGATTATTCTGACTACCTCCATTTGCAATATAATCAAAATTCTAGTATAGTTATAGGAGAGCAGATTGATGTCAATAACGCTAATATCAACCTGAACGGAGAAACGGCAGTATCTGAGAATTTAACTGTTTTGAAATCAGCTACTGTTGCCGAAAAGGTTACTGCGGCGGAGCTTGGTGCTACAACTGCGGCATCTGGTTCTTTTGTAAGTGCTGACAACAAAACTGTGACTGTGGTGGAAGGTATAATAACGGCGATACAATGAGAACAAGAACAGTAGATGGAAATTGGGATTGGAGATTTGGTAAGGGGCTTAATGATTATGCCGATGATGCTCTTGGTGTTGCCTATACCATAAAGATGAAGATTTTGTCTTGGTTTGGTGATTGTTTTTTTGCTATGGATGAAGGAATTGATTGGAAAAATATACTGGGGAACAAAAACACAAAAGACCAAGCAGATACTTCGATTAAGGAAATTATAATTGGGGACCCAGAAATAACGGAGTTGGTATATTTTGAAAGTGAAATTGTTGATAGAAAATATATCTGCACCATTAGGTTCAAAACTATTTATGGCGAAACGATAGAGGTAAAGATATGAGCGATAATTTTGATGAAAATGGTTTACAAGTTGCTACTCGACCAGAATTGGTTGAAGCATTAACTCAAGCTTTTCAAACAATTTATGGTGCTGATGTTAATTTAGACCAATCAAGTCCAGATGGGCAGTTGTTGAATATATTTGCTCAGGGCGGTGTTGATGTTCGTGAATTGCTTATGCAGATTTATAACTCTTTTGACCCAGATAATTGTTCTGGTCGTATATTAGACGAGAGATGTGCTATAAACAACGTCTTCAGAAAGGGCGGCACATTTACAACTGTTCCTATTGATATTACAACAAATAGAACGGTTACTCTTGATGGTCTTGATGAAAACTATAACGATGTAAATGCTACAGGGTATACCATTCAAGATAGCGCTGGAAATCAGTTTGTTTTGGTTTCTACTCAGACATTACAATCAGGAACAACACGTGTTTTGTTCCGTTCAAAAGATGTTGGAGCCGTTCAAACAACGTTGAATACGATTACTATTCCCGTAACCATTGTTTTGGGTGTTGTTAGCGTTAATAACCCAGTTGATGCAACGGAAGGTGTAAATGAAGAGAGTGACTATAACCTAAAGATTAGACGTAGGCAATCTGTTTCTATTGGTTCAAGTGGTTACTTAAATGGACTGTTGGCAACCGTTCTTCAGTTGGATGGTGTTACTGATGCTGCTTTATATGAAAACTATACTGGTGAGGTTGATGAAAACGGAACCCCTGCACATTGTATGTGGCTTGTTGTAGAAGGTGGTTCTGCTGCTGATATTGCGGATGCAATTTATAGAAAGAAATCCTATGGTTGTAATATGAGGGGTAATGAGAGCTATACAATAGAAACAATCTCTCATCAACAATTTGTAGCTAAGTGGGATGAACCAATAGAACAAGAGCTTTATATTAAGTTTAACATTGTTCCCGCTATTGCTGGCACTGTGTTTGATACAACAGCAATAAAGAATTACATTTTAGCAAATGAGAAGTTTAGAATTGGTCAGGGCGCTGAAACATCTAGTCTGACAACATTGGCTCAAGAAGCTATAGATAAAAATGGTGGTAATGGGTATGCAACAGAGGTTTTAATTTCTTTAGACGAAACAAACTGGGTTGAATATGTTGCTCCGATTGTTGCAACCAAATTGGCAATAGCAAGCATTGACATAACTGTTGAGGGAGAATCTTCATAATGGCAGAATTTGACTACGGAAAATATCTTTCTTCTCTCCTGATAATTCAATATTGGGGAAAGAGTCGTGCCCGTCAAACGATAGAGGCTATTGCAAAGATGTTCCCAGTAGATTTAATATTTAAAGTTAGAGATGCTTTTGATTTGGATACGGCAACAGGAAAGTCGTTGGATATATTGGCTAAGTATGTTGGTGTTTCACGTAATTACATTGATTTGAACGGGGACATAAAAACCCTAAATGATGAAGAGTTTAGAACGCTTATTAAGTTTAAGGCTATTTCAAACACAAGTACTGCTTCCCATTATGACATTGATATGGCTTTATATAACTTTTTTGGAACGAGAGTTCGTGCTACTTCTGATGGGAATATGCAAATGACAATTTTTGTTCCTTCAGATGCTGAAAACGTTATACAGGCTGCAATACAACAAAATGCAATGCCAACGCCACTTGGTGTAGAGGCAAACAAAATAGTTGTTCAAAACGCTCGGTTCTTTGGGTTTGTTGATTATAACAATCAATATGCGGTTTACAAGACTGGATTTAGAGACTATAATGACCCAGACAAAGATGGAGAGACATTGAACTACAGCAAGGTTGAAGAAGTTGATAGAGAATAGGAGAAAATAAATGCCTAAAATTACTAGAAAACAACAAAAGATATTTGCATCAGATGCCACAAACAACGGTGTTTTTGGTTCTTTGCAAGCAAATGACCCGGTTCATTCTCAAGACCCAGATGCGATTCAGGGGAGAACAGCATATGCAAATGGGTGGGATGATGCCACATATTCAGCAGAAAAGTTGCCACCTATTGAAGAATTTCAAGCGTTGCAATATTTATTTTCTCGCCAAATTGCATATATTATGCAAGAAGGTGTTCCTGAATGGGATACAAGCACAACCTATTACAAAGGGGCTTTGGTAAAGGCTCTTCAAAGTGATGGAAGCTTTATTCTTTATGCTTCTTTGGTGGACAACAACCAAGGAAATCTTGTAACAGATACAACAAAGTGGGTTATTACTAACACATCAACGAACTTCCATCAAGGTATCCCAAACTGGAGAGCAGATGTCATTTACTCTGCCGGAGACTGGGTTAAGGCACAAAATGGTGGAAACTGGTCTATTTTTGAATCACTACAAAATAACAATTTAAACAATGATATAACCGATGAAGATTACTGGGCTATTAAACCATTTACAAGCTCTCTTGTTTTATTAACGCCACAATGGTTTGATTACGAGATTGAAGATATTTCTTGGCTAAGGGCGGATACATTTTCTTGGCAAGACGGAACGGTTTATACAGAAGCATATGACCACTTGTTAGACGACTATACAAATGGTACTTCTCAGAGTGAAACAATAGGCACTTATACAATTACATATAAGCTTGCTTCTGATGGACATAAAATTACAACTGATGAAACAAATGTAGCAAACATATACAACGAATCAGGAGTAGCTTGGTATTATATCCTAGACACAACCAATCAAAGATTTAAGTTGCCGAGAACAAAGTATGGATTTGTTGGTTTAAGGGATACTGTTGGGAAGTATGTACCAGAAAGTTTGCCGAATCTAATTGGTCAAACTAATGGTGCATTTAATACAGATGGTTCTCCATCTGGTGTGTTTTCTTTTGTTGGAACTGGTTCCGTAACATTCGGCTCTGGCTCAACAACATATAAAAACAGAAGTATAAGATATAATGCGTCTGATTATTCTTCAACCTATCAAGACAATGCACCCGTTCAACAACGTGCAACACAGATGTATCTCTACTTCTATGTTGGTAATTTTACACAAACAGCCACAGAACAAACAGCAGGGTTAAATAGTGAGTTGTTTAATGGAAAGCTTGATATAGACTTAGGCAATTTGCCATCTGTTGGTAAATCTTATTTAGCTGGTCTTGGTATGCCGAGCGATACTTACGAAGATTTGACGTATACAGCATCATCATTTTATACAGCACCAGCTAATGGCTATGTTGTGATTGATAAAATTGTGGGAACTGGGAGCTATTTATTTTGTGCCTCATACCCCCACGATTATACTGGCGCTTTAGGTAATGTTTCTGCTGCACTTCAAGCTTTTTCAAGATATAAAGCAACTGGTAACAATGATGCCTTGTCTGGTATTATTTCTGTAAAAAAAGGGGATAAATTTGAATTTGAAGGCAATGCAAATGGAACAACTAGGTTATGTCGTTTTGTTTATGCAGAAGGAGAAGTATAATGACAACATACTATAAAAAAGAAAACAACGAAATTATTAAATCTACACCATTTGAAAAAGTGGCAAAGACTTGGGGTTCTTATGAAACAACCAAAGAAAATATCGTATATGGATATGATGGAAAAAGATACTTAGAATCTGAATGTCCAGAACCGCCACCACCAAGTCATGATGAAATATCAAAACTTCGTGAAGATTATCGTAAAGAACACATTGACAGTAAAACTGCCGAAAGAAGTCGTAAAACTGCAAATCAAACTTGGACAGCAGAAGATGAGAGAGCTTATCTTGATTTAGATGCAGAAGTTACGGCATATATCAATGAACACTTCCCATATCCAGATGGAGGTTAATATGTGTGATAAGGTTCGTACGGCAATAGAGTTAATTAAGACACAAAAAAAAAGAACTATATCAAAGGGGGAAATCGTGGTACTATTCCAACAGGTTGCCTCTGACCTAGGAAAACAGGGGGAAAGAATGACGAACCTTGAAAAAGAAGTATCCGCTGTAAAAGAGGAAATGCGTCAAGGATTTGATGAAGTAAATCAAAGGCTTCACGAAGTCATGGATGCTATAAAGAACAAAGAAAAAACGTTTTGGGATAGGATTCCACTTTTGGGCCAAATTCCAACATGGTTTTGGATTATTCTTTGGACCGTTGTACTTATCATTGGTGGGCTTTTAGGAGTAAGCCCAGATTTCATAAAACATATACAAACAGGAGTATAAAATGATTAAATTACTTTATTCTGTATTTATGGCTGTATGGAGAAGGGCTTTTGGTTGTGATGCTTGGGACTTGCCAGTTTTGAAGAACAGGTTCGTTTTACACGTTTTGGGGTTCTTGGCTACTTTTTCTCTTTGTATGTTTTATAAGGGATTTTTTTGGTATTCAAGTGCTTGGATAGCCGTTTGGATTCAGATATTCTGGGCTTTAGGGCATGGATATGCGTACGATGTATCTAAGGCTGGTCAGCCAGATGAAAAAATGCTTAAAAGATATAAAAAGGCTGTTGGATATAAATTTTTGTGCAAAATTTTCCCGAAAGAAGAACATCATGGTATGTGTTTTGACTTTATTCTTTTGGCGATAAGATATACATGGCCTTTAATCCCTATTTGCTTATTTTTTAATCCAGCATTTATGTGTCTTGGTTTAGTTATTGCTTCTTTATATCTTATTTATAGATTCTGTCCTATCGTTAGAGAAATAAAAATTTTAGATGTGGAAATCTTGGTAGGATTTTTTGCCGGCCTATTTATTTCTTTTTTATAGAGGATAAACATGAAAGAAAATTGGATTTCATATAAGAATAGTGAAAGATATTTAATTTCTAATCTTGGAAATGTTTATAACATAAAAACAAAAAGAGAAATGAAACAACAAACAGATAAATATGGATATAAGTATGTTTCTTTATCCATAGATGGTAAAAAAATAAAGAAGAAAGTACATAGAATGGTTTGTGAGATGTTTTTACCTAACACAGAAAACAAACCTCAAGTAAACCATAAAAATGGTATCCGTTCAGATAATCGCCTTGAAAATCTTGAATGGGTAACAAATAGCGAAAATGTGCTTCATTCTTTTAGGGTTTTAAGCTCAGATGGACACTTGCAAAAAGCTATGTCTGAAAGAAGAAAAGGTATAAAACCAAAACCAGAATCGGCAAAAAGAGGCGGATTAAAAAGAAGGTATGGTGGGAATGGACGAGCTATACCTGTTTTCTGTGAAGAAAATAAAACATGGTATTCATGTGCAAAAGAAGGCGCAGAAAAGGTTGGAGTGGCTATGTGGAGTGTTTTTGAATCAATAAGGACAAAAAAACCTGTAAAAGGATTACACTGGAAGAGAGTATAAGGAGTTAAAATGATATATAAATTTGGTAAAAAAAGTCTTGAACGTTTAAAAGAATGTGATATAAGATTGCAAACTTTATGCGAAAAAATGCTTTCTAGGTCAGATTTTGATATGACGATAACTTGTGGACATAGAGGTAAAGAGGAACAAGAAAAGGCATTTAATGAAGGAAAAAGTAAAGCTCATTTTGGACAATCCAAACATAATTCTTTTCCAAGTAAAGCCGTTGATATTTGTCCATATCCTGTAAATTGGGATATAAATGACATTAGATGGCATAAAATGGTTGCTTTAGCTTATGATTGTGCTAGAGAACTGGGAATAAAGATAAGATGTGGGGCTTTCTTTTCTTTTAAAGATTTTCCACATATAGAACTGGAGGACTAATGTTCAATAAATACCTTTTATTTTCCGTTATATCACTTTCTATGATATGTTTAATTTTGTATAACCTTTGGGATAACACGAAAATGGAATTAAACAACGTCAAAGCACAAAAGGTTACTTTGGAGCAGGAATTAAAAAGGAGAAACGAAAATGAAAAAAACTTGTCAAAGAGGATTACAGATTTGGAAAAGGCTTATTCTGCCAATGCTACTTGGGCTAATAGCCTCGTTGATGCTAATGTCCTTAATGTCTTGCAAAAACAATGTAAAGCTTGTAAATAGGGAACCAATTACTTGTATTAACCACATAAAGACCAACGCAGATATGGCTAATTGCTTGGCTGAATATGACGAAAAGTACTAAGCTCATTTGACAAAATGGGCTTCTTTTGTTATACTTTTATAAATGATGATTGGAGTTTAAAATGACCATTGAGCGTGTTAAAAATACAGTTTATGACCTTCAAACTTTTGTTGGTGATTCTGGTGTTGTAAATATAACAAACATACCGACAGACAAAAATACCTACGTTATTTATATGGAGATAAAGGGAAAAGCAATTATTAAAAAGGAAATTACCTTAAATGGGGCTGATACTTGTCAGTTTGTTTTTTCTGTTTTTGACACGAAAGCTTTGGGTGTTGGAAGCTGGGAATATGGCGTAAAGATTTGTGATTCTAGTGAAAATCCGGTTGTCGAAAACACTTATATCCCAGATTTGAGAGTTGGAAATAAGGCTATGTTTTTTGTATATCCTGAGAGAGTGGAGGGTATAATAAATGACTCGTGATTGTTGTTGTAAGGCAACATTGAAGTTAAATACATCACCTCAACAGCCTATTAAGATAGACTGTTACGCTAGGTCTCCGTTTCTGAATATGGACTCGAAAGATACTGGCCCTATGGGTCCACAAGGACCTGTTGGCCCAGAAGGTCCTCAGGGTCCTATTGGCCCAGAAGGTCCCGCAGGTCAAGATGCTAAAATAATCATACGGAGGTTATAATGGCAGGATATATGTATCTAGGAAACAAAAAGGTTTGTCCTGCTATTGTAGTAAAGCAAGGTACTCCGTATATACCAGCATATAGTATTATTGATGGAAAGTTAACTTTCACTAGATATGAATTAACAGGGCACGAATTTGATGGTGCAGAAGTGGCTGAATCCGGGTGGTTTAATTTGACAGAATCATATATTTATGGAGACGCTATCTTTAGGGATTTAAAAACTATTGGAGGGTTTGCGTTTTCTTATACATTTTCTTGGCAGGGGATAGAAACAGCTTCTTTTGAAAAGGTAGATACGATAGGTCAGCAAGCCTTTATGTATTGTTTTAGCGATTGTTATACAATAAGGGATATATATTTTAATTCATTAAAAACAACATCTTTTGGTTCTTATACAAATCAATTTATTGGAATGCTTAGTAATACAGGGACATCAGTTATACATACAATACATTTCCCATCTAATCTTGAATCAACAATACAAGGTTTAAGTGGTTATCCATTGTTTGGTGGAACAATTGGATATGTAGTACTTGCTTTTGACCTACCAGCAACATCATAGGAGATAAAATGAATATAAGACAATCATATAAATACAGAAAAGATGGAACGGTATATGTTGGTGGACAAGTACCAGAAGGTGCTGAAATCTTAGAAACTATGGACATTTTAAACGCAGAGGATGGATATGATTTGGTTCGTATTTCTGACGATGAAAATGTAGGTGCTAACATCTGGCTTCGTGATGGGGATGTAAAAGAAAATTACAAAGAAGCTGAAAGAGAGAAAACGGATGGCTGATACTGAACTTCAACAGCTTATTATTTATGTCGGAACAACTGCCCAGATTGAAGCGGCAATTTCTGCTGGTACTATAACGGAAAACGACATTACTATTTCAACTGACGCACCTGATTTTCAGGAAAAGTTGACAGATGTTCAAATGAACGCTGTGAATAGTGGAATTACAACACATCTTGTTTCTTTGTATAGTGGACACGTTGCCAATACAACAATCCACGTTACTGCACAAGATAAAACGAATTGGAATGGAAAACAAAATGCTATTTCTGACCTAGATACAATTCGTTCTGGTGCTTCCGCTGGTGCTACTGCAGTACAGCCAAACGTTTTGGCGACTGCCATTTCAACACACAATACCAGTAGCCAAGCACACGCAGATATTCGTGGTTTGATTACAACCGAAAAGACAAATAGGGAAAATGCCGACAATAATCTTCAAAGCCAAATTGATGCCATAACAGCTTCTTCTGACGTAACAGATATTGTTGGAACTTATGCCCAACTACAAGCATACGACACTTCGTCATTACCGCCAAACAGTATCATTAAGGTTTTAAAAGATGAAAGCCAAAATAACGAAACGACATACTATAGATGGGTCATAAATGGCGGTGTTTGTTCGTGGGTTCTCATTGGTGAAGAAGGACCGTATTACACAAAATCTGAAGCCGATGAACGTTTTGCAACAGCGGCTCAAGGTGCAAAGGCAGACACAGCACTTCAGCCATCTGCCCTGAACGGATATGCAACAGAAACTTGGGTCGGACAACAAGGATTTTTGACAAGCACTGCGTTGACTGGTTATGCTACTCAACAATGGGTGCAAAATCAAGGGTATTTGACTTCTTCTGCATTGAATGGGTATGCCACTGAGCAGTGGGTTCAAAATAGAGGTTACATGACACAGGCTGTTGATGATAATTCAACAACAAGTACAACACTTGGTTGGTCAGCCAGTAAATTAAATGGAATAATTGGCGATATTGAATCAAATATTAACACAATAAGGGGTGTGTAATGACAATAGCAAGTGCATTGACAGATTTAAATACAGATATACAAAATGCAAGAACAGCCATTACGAACAAGGGTGGTACTGTTACTGTTGATGGTGGTAGTTCTCAACTAGCAACTGATATTGGAACCATACCAACAGGAATACAGCCAACAGGAACGATAAGCATTACACAAAACGGAACGTATAACGTAACTAATTACGCAAGTGCAGATGTAAATGTTAGTGGAGGTGGTGGTGAAATGTTTGGGATGACAGCAGAGGATTACTTTTATGCTTTTCCAAGCAACATTACAACTCTTGACACGACAGCACCGAATGTAGATATGTCATCAAAATCAGGTAGTTTTTCAAGCTACACTATGTCCTATTTCTTTCAGTGGAGTAGAGTAAAATCCATTAACACGGCATATTTTACAAACTCAGCAACGTATGTTTTCGCATATATGTTTCAGAATAATAAATGTATTCAATATGTAAAAATAAACACAACACGAACAGATATTTCTGCAAACTATTGTATTTATAATAATGTAAATAATGCTTCAAATGTAAAGGTTGAGGTTGTTAATTTTGCCCCAAACACAGTAGTAAGAGGACAATATAATACTTATCTGTTCGGTGCTTCAGGAACAAGTGGAACGACAAAGATAAAGAGTGCAAGGGTTGATAATGTAATAAGAGTTTATGGAAATGGGTCTTTTGGTAACACTGTATCTGCCTTACAAAGTATTCAGACTTTTTGGATGCCAGACTTGATTGGCATTTCAGATACAGCCAACAACTATAATAGCTTCCAGTATTTTGCAAACAACACTCCGAAACTCATAGGATTTTTTGCACCAAAGTTAAAGCAAATTGGTTATTCATCAACAGGGTCAAGTTATGCACAAATGCGTCAGAGCATAACAAACCAATCAACATTGTTTAGTGATTTCTATTTGCCAGCACTTACAACAGTTCATAATGTTAATACAAATTCAGCAAACGGAACTTTTGCGGGGAATGATGGCGTAAAGAAGTTCTACTTCCCTATGCTTTCGGTAATTGACGGAAGTGGAGCTCCGTATATTTTCTCTAGATGTACAAATACAGAGTTCCATTTTGGCAAAGCAAATCAGGCTGCCATTGAGGCAACGAGTGGATATTCTACATTGTGGGGTAGAGGTGCAGGAAATGCTACCGTATATTTTGA
>Ga0247611_10006279_pt1 | contig 15317 bp, 17 predicted proteins | sample 177DNAGHGhighgp2_FD_192422 | JGI IMG/M metagenome (GOLD analysis project Ga0247611, IMG submission 192422) | Sheep rumen microbial communities from Palmerston North, Manawatu-Wanganui, New Zealand - 1770 DNA GHGhigh gp2 | ecosystem: Host-associated > Mammals > Digestive system > Stomach > Rumen...
AATTCACTGAATACAATTCATAAAGGACTGATTTCAATAATGTCAAAGAACTCGATTGTCCCCTCTTTCCGGGGTTATTTGATTAATATTTAACTGATCCCGATTTTAACGGGACACTAATGATAAGTAATAATTATTACTTTCCAAGAATCTCCCTCATGGCGTCGTTGAGCAGTGCTGTCACCGTCGTCCCGGCCGTGGCTGCGTACGCCTTGAATTCCTTGTACAGCTCCGGATTCACGACGATGGTTGTCCTCCGGTTCTCTTCCTTCACTTCAGGATGCAGCATCTTCTGCAGGGGAGTGGTGGCCGCGGGTTTCACGACTTCCGGGGCTTTCTCCGTTCCTTTCTTCGGAACGCTCAGGGGCTTCTTCGTTACCATATTACTTTATTACTTTATGAGTTTACGACTTTATTACAACTTCTCAGCAAGTTCATCCACAAGGGCCTGAAAGTCCTTCGCTCCATTAGCATCCCGGTTGTAGGACACAACGTCAGTGTACTCAAAGGCAGCCTTGGAGATATCGACATTTTTCCGAACCACAGTGTTGGCCACACGGTCGCCATACTTTCCGCGAACGTCAGACTCGATGGCGTCCGACACCGTGGATTTCTCATAGATATTAAAGAAGATCTGATCGATATGGATGCCAGGGTTGAGATCCTGCATATCCGCGCAGAACTTGTCGAGCATCGAGAGTCCATAGTCCGACATAAGGTCGGCCTTCATCGGAACGAGCATCTTCGTGGCAGCTGTCAGTGCATTCGTCGTGATAAGCTCCAGATTCGGGGGACAGTCCATGAAAATATAATCGTACCGGTTCTTATATGGCTCCAGCAGATCCTTGATGATATACTCCCGTCGTCTCATGTTCGTCATAACAGAGACGATGCCAGCCATGTCAAGGCCGGAGGGAACAAGATCGAGGTTCTCACGGATGGGGACAATAGGGAGGTTTGCACGCTCCTGAATAGCGTGGTAGATGATACGCGAGGGAATATCCTCCAGGAAGTGCATCGTAAGGTTCGCCTGGGTGTCGAGATCCACCAATAGAACCTTCTTTCCACGGGCGGCCAGGATAGCCCCAATAGAGACTACTGACGCCGTCTTACCGACTCCACCCTTATGGTTTACAACCGCTATGATTTTCGCCTTTTTCATAGATTGTTACTTTATTACTTTATTACTTTATGCAAAGATAATAAGAATTCCTGAACCACAATAGGGGAGAGCAAAAAAATCTTTTTTTGAGGCATAATAACTCCCGAATTACAGGTATGCTTCGCATACCAAGAATCCAACCTTGTCCACCTGTTCAATAAATGTATTGATAATATAGTGTGTCGGAGGCCGAAGGCCGAGCGAAGCGAGGCCTGAGCCGACAGGCAGTGCTCTTGCGATTTCAAAAATAATGCGTATCTTTGGGTGTTCAATAAATGTATTGATAATATAGTGTGTCGGAGGCCGAAGGCCGAGCGAAGCGAGGCCTGAGCCGACAGGCAGTGTTTCCGTGGGGGAGAAGGGAGCCTGCACCCCAATACGGAGTGTAACGGAGTATTGGAAGGGAGGTGCAAGGCTCCGGGGGAGCGCCCAAGCGGCAAGGGGGCGCAGCCCCCGACGAGCGTCTTGGGGGCATGGGGGAGAGGGGAGCCTGCACCCCAATACGGAGTGTAACGGAGTATTGGAAGGGAGGTGCAAGGCTCCGGGGGAGCGCCTAAGCGGCAAGGGGGCGCAGCCCCCGACGAGCGTCTTGGGGGTATGGGGGGAGAAGGGAGTAGTTGTATAAGTGTATGTCCCTTTTTGGTTGGATAGAGTGACGATGTTTGTATTTCGTAGGAGGGTGAGTCAGGGGACTGTAGAAGCGGCATAGCTGCCGACCGCCGCACTGTGTTTTATATTAAATCATTATGGTATGAAGGAAATACCTGTTACCCGTGAGTGGTTGGATGAGCAGATCCGCCACTTCAATGAGAAAGCTGACTTTTTGCAGGAAGCTGGCATGCGAGAGGTGGAGATAGATGAATACTTCCGTCTCCTGTTCGACCGTTATGGCTTCACATACCTGCAGAATTATAAGAACCTCCCTTCCAACTCCATCGAGCCGGACGGCTGGTACTGTGCTTTGGTCAGGTACTTCATACATGAAAATGAGACCACCGGCGAGACGTGGCAACGTGAACATTCCAGATCTTTCATTGTTACACGTGAATATGAAAGAACCCGTGAGCTTATAGGAAGGGAAAAGTGCTATTGTTCCCCCCTCGTTTACATAGGTCATAAGCGCCCTGGAAAGAATGCCCGTGCTTTCTTTGCATTTGTGATAGATATTGACGGTGTACAACGAAAAGGATTGGAGTTTTACTTTAAAGCCGTATCAGACAAACGGGCACCCGCACCGAGTATGATTGTTTCATCCGGTTCCGGCATTCATCTATATTTCCTTCTGGATGAGCCACTTTCGTTGAACAGCTATTCAAGCCCAATGCTTCATTATGTCAAGGCCGCCCTCACAACGAAACTTTGGGGAATGTGTACTTCCATTCAGCAACCACAGTATCATGGTATTTTCCAAGGCTATCGCGTTCCTGGGACACAGGTCAAGAAAGAATACGGTATAGGTGAGCATGTAAAATGTTTTGTCGATGCTACAGGTGATATCCCTTATTACACTGTTTCAATGCTGAACAGGTATATTATCGACAATAAGAACTTGAGTCAGGAGAGACCGTTGAACAAGTTGCAACTCCAGCGTCTGGAGGGAATGGTGTTCGATCCCACCCGTAAGAAAACCCCTTTAGCCGAGGCAAAAGAACTGTGGCCCGAATGGTATAAAAAACGCAAGCAAAAAGTGGATATAAAGGCCGCCCTCATTACCATTGGGGAACAGGCAGCGAACTATGAGACCGGAAAGGGGCGCTGGCATGTTAAACGAGACCTTTACGATTGGTGGCTACGGACTCTTCGTGAGACAGTGGGAAATAAGGTAACCGTCGGCCACCGATATCATTGTATCATGGCCCTGGCCGTATTTGCAGCAAAATGTGATGTGTCCTTCGATGAATTGAAGGCAGATGCCATGTCTCTTCTCGACTATATGGAATCGCTTACCACGGATCCAGCCAATCACTTCCATAAGAAAGACGTTCTCGACGCGTTGGAGACATATAAGGAAAGTTACCGGCTCTTCCCGCGCCGCCTCCTGGAACTGAACACCGCCATCCCAATGCCAGCTAATAAACGGAACGGCCGCAAACAGAAAGTTCACTTGAAAATTGCTCGAAATACTCAAGCTATCATACACGAAGCCGAAGGAACCGACTGGAGAACTGGGAACGGGGCCAAGTCAAAGAAGGATCTTGTTTTTTGGTGGCGACAGGCTAACCCTTTATATGTACACGGTAAAAGAAGTGCTGAAAACGCCGACAAGAGCCGTTGCGCACGCGAGTGCAAATATATGGGGCACCGGACATTTATCGATAAAGAAGGAAAAAGGAAGAAGGTCCCTGCAGAATTCCATTTAAGCCGAACCACCGTCGATAAATGGTGGAACGCTCTCCCTGATGATATGTCAGGCGTCTACGGGAGAGAGTACTTGACATGGATTACAAATAATGAGGAACTTACTGAAGAAGAAAGAAAAGAGCACTATGCAAATGTTGAAAAAGGATTTAAACTCGGACTGGAGAGATTTCACTGTAATTCCAAAATTACTGATGAAATTCTCAATGCCGTAAAAGAATATGAGACACGTACAGGAAAGAGAATACAGGACTACTTCCAGGAATGGCTACCGGCCAAAGTGGCATTTATGGTTGACGCCGATATGACTAAAGAGGAAATACTTAAAGAACTCCTCATATAATTATTACTATATTACTTTATTACTTATCATAAAATAATAATTTCTTTCCCCGCGACCGGCAAAGCTACCCACGGCCGGGAAGGCAGTCAAGGCTAATACAAGCGCCCCCCCCGCTGGCCACCACACAAAGGCCGGGCGGTCTTGACAGCAATCCCGTCCTTGCCTCAATGGGGCCTAACGCGGGTGAAAAGTTAACCGTGGTCAGATACTAAGCCTTGTTATTATTCCTATTCTTGAATTCTCTGTATTCCTCTACCGACTTACCAAAAAAGGCCGCCATCTCTTCTTCTGAAGGCAGTTCTATATAATATTGTTGTGCCAACATATCCACATTGTATTCATGCTTGATATCTTTAGCCGTATCAGCATCAATCATCTTACCCAGCTCGTCCTCCAGGTGCCAACCATGATTTGTCATGTATACGAATCCACGAGACTGACCTTCATAAGTGACTGCAAAAGACCCCGTACCCGTACTGAAACGTGCAGGCAGCCTATCTTCACCCTTCACGAAGAAATACTGCAGCTGGTGACGTTCCTTTACCTTCTCCTTTTCACCATAAGCCTCCTGTAAACGAGGATCCTCCTGCAGTTCCTGGTCCGTCGGCACGGCGGCAGTACCGGCCATGTCAGTAAGAACCGAATCGATAGGGGAGTGGGGGTCAATGTACGGAATGCCAGCCCTTACTTTTTCAAGATTTTCCCTGGCCTCTTCTTGGGCATTCCGGGCTTCCTCCTTCACTGAGGTTCCGTTCTCCTGGGCACGGTCGGCCAGCTCTTCAACGGCCTTCCTGGTTGACCGCTTAACAACATCCGGGAACGACTTCCTGGTCTTCCGGACCTCGATGAATTCCTGATACACATCCGGATCTACATGGCCAAGGCCCGACTTGGAAAGAAGACGCGCGAAAACCTTCTCATACGATACGGCTTTCCTTTTCTTCCTGGGGCCATCTTCCTCCTTCACCGGGAACCATGTATCCTCGTAACACTCCCGGAGTATTGCCAGGTCTTCAACCAGGGAAGTAGGAAGGCTGACGGAACGGTATTCCATCTTTTCCCCCTTCACCTTCTTGTGACTTATTTTATCCGTTTTTCCCATAAATACTACTGTATTATTCACTTTGCAAATATAAAAATACTACGTGAGTATTCCAAGGAAGTGAAGAGAAAAAGAAGATGAAACGAACAGCCGTGAAAGAGAAAATCGCACCGCTGCCGTCCACGTCCCCCGCCCTTCCTGACGTCTGGGTAGGGGAGTGTACCGGCAGTTGGCCACCCACGCCAACGCCCGGATGCTCGGCCGGTCCAGCAAAGCTGGAGTCTCCACCGGAGACGTCCGGCATCCTCTCCCTTCACCGACGCACCCCGCCAATTCTCGCCCAGGTCGATGGCCGCTGCTCGTCTGGTCCACTGACGTGGAGTCCACACCGTGGACGGACGGCAGCGGTGCCATCGAGTGTCCTCAGGACACGGGCGGCATAGGCGGGCCAACGCGCCAGAGGTCGTGGCCGACCTCTCTCCCACGCCAACGAATCTAAGCGCCAGGCAACCGTCCAAAGGGACGCTTGCTTATCTGGCCGCGGCAACATTCCTTCATCTTTCAAAGAAAGATTTGGAATTGTCGCTCGCTTTGCTTATCTTTGTGGTGTGGGACTATGACAAGCTATGACTTTCCCCGGGGGAAAGTCAGCGCTTCGACCCCTCCCGGGGCCCTCAGCGCATCGCTTGCTTTTCATTCGCTCCGCTCACGAAAAGGGGGAACCGGACGCCCTCAGGTCGCTCCGGTTCCTGGACGGAAAGCCTGGGGTCCCGCTACGCGCCCAGCCTTTCCTAAAAAAAAGACCAACCGTAGCCATGATGAAACAATGAAAGAGACAAGCCGAAATACCACCAAACACCACGGGTCGGGCAAGCGTCCGAACCGACTTGAACTCACCCTGACCGACGACGAGAAATCTCGGCTGGAGGAACTCTCCACGGCCGCCGGGAAGAAGCCGACGGAATACGTCCGTGAACTCATCATGAACGGCAAGGTCGACGCCGTCCTGACCGCAGAGGAACGGAAACTCATCACTGACCTCAGCAAGATGGGGACAAATATATGGAAGACTCGCAACACCCTCATCGCTCTCATCAACGAAAAAAAGGAAAACAAACAGAGGATTCCTGATTTGCAGAAAACCATCGACGAACTGAAAACGCTATACGAAGAATTCGCAGATATCAAAGAATACTTCAAGGAAAAATTGTAAATGATTCCGAACATCACACACTCCACCGGCAGCGGAAACTACCTCGGGTATAACCTCGGGGACAAGAGGGAACAGTACCAGAAGGTGCAGTTCCTCGCTGCAGAAGGCGTGATGCTCGACGACCGTCTCATCGACCGGCTGAACCAGAACTGGCAGGACGGCGACGAGAGAGGATACCGGGAATTCCGGAAGGTGTCGATGCAGATTGCAAACGACCTTGACAGCCAGTTCCTGGCCCAGGCGTCCCTGAACAGCCGGCCGAAGAACAGGGCCATCAACGTGTCGCTGTCCTATTCGCCGGCGGATACGGAGAAGGTGAACGAGGTGGTCTACGACGAAACGCGGGACGACTACGTACCCCTCCGCCTGAAGATGGGCCGGGAGTTCCTGGACGGGATGGGGTTCGGCGACACGCAGTACGTGGCCGTCTCCCACCTGGGCACCCACTGCGCCCACGACCACTATGCCATCAACACCGTCCGCGCAGACGGATCCACTATCAAACTGAACTTCGACTTCGTCCGCGCCCAGAAGATTGCGGAGGAGATCCGGCATAAGTACGGCCTCTCGCCTGCGGATGAATCACTGCAGATGATTGCGCCCAAGGCCAAGGATGCCCTGAAGCAGTCCTGCTCCTGGGAAGAGTACGAACAGCGGCTGCAGGAGCACGGCATCAGTCTGTTTTTCTCGGACCACTCGAAGAGCGGCCGCGGCTACGGCGTGTCCTATTCCGCGGGCAAGAAGGTCATCCCCGGCTCCAAGCTGCACCGTTCCCTCTCCTATGGCCAGGTGGACGCCGCCCTCAAGAAGAACCTCCTCGCCGCACGGAAAGAAAGGCGCCTGGTCGCCGAAAGACTCTCCACGCAGACGGAAACCTTCGTCATCCATAACGATACGGCGGCCACGTTGTATTCGTACCGGCCGGATTGGAATTCGAAGGATATCAGTATGGCGAAGAAGCTGGCCATGCTGCACGAGGCTTCCCGCTCCATCTTGAAATATCACACCTGGGGATCTGACGTCCGCATCAACGAACCCAAGGAATTCGTCGACGCCGCCGTGAACGGCAAGGTGTTCGGAACGGTCAAATTCGACTTGGGCAAGGCCCGTTTCGTCGGCGAGGACCGCTATGATGGCGTGCTCGAGAATCCCGAAGAAGTCATCCAGTTCGCCGACCACAACGGCCGGGCTCTGGAACTGTTCACCCCGAAATTCCACGAGGATTGGGGCCTGAGGCTCGACACCATGAAACACTATCTCGAGGAGAGACGAAACGATCAGAAAGCCGAGGAGGCCGCCCGTCAGGAACGGGACGATATCATCGAGTGTTACCGTTCAGCCGTCCTTCCCGTCGGCAAACAGCTATACGGCCTCAAGAAAAGCGCCTATGAGTTATATATGGAAGCCAAAGACTCCGGCATCGGTGTCAGCGCCGCGACGGAGACCGTCCGCAAGCAGCTCGTTGAGACCTGGAGACAGAACGACGAATTCAATCGCCAGAACCGCGAAGCAAAAGACCGGACCGATAAGGTAACGGCAATATGCGGCATCTTGACGTGCCTGAACCCCATCGTCGGCCTCACCGCGATGTTCCTGGCCAGCATCGTCGGCGACATTCACAGGGCCTCCCTCATGGCGCAGAAGAAAAAACTCCTCGCAAAAGTGAACTCCCTCCGTGGTGAACTGACCGCCCTGGAGGCGGAGAAGGCCGCACTCAAGATTGTGAAGCAGGAACGGCTGCAGCAGTACCTGGATGCCAAACGCATGTACCAGGAGTACCGCAACAGCCTGCAGACCGTCGACCGCGAGGTCAAAGCCATCGAGAGCGACATCCGCGTGGCCGAAAAGACACCCCCGCCGGCAGCGAAGCCGTCCTTCGAGATCGTCCTGGAGTTCAAGGCCAACTATTACCCGTACCGAATCAAAAAGGAGCAGGACGGGCTACTGAAGTTGCAGAAGTACGAAGTGGATAAGAAGTCCCCCGTTGTCGACGGCAAGCACACCGGGCACCTCTGGTACACGAAAGAAAAATTCACCTCTTATGAGGAGGTCGGCCACGACGCCAACGGGGTATACTTTAAGATCAAGGATACCGCCGGCAAGACCAGGTTTGTCAACCAGAACGGCATCGACCTGGATGCGAAGAAGAAGAAGCAGTTGGGGCTTGTCAGCAAAGGATTCGGAAGTCCGACCATGTAGCCTACCAGGTTGCGAAAACTCCCCCTATATTTCAGGTGCGATAAGTTTGGACTTACCGCACCTTTTCCATATCTTTACGGGGTCGAAAGAAGTCTTTCATATCAAACCACCTTCATTATATTCTTGATCTTTTGCACGGTCTTAGTCGACAATTTGCACTCCCCGGCCACTTCCCTGATGGTCCTTCCCGCCTTCAGGCGCTTAACGGCCAACGGATACTTGGCCAGCAGCTCTTCCTTCGTCATACCGGTTCCATCCGGGCGGCCCATCCTTTTCCCCTTCACCTTTGCAATTTCACGACCGGACTGCAGGCGGTCAAAGATAATAGTACGCTCCAGCTCCGCAAAGGTCCCGAACATCGATACCATAGCCTTGACCGTGGGGTCCGGCTTTCCATCAATAATGGTGTTGAGCCCCTGGGCCTGAAAACATATATTCACTCCCCTTTCAGTGAGGTTCTCTACCACATCCAGCACTTGCCGGAGACTCCGACCGAGGCGGGACAGCTCTGTGACCAGCAGGTGCTCAGCTCCACCGCCCTCCAGGAACGCCACGCACTCGGCCAGCTTCTCGCGGTCCTTCTTCGACCCGCTTGCCTTCTCTTCCCAGACCGCGACCACCTCCATTCCGGAGGTGGCAGCGTACCTTTTCAGGTCCGCAACCTGGCGCTCCGTGCTTTGGCGATCCCCCACACTGGAGACACGGGCATATATGACAGCTTTGCTCATTTCCTGTTAGGTTTATCCAAGTCAACCCACTCTTTAATCAAATACGCGTCGATTGGAATGCGCTGCACTACGGTTTTTTTATGGTTAATAAGTTCAAGGATACCTTCTTTCTTCCCAGCATGGCGAATAATACAGGCTGCATGTACAAAGTAGCCGATTGCCGTATCACTCGCAAAGACACGGGTACAGTAAGGAATTTCAGGAGTTTCAGCAAGTATATTCCCTTCAGTATCCTTCAGGGTGAAGGAAAGGATTGGTTCTTTCGAAACAACCTTGAACTTGACAGGAACTCTATACGGATTAAGTCTATTCTTCATGGCCGGACCAATAATCTACCCAGCCCATCGGATCTTCGTCGTAGTCCGGGGCTTCTGGGACAAAATTGTTTTCAAATTCCGGGCGTAGCATCAACATGATGCTTTCGTCCTCGTATCCGCGCTTGCGGAGTTCTTTGATATCTAACATAGGCCGTGAGGGATTATTCATAAACAAGATTGCTGGGGGTGGATACGATGACAGTGACTTCCTATGCTCCGACAAGATATATTGCTATTGCCACCCATTCTTCCCAGGCATCCTTCCTTTCCTTTTCAGTTTTGAATGGCCATAGTCCATTTCGCTTCTGAATTTCCACGAATTTACGGTAAGCAAGCCCCCAATCTGCAAGTGTGAATTCAGACGGCTCTTTAGCGATGAAACCTGGATATCTAAGTGGATTACCCATATCAGCAGTCTACTATGATGCTGGCCATGCCGTCCATCACATACTCGTTGATGAAGCGGATAACAGTTTCCTTGTTGCGGTTGTCAAGGTTGTAAAGTTGGGCCGTGATGGGGGTGTCGGTGTCAATGTAGTTTGACTTCATATGGGCCGCGAAGACACCGTCCTGCCACCTGGGGTCATCACTATTATTGCGGGCCCAGGTGAAGAAGTATTCCCGGAGGCCTTCCCAACGCTGCGTCAGTTCCACGACGCCGGCGAGTGTTTTGATGTCGTATGTCATAAGTTATCTGTGTTTAGAAATTCAAAGGAATATACGGAGTTCAGGGTAACGAAGGTCTTCCCTTGCCAGTCAATCTTCTCGATGTTGGAGGTGTGATACCATTCATCCGGACGGTCTATGTGCAGCGGAAGACCGGCGGCAAAGACATAAGTCCAGCCTTCGTGAGGCTCGCCCAGGGACGGCCATTGCCGACGGATCCTCATGTAACCCTCCCTGCAGTTCTGCAGGGCCTCATATACCCATTGGGCATCCTCCCCTATCCGGGACTGCAATTCTTCCAGGGAGGCCTCCTTCATTTCTTTGAGAGACCGCTGGCTGGGAGTCCCCTGACAGAAGTCAAGGAAGGATGCTTCCTCGATAGGCTTGTTAATGATGATTTCTTCCAGGTCCTCGTACATACCGATAAATCTTTGACTAAATGTACATCACAAAGGTAGCATTTTCCGGTAAGTTCCCAATTTTTTTGTACAACAAAACGGAAATACAACAAAAAGGCACTCCCCGGAGCGGTCGCAGCGGGGAACTCATGTATGCAAGTACACTACTCCCCTTCCGGAGCAGCTTCCTCAGATGCAGCCTGAGTAGCCTTCTCGGCCTCCTTCCTCTCCTGCAGGAGTGCACGGTACCGCTTCCGGGCCTCCTTGGCCGTGGTTGCATCGAACGCGGTCCCGATACCATCCATCCAGCGGCGCATGATTTGCTCAGCCGTGACGGGCTTCCCGAAGCGCTCCGAGTAGGCGCCCTTCCAGCATTCGAACATGTCCTTGACCTCCTGGGGCACCATGATGGCCGCCACAGGCTTCCTACCGGTCCCTCTGGGGCTTCTGGCATGCTCCTGGAGGGGTTCCTTGGTCACATTCCGCACCTTTTTGGCGGTTTTCGTGGGTTTCTTCTTACTTCGTACCATAACATCATGTATTAGTAATGACACAAAGATACAAAAAGTAATGATAAAAAACAAATAAAGTAATTACAAATTTATAAGTGTAATGACAGAAATAAAAGAAGTGTAATTACTTTATAAGTGTAATTACAAATACTGTAATAGTATCATTACATTATTATTATAAGTGTAATTACACAGCGCCGTGAAGCGTCATTACACTTGCGTTTTTCAAGGGGCCTTCTTGCTCCACTCCCCTACCAATTTGCCCCAGAGGACCCTCAGAGGCCGATTCCACCGAAAACAATTAAGACGGAACGTGAAACGTGTTTTATAACTTATTGATTATCAGTTATTTACAAAATATAAAAATTATATGGAGGTAAATGGGCTTCTGCATTTACACCTTTTCCGGCCTTTTTGAGGGTGAATTTTACACCTTTTCTGGCACTTTTTGAGGCATATTTTACACCTTTCTTCACCGATAAATGAAAAAGGCACCCTGGCAGGGGTGCCCTGGCCATGTGCAGCCTTCGGACAGAATGACTCCACACGGTTTACTACCTGTTACCTTTCGCCCTGTTATGGGCCTTGCAGAGCATTTCACAGTTTTCGATGGACGTCTCCCCTCCCTTACTCCAGGCAGTCACATGGTCGGCGTCCATATCCTGGAACTTCCAAATCTTCGTACGGTTTGCATCGTGACCGATGGCGCAGTATGAACAGTTGGATTTACCGCAGGCCTCGGCCTCCTTGGTCTGACGGATATAGACAGTCTTCTTCGTCGGCTCATCGAACACACGGACATTCAACAGCCTCGTCTCGACACAGTTGCCAAGAACGTATTCGTAGATGCCACGCTTGTCTTTGACATAGAAGTCCTCGTACAGTTCCCGTACCTTGGCGGCCACGGCCACCGGATCGTAGGCGTTCTTATGATACTTCTCATACAATTCACCCCACGGCAGGCCGCACATTTCTTTCTCAGGAGAGAAGTCAAATACACTGGATATCCAATCAATCACTGACGTGAAGTACAGCTGCAGCTCCTTGATGCTCTTGTCATACCGGTGCTTCGCCATGTATCCTTCTATGTCACCACGACTTACCCACTCAATGGCCGTTTCAAGAATATCCTGTCGCTTCGGATTGCCGGAAATATAGCATTGCCACTTAGGCATCTCGCCATTGTTGGAATTGGAGAACTCTTCCTTAGCCAGAGTCACGAACGGACCGCTGTACACGGCGTTCAGGATTTCCTGGGGCTTTAACTGGATACCGGAGATATTGATAGTCCGAAACCAGTCCTTAATCTCCTTTTCAGTTCCCTCGCAAACATAGATAAGAAGTGGGGTATCGATGATCCGTTGCTGCAGGTCCTTATCCATTGCCGTGAAGTACCACGGACGCCCGGAGGCATCAAGCCAGGCAAACTTCTCCGTCAGGAACCGGCCGAGGGACGTAATGCGCTGCTGACCGTCCAGGACCTCATACTTATCCTCCCCTACCTTCGAGAAGTAGATAAGTCCCAGCGGATATCCGTTCATTACGGAATTGATTACATCCACCTCCTTCTGGCCACCGTTCTCAGCATACAAGTAGTGACGCTGGTACTCCGGCTGAATTGTTAATTTGCCGGAAAGGCCGAACAGCCCCTTGCCTTCATATTCATTATACTGGAAACCTTTGCAGATATCTCCAATAGTCCAGTTGCGGATAAGAGTGGTATTCATAGATTACTGTTTTTTGCGGATGAATATTCTTTGATAAGCCGACTGGATGATGCGGCCGTCCTTATTTATGAAGTAATTTTTCTTGCCATCGTTTCCTAAAAGATTAGCATTTTCATTGGTCTTATTACCAGAAGATCCTGTCGGCGTTCCATCGGGTTTAACTTCCCAATATTCATCATACTTTCGAGTATCGGGAACTTCATTGTGACACCCCCTTTGTGACGCTCCAAGAATAACATACTGTTCGGGACAGAATTTATCAAGGAAGGTAATAGGCACGCCCATGATACCGTCATAATCCGAAGGAATTGCATCAGTATAAGGAACCTCTATAGCATCATAATTATCATACTTTGGATAACCCTTCTCACGGATTTCTTTATGTTTGCTATACCGCAGGTTATCCTTCATAGACATGAGCTTCAAGGGCTCATGCCGACGGCCGTGCTCCAGGTTAGTAAACCAATGCACCCCCGGAACCCGAATATACTTATTCCCTTGCTCGTCAATACGAAGAGAAGGAGAGCGGGTAACATAATCCTTCGGAACCATGAACTCGCGGTCGCCACTGGTAATAGACGGGCCAATCCAGAGTTCATTGCCCTTGATAAGAGGGAAAACTTCCTTGTACGTTATACAGTTCTTGTTCCCAATGATAAGGAATTCCTTCCCAGCCTCCATAATCCACGCCAGGAACTCTCGGAACAGCGAGAAGGGAGGATTGGTCACAATCACATCAGCTTCATCACGAAGCTTGCAGACCTCCTGACTCCGGAAGTCGCCATCACCCTCCAGGTACTCCCAATGCAGGTCATCAATATCGATGCGGCCACTATTGTTGGAATCACGGTCAAGGATGAAAATTTTCCCCTTCACCCTCGTTTTATCCGGGTCAAACTTCTCGTCTTCCGTCTCAAAGAGTGTCGGTTCATAGTCCTTATATTTCTTACTCTCGACGGCGTATGAAGTACTGATAAGCTTCTTTAGACCCAGCTTCTCGAAGTTCTGAGCAAAGAACTTAGTGAAATTACTCCACTCCGGATCATCGCACGGCAGCAGGACGATCTTTCCCCTGAAGGTGTCGGGGTTGTACTCCAGGTAGGCGTTCACCTCCTTCTGGATATCCGCATACTGTGTATAGAACTCATCGTTCTTCGCGGCCTTAGCCGCACCGAGATTGCTGTTATTGGCCATAAATATTACTTTATGAGTTTATTACAATATTACTTTATGCGTCTTTCTTTTCAATGGGTAAAGAAATCCTCTTGAATCCACGGTCAATCATTTTGGACTCGCTCACGAACTTGTTATTGACCACGCAGTAGTCGGACCAACCGTTCTTCCCTTTCTTCACCAGATACTTTTCTGCAGATGGGTCTCCACCCATAGCATACCAGTCCGCCATGTTCGGATCCTTGATACGCATCACTCCCCTACTCTTCACCCGCTCATTATACTTCTCGCAATCATCCATCAAGTCATCGACGTTATAGTAGTTATCCATGGCGTTGGCAATCATTGTCACGCTCTCCCACACCACGGACCGACGTAACTTCATAAGTTGGAGAATCTTGATATAATAGTCCAAATGCTCCGAAAATGAAAAAGAATCGCCCAGGTACTCCTTTATCTTTTCAAGGGAAACCCCAATTCTCTCGCAAAATTGGCCGCCCGGAACAGTTCCATACTCATCGTACAGCTCCTTGGCCATGGTGAACATAGCGGAATGGTCAGGAATATAGAAGCAGTTCGCATCCAAACCCGCAAAGATTTCTTCCTCCCCCTTTCCGGAAAGAATCAGGCGGAGAACAATCTTTTCCACATCGGCGGCCGCCGGTTCCTCCAATTGGAGGATGGAGTCGATAGAATCCAAAATATAGGACTGTTTATTCCCACGCCTTGTCATATTACTTTATTACAAATAATAATTATTACTTTCCGAGAATCTTCCGCATAGCGTCGTTGAGCAGTGCCGTCACAATCATAGGCCGCGGTGTCAACTAAGTCGTCACAATGGACAGCAATGGACCGTTTCACTGCAGCCAGAGCACCCCGGTGTCAACCTATTTACCCTTCGCGATTTGAAAATGATACAGATACTCCTTAGAGAACTTTTCACCATTAAGGTAATTCTGTATTGTAACATCCATAATTATCTTATGGGAATCTATTTCGCCCGACAGATAATGTTGCTGTGCTACAATGACAGGCCCTAATAAAGAAAACGTAACATGTCTATAATCCTGTGAATACGTTCCAAAGGTATCTGGCCAATACTTTTTGTTTTTCTCTACGTCGTATTGAGAAAGGGTGACATCATTATTATATCCAAAAGTCAAGGTATATTCTGTATCGAAGGACCTACAACACCAGACAGTTCCAGCTAAAGAATAATCAATAGTCTCGTTTCTTTCTCCATGACACCCAAACAAAACAGGGAGAATAAGAACAAAAAGCAATAATTTATTCCTCATACGAATCATTAACCATACAGTACACCTTATCCATATTACTTTACTATAAGTAATCACTACTGTCCCGTTAAAGTGGACTAATCGCTCTTTGAATTAATTGAAATACAGTCTATTAGGTGGTGTTTTGGAATGAAACGGACTTGATTTCGTAACTTTGCAGTCAAATTAAAATGACTGC
>Ga0247611_10006280_pt1 | contig 15317 bp, 8 predicted proteins | sample 177DNAGHGhighgp2_FD_192422 | JGI IMG/M metagenome (GOLD analysis project Ga0247611, IMG submission 192422) | Sheep rumen microbial communities from Palmerston North, Manawatu-Wanganui, New Zealand - 1770 DNA GHGhigh gp2 | ecosystem: Host-associated > Mammals > Digestive system > Stomach > Rumen ...
ACGGCAAAACCATATGTCATCATCAAATGCAATGGAACCGTCGTCCTGAATGTAACCAACAATGTTGTTATAATACCAACCTGCGTCAGTTGTGTCATCACCTTCAAAATAGAACGATCCATAGAGAGCATAGTCTCCATACGAAGAAGTACCTGCATCCTGACCAACTGCAATCGTGATTGTCTGTTTCTCCAGATCAACAGTACCAGTTAACACTTTGGGGAACATGCCTGAAATATTCACAGTGTTTTCCTCTGATCCGGCGGCAATCTTGGCACGCGTGGAGCCTGCTTCAGACTCGACTGCAGTGGGATCCGCGTCATTACTGCTTGACTGAGCATAGGCCCACAGATAGTCGCCTTCCAACTCACTTGCTGCGGCAATGGCCTTCTTCTTGGCCTTGGCCTTTGCACGGGCAGCCATCTTCTCGACGAGACTGGCAGGAGCCTGCTTCACCTGACCCATAGCTACGGGCACCTGGTTCTGCTGCACCATTGGTCTCAAGCCTTGAAGGTTCACTTTCTTCACGGGTGCTGCTGCATTGACAACGAGCACGGTGAGAAGTGCAATCATCATAAGTGTAAATTTCTTCATAAGCTTTTGAATTTTGTTAAATAATAAAATAAATATAGGATAATTACAATCTTTTTTACACTTTCAAGTCTGCAAAGTTACGGACTATTATCGTTAACAGGGAAAAAGTTAAGTTAAATTTCCTTAATATACCTATGATGACGCATAGAAGTACTGACGGCCTCACCCCGCATCACCGCCGGCAGGATGTACCATTTGCCGGGTTTGAAGAGCAGTTGGCAGAGCAGGCAGAGCTGATAAATCCATGAGAGCAACAGCCCGTGATACTTGCGGTAGGTATAGAGCTTGGAGACGTAACGCTCCCGCTGGGTCATCCCCTTCATCTTCTTCGTTGACGAGGCACCGAGGTGGATGAACTGGTAGTTGGGATGATAGACACACTTCCAACCGTGGAGCTTCACACGCATGCCCACATCGTACTCCTCCGTATAGAGGAACACGGCAGGGTCGAAGCCGCCGATGGCCCAGAACTTCTCTGCAGGGAACAGGAAGAAGCAGCCGTTGATCTGAAAGACTGCCTGCGGACTGTCATATTGCTTCCGCCGGTCGGGAAAGCTGGCGGGACAGAGCTTCTCCATGATGCCGTCGCCCAAGAGTTCATGGCGGATGCCGGAGGGATGGAAGAAGGACATGATACGCGCGCGTTCCTTATTTAATTGTTGGGGCGTGATGCACGCCACGTCATCGTGGGCCTCCAAGTAAGCCACCAACGGGCTGACACAGTCTTCAATGAGCACGATGTCACTGTTCAGGAAGCACAGGTAGTCACCCTTGGCTGCATTGGCTCCCAGCATATTGCCCATGCCGAAGCCTCCGTTCCAGCGCGCCGTCACCAGGCGCACGCTGTCGTCAAGGTGCTGCTGGAGGAAGTCCGCTTCCTCCTTCTTGCTGCAGTTATCGACTACGATCAGCTCGTAGTCGCAACCCTTGACATACTGCCGGATGGACTGGATGCAGTCCATGACCAGCTGGCCGGTGTTGTAGTTCAGGATGATGAATGAAACCATGCTTTCTCTGTTCTTCCTTTATATAAACCGCTGCAAAGGTAATCAAAAATATATACATGAACAAACAATATGGCGAAAAACAATTAACATTTCTTTGGTCAGTAGGATGAAATTGTTTAATTTTGCAACCAAAATCAGCAAAAAGATAACAAATGTTCACACAACTTACGAAAAGGGTAACACTGTCCTTCATGCTGACCGCCCTCTGCTGCATGACAGCTGTCGGACAGGAACAGAAGCAGGTGAAGGACATTGACTGGATGAAGGAGATTACCAGTCGCGTCACGCTGAACGGCTATGCGCAGGGAGGCTACTCCTGGCAGGACATGCAAGGGAAGAAGACCAATGACTTCAACCTCAAGCGCACGCTCCTCTGGGCCAAGGCCCGCATCACCGACCGCTGGTCGTTCCTCTTCATGCACGACTTCTCCAGCGTTGTCCAGGAGTTCTATACCGACTACCGCTTCTCGAAGGGCAAGGAACTTACCGTGAGGCTCGGACAGTTCAAGCACAGCTTCACCATTGAGAACCCGCTATCGCCCACCGTGCTTGAGCTGGTGGATGTCTATTCGCAGTCTGTCCTCTTCCTGGCAGGCGAGGGACCTGACCCGCTGCATGGCGTGAACTATGGCCGTGACATGGGACTGATGATCTATGGCGACCTGTTCAAGGATCAGATCCACTATGAGTTCTCCGTGATGAACGGCCAAGGCATCAACCGCCGCGACGGCAACAAGCAGAAAGATGTCATCGGACGTTTGGAGTACAAGCCCATCAAGGAACTTCGCCTCGTGGTCAGCGGACAGCTGGGAACAGGTCATGCCATGGACACGGCAGTCTGGAACCCCACGGTGAAGAAGGGACAGGACTATAAGCGCAACCGCATCAGCGCAGGTGCGGAATGGAAGAGCGGAAGCTATGCCCCCGGCAAATACAAGGAGGGCAGACCCATCAGCCTGCGCGGTGAGGTGCTGGAAGGACGCGACGGCGACGTGATCAGTCGCGGTGCCTACCTGACGGCCTGCGTCCCCTTGATCAAAGGTGTCGATGCCGTGGCGTGTGCCGACTACTTCGACCGCAACACCGACATGGACTACTATCAGACACAGTTGACCGCCGGCCTGCAGTACTGGTTCTACAAGAAATGCAGGATACAGCTGCAATACACCCGCACGTTCAGCAACTTCCAACATAACTATAACTGGCTGCAGGCACAAATGCAGGTCGCTTTTTAATATCGAAAAAAATGTTTATCAAGATTCTTCTGACCATCGTTTTCCTGGCCGTGATGGTGGCCGTGGGTATCTACTCACGCAAGCAGGCCAGCAGTGTGGACGGTTTCGTACTGGGCGGACGTGCCGTAGGACCCTGGCTGACGGCCTTCGCCTTCGGCACAAGTTATTTCTCCGCCGTGGTCTTCGTAGGCTATGCCGGACAGTTCGGATGGAAATATGGTCTGTCGAGTGCATGGATCGGTATCGGCAATGCCATTATCGGTTCGCTGCTGGCATGGATTGTGCTGGGAAGACGCACGAAGCTGATGACCCAGCACATCGAGAGCCGCACGATGCCCGACTTCTTCGGCACACGCTATGGCAGCCAGAAGTTGCGCGTGGTGGCTTCCATCATTGCCTTTGTCTTCCTCATCCCTTATACAGCCGGCGTCTATAAAGGCATCTCCACCTTGTTTGAGATGGGCTTCGGCATCCCCTATGAATACTGCGTGGTCATCATGGCGATCCTCACTGCCGTCTATGTCATTCTCGGCGGTTACAAGGCTACGGCCATGAACGACTTCATACAGGGCATCATCATGCTCTTCGGCATCGTTGTCGTGATTGCCGCCGTGCTCAACGTGCAGGGCGGACTCTCTGCAGCCGTGGAGAAGATGGCTGCGATTCCGGCAGACGGCGCTTCCCCTGCCGATACCGGTTCGGGGGCCTTTGCCTCCCTGTTCGGCCCAGACCCCTGGGGACTGCTCGGCGTGGTTGTCCTCACCTCGTTAGGAACATGGGGACTGCCGCAGATGGTGGGCAAGTTCTACAGCATCACCGATGAGGAAGCCATCCACCGTGGCACTATCATCTCCACCGTCTTCGCACTGGTGGTGGCTGGCGGCTGCTACTTCCTTGGCGGCTTCGGACGCCTGTTCGGCACACCGCCCATGCTTCCCAACGGCAGACTGGACTTTGACTCCATCGTTCCCTCGATGCTTGTAACCCTGCCCGACGTCATCATCGCACTGGTGGTGTTGCTGGTGCTCTCTGCCTCCATGTCAACACTGGCTTCGCTGGTGCTCACCTCCTCTTCGACCATGACGCTGGACCTTATCTACCGTGACAAGAAGTCGGCGCCCGGCGAAGTGCAGGAAGGAAGCATCGACGACGAGGTGGCTGAGCACATCGAGCGCCGAAAGGTCGTTGTCATGCGTGTGTTGATTGTGTTCTTCATTGTCATCTCCCTGATGATAGCCCTGAACCCGCCCACGTTCATCGCCCAGCTCATGGGCATTTCATGGGGCGCCTTGGCAGGTGCGTTCCTCGCTCCCTTCATGCTCGGCCTGTACTGGCGCGGCGTAACGAGAGCCTCCGTATGGGCGTGCTTCATCTGGGGTGTGGGCATCACCGTTGTCAACATGCTGCTGGGCAACCCCGTCAATCCCATCAACTGCGGGGCCATCGCCATGGTTGGCGGCTTCCCCGTAGTGTGGATTACAAGTCTGCTGACTCCGAAGCTGTCAAGCTCACTCGTCAACTACATCTTCAAGTGCTATCCTAACGCATAATCTTCCTGCCGTTCAGGATGAAGATGCCATGTGCAGGAATCTCTTTCAGGCGCTGGCCGTTCAGGTTATAGATAGCCCCCTTCTGACCTCCGCGGGGGGAGGAGTACTCTGAGGGATCGGAAACAACAGGATGAAGGACGATGCCTGTTGTGGCAATCTTCTCCATAGCCTCCGCCAGATCCTCCGTTGCATCGTAAAGGGGAGCCTTCACGAGCAGCCACTGACAGCCGCCTGCACTGATGGTCCACTGGGCAACAGGCTTCGAGGCATTCTGCGGAGCGGCACACATGAAGCCCTTCTCGGCATCGCTGCCACTCTCACGGAAGGTGAAGCCGCCGGACTGCAGGGTCATCTCCAAGGCAAACGGATCGCTCTGGAAGGTGCAGGGCTGGCTGACAACATCGAAGTCCGGGACCCTGACAAACTGCTTACGACCGATATTGTAGAGATAGTACTGGCTGTCATGGTTGATGACAAGCCACATGCTGTTCTCTGAGAAGCGGTTGACCGCTTCGGCAAAAGTCTCATTGCTGCTCTCGCCTATCCACAGGTTGACGCTGGAGGGGTTGTTATAGATGATGCCCAAGCCTACGGAGTTCTTGATGGTGTAAGCCTGGCTGTTCTCCATCTCGGCAAACGACGAGACCATATTGGCCGTTTCGTATCCTTCCTTGTCGGCGGCATAGTCCAGCATGGCGTTGGCCATGTCATAGGCTTCCTGAGCCTCCACCACGGGCACAGTGACAATCTTCCACTGCGAACCGACGGCTGAACTTGTCCAGTCACAGACGGGTGTGCCGCTCAACTGCGGGGATGCGCACAGCCATGCCTTTTCGTTCGTCTGCCCCTCGAGCCTGAAGCCGAACACGCCGTTCCCGTCGCATATCACCTCTACAGGCAGCGGCTCGCCACTGAAGGTGGCAGGCTTGGTGTTGGTGACGAAGTCCGGCAGCTTGGCAAACTCCTTACGGCCCACATTATACATATACCACTTGTCATCCCTCCGTGTCAGCAGCCAGGAGGCATTGTCGCCATCATGGTCCACTTTCTGGCTCATGGCAGCATTGCTGCTCTCTGCCAGCCACATATTGGTCTTCGCAGGGTTGCTGTAGATGATGCCCAGTCCATTGGTGTTGATGATGTTCACAGCCTTCTGGTTGGCCATGAGCTCATCCAGCGTCTTGATCTCAACGGGTTCATCGACTGCCTCACCCTGGTCTTCCGGATCGGGCGTAGCCGTCGGAGCTGTGGTATCCTCTTCGGGACTGACGGCCTGATGGCCGGCGGCAACAGTCTCGATGAGCGGATGGACATTGCCATTGATGACAAACGAGCAACGGCGCGCCATGGAGCGCGGATGGGTCGAAGCCAGATCGTTACACATATCCCAGTACATGATGCCGGCCAGGTCATTGTCGCGAGCATAGCGTGTGCGGTCCACCACCTGGTTCAGGGAGTTCATCACATAGTTGCTGCCGTTATAGACAAACTTCTCCTGGTCGTCGGCAATGTTGTCGGCATTCCAGTTGTAGCCGATGACACCTGCCCCGCCTCCGTTGTCGCTGATGGTGGCATAGGACGGCAAGAGCTTTTCGCGCGGCACGCCCCAGTCCAGAATGCGGCCGACATAGTCCGTATAGGTGGAGAAGTAGGAATGGGTTGACTGTGGCCCGTATTGCTGGATGTTGAAGTAGTCAACATACTGCATCAGGTCTAAGGGGAAGTTGTAGGTCACGTTGTGCATGCTCACGGAGATGATCTTGCCCTCCGCCAACAGCGGGCGGAGTTCCTTCAACATCAGGCCGATGTTGCGCCATCCGGACTCATTATAGAGCCATTCGAAATCGATGTCGATACCATCCAGGCCTTCCTCGTTGGCACAAGCTGCCAGTGCCTGGGCCATGCGTTTGCGCTTGGTGGAAGTATTGATGGCCGTGGACAATGTGCCGTCCGACGGCTGGGTGGCGGTGACCACCCAACGCTGACCGCGCAGATTGCCGGCGGTATGGCGCATATAGTCCAGATAGCCCGGCAGCGAATAGGAGTCGAAGCCCAGGTTATGCGGTTTCTCAAAGCGATAGTAGCCCATCTTGTCGTAGTAGCTCCACGCCGATAGCTTTATTCCCGGCGTAGGCATCTCGGGAGCATTGCGGTCGCTGGCGATCTGTTCCTCGGTGCGGGTAACGCTCCAGGTGGCCACGTTATCAAACTTACACTTCAGTCCCTCACCCAGAACCATCGGGGCGGTGTCCAGGCCGATGGCATTTCCTGCGAGTTCGGGGAAGCTCTCCTGCGTCAGCACAAAGAAATACCAGTTGTCGCCGGCGTGGAACACAGAGGTCATGCCACTGCCGTCCCATGCCTGCAACGGCTGTTTCTCACCGCCGTTGTGCTGCAGATAGATGGAGCCGGAAGTGCCGTCGGCGTTGGGAGCACCCAGCGTGATCTCGATGAAGTCGCTGTCATCCACACGCTTCGACATCACCTTTGCACCCTCCTTCCACTCGTCGATATTCAGCCAGAACTCTATCGTGAAGGTGGTGGCATCGGCTGGCAGCACGTCCTGCGGCAGCGTCATCGTCGCCTCCTCAGTAGTCAGATGCAATACGCCGGTGCGCATATTGCCTGCACTGCCGAAGGATGCCATGTACTCAGCTCCCTCACTGACCGTGCCCTGATGCACGGGAGCATTGAACCAGGCATTGCCATTCTTATCGGTGCTGATGCCCAGCATGCCGATAAAGTTGCTGAGACAGCCATAGTGGTCGCTGTCGTATGCCCTTGAGAAGGTATGCTCCAAGTTGTCGTATGCCATGTGGATACGATATATCATCTGAGGATTATCGGTATATTTCACCTTCTTCACGCCCTCCGTCGACATCGTTCCGTGCAGGCCAGTCGTTGCCATCGTGCCATCCACTTCCTCGTTCTTGAAGTTGATGACGCCTGCACACTGCTCCTGGTCCACTTTCCAGTAGCCGGCCAATGACTCCCATTGAGGATGCAGCTTGTTGAGGGTGTTGTTGTAGAAGCTCTCGTAGTCAGTAGGCAACAGCGTCGTCCACAAGCGGATCTCGTCCATGCGGCCCGTATAACCGCCACCCAGCCACAGGGAATTGTCCTTCGCCGGAAGCGAGAGATACTCATTCAAGGTGTAGGTCTTGGCGTTGTTCAACGTCACCGTTGTCTGGTTGCCCGCCTTGTCGGCACGCACGGTCACATGACACCACTTCCCCTCGCTCATACGGATATCCGAGATGGTCAGATGGTGGGTGCCGTCGTTCAACACCAAGGCATGGTTGTTACCCAACTTGATGCTGAAAGTGTTGCTGCGAACGAGCGCAGCCTTCGGTGTCCATTGCGTGGGACAGAACCAGAACTGCAACGTATAGTCATCCTCCGTTGCAGGAAGGTCTGCCACCTTTCCGAGGTTCACCACTCCCGACGGTTCAAACTCCAGACAGTAGTTGTCCACCTGTGCCGTAGCCGTTACGCCTACCAGCAGAAAAAGTATAAAAAGAAGCTTCTTCATATCTATTAATTCCTATTATCTCCTTACTATCTCCTTATCTCCCTACAAAGTTACGGAATTATTTTGTTTTTACAAAGCATTTCCCTGAATATTTTCTGAGAGTTTCGTCTTGTCTCCTTTTTTTTCAAAAATAAGTGTTATTAGAACAAAATTGATTATCTTTGCATCGGATTTAGCAATTATAGATAAGGTGACTCGGCTTATGGTAGTTCAAGGAGTTCAAGGAGTTCAAGGAGTTCAAGACAATACTCTCCTCGCTTCCTGCAACTTGCAACCACGGAAATGAAAGGGACAAAGCATTCGTCTTGTACTCCCTGTACTCCTTGTCTACTTGTCTCCCTGAAGTTGAGCGCATGCGAAACTTAAATAAGGTAAAAGATTATGGCAAACCTAAGATTCGAGGTAGTAGCCGAGGCTTTCAAGAAGAAGCCCGTAGAAGTAATTGAACCCGCCGAGCGTCCGTCGGAGTACTTTGGCAAGAATGTTTTCAACCGTCAGAAGATGTATAAGTATCTTCCGCGTGATGTCTATGAGAAACTCATCGACGTCATCGACAACGGTGCCCGCCTGGACCGCAGCATCGCCGATGCCGTGGCCAAGGGTATGAAGCAATGGGCCGACGAGAATGGCGTGACCCACTATACCCACTGGTTCCAGCCCCTGACAGAGGGCACCGCCGAGAAGCACGATGCGTTCATTGAGCACGACGGCAAGGGCGGCATGATAGAGGAGTTCAGTGGCAAGCTGCTCGTACAGCAGGAACCCGATGCCAGCTCCTTCCCCTCCGGCGGCATCCGCAACACCTTCGAGGCCCGCGGCTACTCGGCCTGGGATCCCACCTCTCCCGTCTTCATCATCGACGACACCCTTTGCATTCCCACCATCTTTATCTCATACACCGGCGAAGCCCTCGACTACAAGGCTCCGCTGCTCCGTGCGTTGCATGCCGTGAACGTGGCCGCCACCGATGTGGCCCGCTATTTCTATCCGAACGTGAAGAAGGTTATCAGCAACCTTGGTTGGGAACAGGAATACTTCCTCGTGGATGAGAGCCTCTACTCGGCCCGTCCCGACCTGATGCTCACCGGTCGCACGCTGATGGGTCACGACTCCGCCAAGAACCAACAGATGGACGACCACTACTTCGGAGCCATCCCCGAGCGTGTGCAGGCTTTCATGAAAGACCTGGAGATACAGGCGCTGGAACTGGGCATCCCCTGCAAGACGCGTCACAACGAGGTGGCCCCCAACCAGTTTGAGCTCGCCCCCATCTTCGAGGAGACCAACCTCGCCGTAGATCATAACATGCTGCTCATGCAGCTGATGAAGCGCGTGGCCCGCAAGCACAGCTTCCGCGTGCTGTTGCACGAGAAGCCCTTTGCAGGGATCAACGGATCGGGTAAGCACAACAACTGGAGTCTCTCCACCGACACGGGCATCCTGCTCCATGGTCCGGGCAAGACCTCGGAGGACACGCTGCGCTTCGTGGTGTTCATCGTGGAGACCCTCATGGCGGTCTATCATCACAACGCCCTGCTCAAGGCATCCATCATGAGTGCCACCAACGCCCACCGTCTGGGTGCCAACGAGGCACCGCCCGCCATCATCTCCAGCTTCCTCGGCTCACAGCTCAGCCAATTGCTGAAGACCATCGAACAGGCTGATGCCGACACCCTGTTCGCCGTTGCCGGCAAGCAGGGCATGAAGCTCGACATCCCCGAGATACCGGAACTGCTCATCGACAACACCGACCGCAACCGCACCTCTCCCTTTGCCTTCACCGGCAACAGGTTCGAGTTCCGTGCCGTGGGCAGCGGTGCCAACTGCTCCGCCTCGATGATTGTGCTGAACACAGCCATGGCGGAGGCCCTCACCAACTTCAAGCAGCGTGTGGACGCACGCATCGCCAATGGTGAGGAGAAGTTCGCCGCCATCCTGCAGGTAGTGCAGGAAGACATCAAGACCTGCAAGCCCATCCACTTCGATGGCAACGGCTACAGCGACGAGTGGGTGGAGGAGGCCACACGCCGCGGTCTTGACACCGAGAAGTCTTGCCCGCGCATCTTCGACCACTACCTCCACGACCACAACGTGACGATGTTTGAGGCGATGAACGTGATGAAGCGCAACGAGCTCGCCGCCCGCAACGAGGTGAAATGGGAGACCTACACGAAGAAGATCCAGATTGAGGCCCGCGTGCTCGGCGACATCACGATGAACCACATCGTGCCCGTGGCCACCCACTACCAGAGCCAGCTGGCGAAGAACGTGCAGAACCTCTATACCATCTTTGGCAAGGAGGAGGCCGACGCGCTCACTGCCCGCAACAAGAAGCTTATCAAGGAGATTGCCGAGCGCACGCAGTTCATCGAGACTGCCGTGGAGGAGCTGGTGGATGCCCGTCGCAAGGCCAACAAGATAGAGAGCGTGCGCCAGAAGGCCATCGCCTACTGCGACACCGTGGCACCGAAGTTGGAGACCATCCGTTACCAGATAGACAAGCTGGAGCTCATCGTCTCCGACGAGCTCTGGACGTTGCCGAAGTATCGTGAGCTGTTGTTTATTAGGTAAGACCCCCTCCTTACCTCCCCGAGGGGAGGAATCTAGAAAAACTATGAGACCGATCACAATATTGCTCTGCCTGATGCTGACAATGGCAGTACAGGCGAAGAAGACCATGGAGACATGGCCTGACGGAACCGCCATGGAGGCTTGGTTCCAGAACAAGGAGAAAGTGAACATCCGGGATCTCGGCCGGCAGTACGTCGTCACCGACTACGGCGTGAAGACCGACAGCACCCTCCTCCAGACCACAGCCCTGCAGCAGGTCATCGACCGCGCGGCACAGGAGGGCGGTGGCGTGGTGGTCATCCCGAAGGGAACGTTCCTCACCGGAGCATTGTTCTTCCGTCAGGGCACCCACCTCCACCTTGCCGACGGTGCGCGCCTGAAAGGGTCGCAGCGCATCATCGACTTCCCCATCCTGCTCACCCGCATCGAGGGAGAGACCTGCAAGTATTTCTCGGCACTCATCAATGCCGACGGTCTCGACGGCTTCTCCATCAGCGGCACGGGCACCATCGACGGCAACGGCCTCCCCTACTGGCAGGAGTTCTGGATACGCCGGCAGTGGAACCCGCAGTGTACGAACAAGGACGCACAGCGCCCGAGGCTCACCTATATCTCCAACTGCCGCAACGTCACCATCCAGGACGTGCACCTCATCAACAGTCCCTTCTGGACGAACCACGTCTATAGGAGCAGCTATGTGCGCTACCTGGACTGCTACATCTTCGCACCCACCGAGAATATCTTTGCGCCGGAACCGAAGCGAGGAGCTCCCAGCTCCGATGCCATCGACATCGATGCCTGCACCGATGTGCTGGTGGATGGCTGCTACATGCATGTGAACGACGATGCCGTGGTGCTGAAAGGCGGCAAGGGAACATGGGCCGACAAGGACTCTACCAACGGCCCCTGCGAGCGCATCCTCATCCGCAACTGCCGCTATGGGAAGGTACACGGCTGCCTGACGCTCGGCTCCGAGTCGCTCCACGACCGCAACATCATCCTGCGCAACTGCCACTCCGAGCAGTCGTCACGGGTGCTGTGGCTGAAGATGCGCCCCGACACCCCGCAGCACTACGAGTATGTGGTGGTGGAGAACATCACGGGCTACTGCAAGCGTTTCCTCTTCATCCACCCCTGGTCACAGTTCTTCAAGCCTGAACAGCGCGATGACATGCCGCTCTCCCGCTGCAACAACATCACGCTGCGCAACATCCAGGTAAAAACGGAAACACCCTACGACGTGAAGACCTCCGACAAATACGAGCTCATCGACTTCACCATCGACGGCAAGCCGCTGACCTTTGAGACTTCACCGGCAGAAACAGACCATCCGCAAAACATCGTTTATGAATAAACAGAAATATTTCTTCTCGGTAGACTTGGGTGCTACGAGTGGCCGTACCATCATCGGCCGTATAGACAACGACAGATTTGAACTGGAGGAGGTGACCCGCTTCCCCAACAACCTCATCGTGCAGGGCGGCCACTACTACTGGGACATCTACGCCCTCTATTTCGAAATCATCAAGGGCCTGAAGAAAGTGGCACACCGCGGACTGGAGATTACCAGCATCGGCATCGATACCTGGGGCGTGGACTTCGTGTTCATAGGCAAGGACAACGCCATCCTTCGCAACCCGCGTGCCTACCGCGACCCCATCACCTTCGAGGCGATGGATGACTATCTGGAGCATGTGATTTCGAGGAAAGAGGTGTACGACGTGACGGGCATCCAGTTCATGTCATTCAACTCCCTCTTCCAGCTCTATGCCATGCGGAAGGAGAACAACAGCGCCCTTTCTATTGCCAGGAAAATCCTCTTTGTACCCGATGCCCTGAGCTGGATGCTCACGGGCGAAGAGGTTTGCGAATATACCATCGCCTCCACTTCGCAGCTGCTCGATCCTCACACCAAACAACTCGATGACCGTCTGCTGGCATCGGTGGGCCTCGACCGTTCCAAGTTCGGCCGGATGGTGATGCCAGGCACAAAAATAGGGGTGCTCACCGAGGAGGTGCAGCGGCTGACAGGTCTGGGAGCCGTACCCGTGATAGCTGTGGCTGGTCATGACACAGGCTCCGCCGTAGCGGCTGTTCCGGCAAAGGACGAGCAGTTCGCCTATCTGTCGAGCGGCACCTGGAGTCTGATGGGTATCGAAACCCGGGATGCCATCATCAACGACCTCTCGTACGAGCGCAACTTCACCAACGAGGGTGGGGTAGAGGGGACGACCCGCTTCCTGAAGAACATCTGCGGCATGTGGCTCTATGAACGCTGCCGGCTGGAGTGGCCCGAGGAGGTGCGCCAGCTCTCCCATCCCGAACTGCAGGGCTCGGCCATGCAGGTGGAGCCGTTCCGCTCACTCATCAACCCCGACGACCAGCTGTTTGCCTCTCCGTCATCGATGATCGGTGCCATTCAGCAGTATTGCCGTGACACCCGTCAGCCCGTGCCGGAGACGCCGGCAGAGATTTGCCGTTGCATCTTCGACTCCCTGGCCTTGCGCTATAAGCAGGTCTTCGAGTGGCTGCAGGAGTTTGCCGGCTCCTCACCATTGAAGGTGTTGCATGTGATTGGTGGCGGCAGTCTGAACCGCTACCTGAACCAGTTCACTGCGAATGCTACGGGTGCCACCGTCCTGGCGGGTCCGCAGGAGGGTACCGCCATCGGCAACATCATGTTGCAGGCCAAGGCTGCCGGTCTTGTCAAGGACATCTGGGAGATGCGCCGCATCATCGCCAACAGCCTCAATCTGGTGAAGTATGAGCCGGAGGACACGGAGGTCTGGGACAAAGCGTACGAGCGATACCTCGACATTTCGAAATAACGATATAACATAATAACGACATAACGAAAAAAATCATGGCAAAACCATTAGTAGAAACCAAAGCAAGGGTAGGCGTCTTCAGCATTGCGCTGCAGGCATACCTCCCGCAGTTCCCCCAGCTCGTGCCGGAATTCCAGGCACAGTACGAGGCGTTCAAGAAAACGCTGCCTGACACCATTGAAATTATTGACGGCGGCATGGTAACAACCAAGGAGCAGTCCATGGAGGCAGGCGACAAGTTCCGTGCAGCCGATGTCGATCTCGTCATCCTGCAGATGCTCACCTACTGCACATCGTACAATATGTTGCCCGCCGTGCGCGATCTCGATGTGCCCGTGGTCATCGTGAACCTGCAGAAGAAACTCGCTCCCGACTACGCCAAGACAGACATCCCCACCTGGTTAGGCGAGCTGTATGCCTGCGGAGCCATCGGAGAAATGGTGGCCGACCTGAACCGAGCCGGCAAGCGCTCGGCTGTCATCACCGGTGTTGTAGAAGGCGGCGACCCCGAGGTGCAGAAGGAAATTGAAGACTGGTGTCGTGCCGCACAGGTGCGCCGCCGCTTCCGCGATACCAACATCGCACAGATAGGCCGTCCCTATCCAGGCATGATGGATCTCTACATCGACGAGACAAACCTCTACCACCGCCTGTTTGTCTATACCAAACAGTTCGACTGGGAACAGATGTGGGCCATTGCCGACAACATCAGCGACGAGGTCGCCATCCGTGCCAAGGCACAAGACATCCTCGACACCTTCGAGATTGAGGGAGGCGGCACCATTGAAAAAGTTTGGGACATGGCCAAATATGTCGTAGCCTTCGAACAGTGGGTGAAAGACGAGAAGCTCGGCATGATTGCTTCCCACTATGCAGGCTTCGCACAGGGTGTGGCAGGCAAACTCGACTCCATGCTCATACCCGCCTTCTCCATGCTCATCAAGCAACACACGGCCTGCGCCGTAGAGGGCGACATGAAGGTGGCCATGGCCATGTCTATCCTGAAAACCATCAGCGGCACAGGCACTCTGGCAGAGATGTACTCCATAGACTTTCCCAAGGACATCTGCATCATTGGTCACTCTGGCTCTGGCGACTTCGACATCTCACAGGCCCACAAGCCCACCATGAAGATTGTTCCCGTATTCCACGGCAAGACCGGAGGCGGCTACCTGACACAGTTCTACCCGCCTACAGGTCCCGTCACCTATCTGGCCATTACGCAAGACAAGAACGGCGTGTTCAAGTTTGTGGCTGCCGAGGGTGTCAACGAGGAGGGGCCCATCTTCATGTTTGGCGACACCAACATGCGCACGAAGTTCTCACTGCCCTGCCGCGAGTTTGTGAACAAGTGGAGTGAGGCCGGTCCTACCCATCACATGGCAGCTGCCGTGGGCCATCACATAGACACCATTCTGAAGGTGGCCAAGATACTGAACATTGAGTGTGACATCGTTTGCAGATAACGACATGGAAAAGAAAGCGTCTTCCCTGAAGAGCACCATCGCAGTGTCTCTGAACAACTACCTCGACGCAGGAGCCATCGTGGCAGGTGCCAGCGGTGTGACACTCTGGCAAAACTACCTTGGCCTGAGCGAGATGCACTTAGGATGGCTCAACGCCTTGAGTGCCAACGCCTTGGGTGCCGCCATCGGCGCCATCATCGGCGGCTTCCTGGCCGACAAGTTCGGCAGGAAGTTTATCTTCACCTACAACCTGCTGGTCTATATGACCGGTGTGATGATCATCATGCTGTCTGTGAACTTCCCCATGCTGCTCAGCGGATTCCTCATCACGGGAATATCCGTCGGCATCGGCGTGCCCGCCTCATGGACCTACATCTCCGAATCGTCGGAGGTGAACAACCGCGGACGCAACATCTGCATCTCCCAGATGTCGTGGGGACTGGGGCCTATGTTCATCCTGTTCTTCGGCATGCTGCTGGCACCAGGCGGACTGCTATATGGCCCGGTGGAGTCGCTGGCACATGCCATCATCGG
>Ga0247611_10006281_pt1 | contig 15317 bp, 17 predicted proteins | sample 177DNAGHGhighgp2_FD_192422 | JGI IMG/M metagenome (GOLD analysis project Ga0247611, IMG submission 192422) | Sheep rumen microbial communities from Palmerston North, Manawatu-Wanganui, New Zealand - 1770 DNA GHGhigh gp2 | ecosystem: Host-associated > Mammals > Digestive system > Stomach > Rumen...
ATATACAAAAGAGCAATAATAGTTGTTACGATAATCATTCCACTTCCAAAATCAGGTTCTAACATAATAAGACCAAATATTAAAAGTAAAATAATTAAAATTGGTAAAGCACCTTTTTTATAATTTTTTAAAAATTTATTAGATTTAGATAAATATTTACTAGTAAAAATAATTAAACCTATTTTAGAAAATTCTGATGGTTGGATTGAAAAATTTCCTATACCAAACCAACTGCGACTTCCATTTCGAATTATTCCAATTCCTGGTATTAAAACTAGAATTAAAAGAATAATACAAAAAATTAGAATGAAAGTTGCTTTTTTATAATAAAATTTATAATTGATTTTTGAAATAATATATAACATAATTAAACCGATAAAACTAAATATTGCTTGATTAATAGTATATTTAAAGGGATTATCAAATTTATAAGAAGCCCAAACAAAAGAAGCTGAATAAATCATGAATAGTGATATTATCATAAGTAATATAACAGATATTAAAAGTAGTTTATCAGTTTTTTTCATATTATCACCAATTAATCTTATGTAAAAATTTAAATATTAGAAAAAAATAAGTGCTTTTTACTATTTTATCGTTTATAATTAATATGTAGATAATTCAAAAAGAAGGTGAAAAAGTGGAAAAAGTTTTGGATGAAAAATGTTTAGGTTGTGGTGCCACAATTAAATATGATGTAAAAAAGAAAAAATTCATTTGTGAATATTGTAAAAGTGAATTTACTTTAGATGATTTAAATAAACATAAAAATAAAATAAATAAAAAAGATAATTTGACTAGAGAATTTAGTAAAATGCAAGATATGGAAGGGTATATTTGTAAAAATTGTGGAGCTGAAATTATCAGTTTAGAAAATATTTCAAGTACAACCTGTTTATATTGTAAAAGTAGTGCTATTATTAAGAATAGATTAACGGGAATATATAAACCCGATAGTATTATTCCTTTTAAATATACTAAAGAAGATGCTATTGCCGAGTGGAAAAATTTGTGTAAAGGAAGGCCATTAATACCAAAAGGATTTAAAGATATTAATAATATTAGTGAAATGGAAGGTTTGTATGTTCCTTTTTGGTTATACGATTGTGATAATGATACTTATTTAAAATGTGATGGGACTAAAGTTTCAACGTGGATGGATTCTCGCTATGTGTATACAAAAACTGATTATTATAAAATAGAACGTGGAGGAATTCTTTCTTTTGAAAGTATTCCAAATGATGCTGCTACTAGATTTGATGATACCATAATGAATTCAATAGAACCATTTAATTATAAAGATTTAGTTGAATTTAATCCTAGTTATTTAGCAGGATTTTTATCTGAAAAATATGATGTTTTAGCAACAGATGCTTATAAAAATGCTAGTAATCGAATTGAAGATGATTCTAAAAATTACTTAAAAGGTTTAATGAAAGGATATGCAACTTTAATTCCCAAAGAAAATAATAATCAAATAACAGTTAATAAAACTAAATATGTCTTTTTACCAGTTTTTGTGCTAAATATAAAATATAATGATAAAATATATCATTTTGCTATGAATGGTCAAACTAAAAAAATGGTTGGTGAAATACCTGTTGATAAAAAGAAATTATTTTTCTTAATTTTTATAAGTTTTGCTATTATATTTGGTTTATTAATTTTAATATTATACATAGGAGGATATAAATTATGAAAAGGATAATAATTAAAATATTTTATTTATTATGTGTTATCTTCTTATTATTTTTAATTAGTATTATTCCAACAAGTGCTAAAGAATTTAAAACTTGTACTAGGACTGATGCTAATTTACATGTTAAAGAAAATTTAATAAATAATCATAATTTAAATGATATCATGCAAACTCCCTGTGTTGATGAAGTAGCTAAAGTTTATGATTTTGCTGATTTACTTACTGACATTGAAGAAGAACAACTTTATGGTGAAGTAAGTAGATTTATTACTAAAACTAATTATGATTTAATATTAGTGACTATTAATCAAAATAACAAAGATAGTGCCGAGGCTTATGCCGATGATTTCTATGATTATAATGATTTTGGTAAAGGTGATGTAAGAGATGGGTTGTTGATTTTAATTGATATGGATAATCGAGAACTTTATATTTCAACAACAGGTAATGCTATTAAAATGTATGATGATGAGCGATTAGGTATTGATGAAAAGTATTATAATACCAATTCTGTTTTGGATTGTGGATATGACTACATAGTTAATGGTGAATACTATAATACTTTTTCATCTATGATAAATCGTTTAACAGAATTTTATGATTTAGGAGTTCCATCTAGTAATATAGATATTACTATTGATGACACTGGAAAACCAGTTTTAATTAGACATATTAATTATTCATTAATTGGAATTATTTCAACAGTTATAACCACAATTATAGCAATTGTAGTATACAATATTTCAAGATTAAAGATAAAAACTCCTTCGACAATTAGTTATTTAAAAAAGAGCAATATTACTCTTACCAAAGATACTTTTGTTAATAGTGTTATAACTCATACGTTAAGAAATGTAGATACTGGAAGTAGTGGTGGATTCTCTGGAGGATCTAGTTATCACTCATCATCAAGTGGGAGTTTTCATGGTGGTGGCGGCAGACATTTCTAAAGATTCTCTTCGAAAACTAGCTTTATCTAAGAGAAAAAATATCGAAAAAAAGCATGCAAAAGAGGAGATAATATCAAAAAAAATATTAAATCATGATAAAATTAAAAGTAACAGTGATATTTTAATTTATATTTCAAAAGAAGATGAAGTATCAACGATTAAATTGATTAAGGTTTTATTAGGTTTAGGGAAAAATATTTATGTTCCTAAGATTGTTGATAAAGATATTAGTTTTTATCAAATTAATTCTTTTGCTGATTTAGTATTAGGTAGTTTTAATATTCAAGAACCAATTACAAAAAGAAAATTTAATCAAAAAAATGGAGTAATTATTGTTCCTGGTCTTATGTTTGATAAATATAATAATCGTTTAGGTTATGGTATGGGATATTATGATAGATACTTAAATAAAACTTGTAATTTGTATAAAATTGGAATTTGTTTTTCTGAATTTTTAACTGATGAATTAGTTGTTGATAAATACGATGTTAAAATGGATGAAGTAATAACAGAGAGGTAATATGGAGTTTGATAGATTTAAATTGTTAGTTGGAGATAAATTTTTACGAGTTCAAAAATTAAAAATATTGATTTTAGGTGTTGGTGGAGTTGGTGGTTATGTTGCCGAGTCGTTAGTTCGAAATGGTGTTGAATATATTACAATAATTGATTCTGATATAGTTGATATTACTAATTTAAACAGACAAATTATTGCTTTGCATTCAAATATTGGTCAAAAGAAAGTAGATGTTTTAGAAAAAAGAATTCTTGATATTAATCCTAATTGTAAAGTTAAAAAATATGATATGTTCTATGATCAAAATAACAAAGATTCTATTTTCAATATAAATTACGATTATGTAATCGACTGCTGTGATACAGTTAAAAGTAAAGAAATAATAATTAGAGAGTGTGTTAAAAGAAAAATAAAAATAATATCTAGTATGGGAGCTGGTTATAAGTTTGACCCTTTTAAAATCAGAATTAGTCTATTAAAAAAGACTGATTATGATAAAATTGCTAAATTATTGAGATATAATTTGCGTGATAATAAAGAGTGTTTAAATATTCCAGTTGTTTATTCAACAGAAGAGATTATGAAACACGATAATGTAATAGCATCTAATTCTTATATTCCAGCTATATTTGGATTATATATTACATCTTATATAATAAAGGAGATTATGAATTCATGATGAAGGATTGTTCAATGACCATTATCTTAATTTTATTATTAATAATGTGTTTAATTTGTTATTATGTCTTTATATAAAATATTTAATTTTTCTTGAATATAAAAAAAAATTTGCTATAATATTATTAGGAGAGTGATGATATGGGTTTAATTAAAACAGCTTTCACATCAATTAGTAGTACTCTTGGTGATCAATGGGAAGAGTATATTACATGTGATAGTTTAGATAATGATACTTTAGTTGTAAAAAAGACAACCAAAAATGGAATAATTTCTAATAAGAGTAGGATTCAAGTAGCGCCAGGACAAGTAGCTTTAATATTTGATTCAGGTAAAATACTCGATGCCACTGCTGAGGAAGGAATTTATACATTTGATTCATCAAGTTCACCATCATTATTTGCAGGTCAATTTGGTGAAATGTTTAAAGAAATGTGGGAAAGATTTAAATTTAATGGTGTTCCTAGTAAAGAGCAAGCTATTTTTTATGTTAATGCTAAGGAGATAATTGATAATAAGTTTGGTTCAGCAACCCCGATGAGTTATCCTGATCCTGAGTATAAAAATATTTATATTCGATATTTTGGAATATATTCATTTAAAATAACTGATCCATTTGCTTTTATTTCAAATATAGCAGGTAATGTTAAGGATACTTATACTAAAGAACAACTTATGGAACAAGCAAATGCCGAATTTGTATCAGCACTTGATGTTAGTTTGCAAGAATGTGCTAGTGAAGGAGTAGTCTTTTCAAGTTTACCGAGCAAGCAATTATTGATTGCCCAACATATGAATGATAATCTTGATGAAAAATGGAAACAACTTCGTGGTATGGAAATTGTTAGTGTTGCTATTGAGAAAATTACCCCTGATGATGAATCTCGTGAAAGAATTCAAAAATTTGATAATGCTTCAATGTATGGTAGGGAAGAATATGCAGCTGGACGTATGGTTGATGCAACAGCAACAGCTATGGAAAATGCTGCAAGTAATGCTAATGGAGCCGCTACTGGATTTATGGGTGTTGGTATGATGAATAATGCTATGGGGGGAATGGGTAATCCTCTTGATTATGTTAAGAAAACTGAAGCTAAAGAAGAGGCAAAACCAGCTATGGCAAACGGAATTGCTTGTCCTAAATGTGGAAGTATAGAAACTGGTAAGTTTTGTTCAAACTGTGGATCTAAAATAGAAACTGAAAAAAAATGCCCTAATTGTGGAGAAACAGTAAATGGTAAATTTTGTTCAAATTGTGGTACAAAAATAGAATAAGCACACGCTTATTCTATTTTTTATTTTGATAATTAGTTTTTCCTTCTTGAATAATCTTCATGGCATCATCTATGCCATGATAATCAAAAACCTCAACTTTAATATTTTGAAGTAATTTATAATTTTGAAAAAAGTTTTTGATTTCTATTAATGAGTGTTTCGGTAAATCATCAAGACAATTATAAAAATTACATCTTGGATCAACATTATTAACAGCAATTATTTTGGGATCTGGATATCCGCCATCAATTGTATCAAGGTATCCTAATACCTTTGATTCAACAATACATCCTGGAAAAGTAGCTTCACTTGAAATAACTAAGATATCAACAGGATCTCCATCTCCAGCTAAGGTTTTATCGATATAACCATATTCACTTGGATAAGTCATTGATGAGTATTGAACACGAGTAAGTCTAATTTTATCTAATTGTTTATCAATTTCGTATTTATTTTTAGTACCAAGTGGTATTTCAATAATAGCATCAACTATATTATTCATTTTATCATCTCCTAATCTAATAATAGCAAATTTTCAAAAATTTGCAAATATATTTGACAACATTTGGGAATAATGCTATTATTTACGTAGGAATTGGGAGGTTGTATGAGAGAACTATCTGAACAAGAAATTGTTCGTCGTGCTAAAGTAGATGAAATAAAGAAATATTGTAATCCATATCCAGAAAGATATGAGATTAATTATACATTAAAAGAAGCTAGTAATTTAGAAGATGGAATTAAAGATGTAAAAGTTGCTGGGCGTATTGTTTTTATGCGTAAGATGGGTAAACTAAGCTTTTTAAAAATTCGGGATTTAGAAGGAGATTTACAAGTATCAATAAAAATTGACTTAGTTGGCGATAGTAAATATGAATTTTTCAAGTCACTTGTTGATATTGGTGATTTTCTTGGTGTTGTTGGTGAAATGTTTACCACTCATACTGGTGAAAAAACTTTAAGAGCAGATGACTTTACATTTTTAGGTAAAGCTTTAAAACCCCTTCCAGAAAAATTTCATGGGTTGACTGATATTGAAGAAAAATATCGCCAAAGATATGTTGATTTAATTAGTAATGAGAAATCTCGTCAAGTTTTTTTAGGAAGAAGTAAATTATATAGTTTTATTCATAAATATTTAGGTGAACATGGCTTTTTAGAAGTAGAAACTCCAATTATGCAAACAGCAGTTTGTGGAGCTGCCGCAAGACCATTTTATACGCATCATAATGCTCTTGATATGGATTTAAATTTAAGAATTGCTCCAGAAACATATTTAAAACAGTGCATAGCAGCAGGATTTAATCGGGTTTATGAACTTGCTAAGTGTTTTCGAAATGAGGGAATGGATGGAGAACATCTACAGGAATTTACTCAAGTAGAATGGTATGTTTCTTATTGGAATTTTGAAGATAATTTAAAGTTCTATCAAGAATTTATTAAATCATTAATGATGGAATTAATTGGAACTACGACTATTACTTATCAAGATAATGTTCTTGATTTTGGTAAAAGTTTTAATAAAATTAATTACGTTGAACGTTTAACTGAGATTTTAGGTTTTGATTTTCTTGAAATAGAAGATCCTGATATATTAAAAGATAAAATTAGTAAAACAGGTTTATTTACTATGGATGATTTAGAAGATTATCATTCGCTAAGTCAAATTATTGATTTTGTATACAAAAAAACTATAAGAGCTAATATTATAGAACCTACAGTTATTTATAATTATCCGGCTTTGCTTATTCCACTTGCTCGTCGCAATGATAATAATTCAAAAGTAATTGATGTTTTTCAAGTAGTAGCTGGTGGAACTGAACTTTGTAAAGCTTATTCAGAGTTAGTAAATCCCTTTGTTCAAAGAGAAGCATTTGAGGATCAATTAAAAGCTAGGGAACAAGGTGATGAAGAAACGATGGAAATCGATGAAGGATTTATGGGAGCTATGGAACAAGGTATGCCACCAATTTCTGGACTTGGTTTTGGTATAGATAGACTTTTAATGTTAATATATAATGTGGATTCAATACGTGATGTCGTATTATTTCCACTTATGAAAAATGAAGAAAAAGATTAATTGATATTTATTTTCTTTAAATTACTATCAATAAAATCATGGGGAAATTCGTAGGTATAATAAACGTTTTTTCGAATAATGAAACGATTTTTTCCTAGGTTTTTGTAAATATATAATACATTATTATTAATATCAGTCATAACAATATCAATGTTTTCTTTCATAAACATTGTATGAATACTATTGGTTTTAATTCTTAAACAATAATTTATGTTCTTTTTAAACATAAGGCCTAATAGTTTTTTTAAGAAAGTATTTGCATCTTTTAATTCAATTTCTCTATTGTTAACAGTTATTCTCATAAAATTTCCTTACTTTTAATTTTAATATATCATAAGTTTAAAAAATGTCAAGGATGGAAGGTGATAATTTGAAACCAGAAATGAATGCTGAAGAGTATTTTGAAATTAGGGAAGAAGTTTCAGCTTTTTTAGAAGAAAAAAACCGTAAAAAAATAAGTGCTTTTGACAAGCTAAGTTCCAATCATAAAAGAGTAGTTTTGGATAATGCTAATTTGGTTTATGCAAGATCAAAGTTAATTGAACCTGCTATTTCGAGAGATTTACTTAGCATTATTGATAGTAGTGTAAGTGAATTCAAATCTTTTGAACATCGGCTTAAAACTTTGGAAAGTTTAAAGAGAAAAATAATTGCTGATAGTAAAGAATATGAAGGTTCTTATTTAAGAGCAGCTAATAATATTTGTGATGGAGTAAGATATACAATTGTTATTGATGATGATATGTATGTATTAAAAGTAGATGAGTATTTACATAAATTAGAAGATATGGGATATTTTGTTGTAGATTTTAAAAATAATTGGGGGAAACCATTTTATCAAGGTTTTAACGTTCGAATATGTTGCCCCAATCGAGAAGATATTTTTGAACTTCAATTTCACACAATGTATGGTTATCATATAAAAGAAGGATCAACTAGAGATTTATATCAAGTTGTAAGAGATGAAGATATGTCAAAAAGAGCTATTGAATTGAAAAAAAAAGCCAATAGGTTGCGGGAATTTTTTCAAAAAACTGTACGTATTCCTAATATGGCTTTAGAATATGATTTCAGTTCAAGAATAAGGTTAGGAGAAGTTGATGATGATAAAAGAAAGTAATATTAAATATTATATGCGAAAAAGTGGCACTATTGTAAGAGTTATCGATGGTGTTGCAGTGGAATATTTAAATTCAGAGTGTAATTGGGTATTAAATCAAGAATGGTTTGTTTCCATGTTTGTTGATGGAGAAGATGAATTTATAAGTTTAACTGAGCAACAAGTGGATGATTTTATAAATAAGAAATTGAATTCTAAAAAAATGATGAGATAATCTTGTCATTTTTTTCGCTTAATAGTATAATAATCTTAAGGAGAATTAAAAATGGCAAAGAAGAAAAAGAAAAAAGAACCAAAAAAGAAATTTGAATATCAAGCAGAACTTTTTGGCGTTTTTATTATTTTAATTGGAATTCTCGGAATTTGTGGATATGGTCCTTGTGGTCAATTAATTTGTGCTTTTTCAGCTTTTTTGTTTGGCTGTTTATATTTTTTATTTTTAATTGGACTAATTATAATTGGTTTTAATGTAATAATAAAAAAATCATATCCGGATTTTTTTAATACTAAATTAATTGGGTTTTATATTTTAATAATAGGTATTTTAATGCTTTTACATATGTCATATATAAATGATGGGTTTATTAGTTTTAAAGATACAATGATATTAACATTTAAAAATTCTATGCATGTTTTTGATATTGTAAATGGGGCCAGTCGTAATTTAGCTTTTGAAAATATTGGCGGTGGATTAGTTGGTGGATTATTTATTAGTGTCTTTGCGGCTCTTTTTGATGTATCAGGAGTAAAGATTATTTATATTGCCTTGATTGCTTTTGGAATTTTAATTATAACTGGAATTAGTATCGCTGATATTATTCGAAAAGTTATCAATAGTAGTAAAGAAATGATGCCTAAAAAAAATAAACCAGATAATTCAGAAGAAAAATACAACGTTAAAATTAATGATCATGAAAATGAAGATGATGGAAAAGTTATAATAAGTGATATAAAGGAATTGAAAAAGGCTAATATTATTGATAATAATAATAATAGCAATAATAACATTGAAGTTAAAGAAGAAGTAATTAATAATGACGTAAAGCCAAATGAAAATTATAAATTACCTCCAATTAGTCTTTTAGATATTCCAAAAAAGGCTAAAAATAATAATCAAGCTGGTATAGAAGATAATATTAAGAAATTGGAAGAAGTATTACGTGAATTTGGAATAATTGGTCATGTGGTTGAAGTTACGGTTGGTCCTGCAATTACTCAGTATGAACTTGAACTTCGAGCAGGTACAAAATTAAGTAAACTAACTAGTATTAATAAAGAAATAAGTTTGGCTTTAGCTAAAAAGGATGTACGTATTCAGGCTCCAATTCCTGGTAAAAGTACAGTAGGAATTGAAATATCTAATGAAAACCCGGCTATTGTTTATGTTAGAGAAATCATGGAAAAACTAATATCAGAAAAATCAAATAATAAATTAATGGTAGCACTTGGAAAAGATATTTTAAGTCATCCTAAATACTGTGAAATTAATAAAACACCACATCTATTAGTAGCTGGGGCAACTGGTTCTGGTAAATCAGTATGTATTAATTGTATATTAATTAGTATTTTAATGATTGCTAAGCCTGATGAAGTTAAATTATTGCTTGTAGATCCAAAGAAAGTAGAATTATCTATTTTTAATGGTATACCACATCTACTAGCTCCTGTTGTTACTGATCCTAAGAAGGCTAGTGTTGCTTTAGCAAAAATTGTTAAAGAAATGGAAGATAGATACGATCTTTTTGAGGAAAACAAAGTTAAAAATATTTCTTCCTATAATGAAATGATTGAAAAGAAGAATCAAAATTTAAGTGAAGATGCTAAAATAAAAAAGATGCCATATATTGTGGTTGTAGTAGATGAATTAGCTGATTTGATGTTAGTCGCTAGTAAAGAAGTTGAGGATTCTATTATGCGAATTACCCAAATGGCACGTGCTGCTGGAATTCATTTGATTATTGCAACGCAAAGGCCATCAACGGATGTTATTACTGGTATTATTAAAGCTAATATTCCATCACGTATTTCATTTGCAGTATCAAGTGGAATAGATTCTAGAACTATTCTTGATATGACGGGAGCTGAAAAACTATTAGGACGAGGCGATATGTTATTTTTACCGATGGGTGAATCTACTCCTACTCGTATTCAAGGAGCATGGATAACCGAAGAAGAAGTAAAAAGGGTTGTTGATTATACAATAGGACAACAAAAAGCAATATATGATGAGAAATTATTGAATTTAAATAGTGAACCAACTTCAAAAATAGACGCTAATACTGATGTTAAAGAAGAATATGAAGATCCTTTGTATGATGATATTGTGGAATTTGTTATAACATCTGGAAAGGCGTCAGCTTCTCTAATTCAACGAAGATTTAAACTAGGGTATAATCGAGCTGCTCGTATAGTTGATTTACTAGAAGAAAGGGGTATAATTGGTCCTCAGAATGGATCAAAACCACGAGAAGTATTAGTTAAAATTGAATCAAATTCAAACGATGAGATAATTTGATTTACTATTAGAATAAGGAGGGATTATGAATATTAATTATTTAAGTAGTATTACTGATTTGTATTTAAAAAATGAAAATGATAATAATTTGATAATTATAATTACTGATAAAAAAGATTTTGTTCGAATTGATTTTTCATATCTTAAATCATTTCAAAACAAAACCTATGTTAACTTAAATAAAAAAGTTTTTTTTGATAATTTAGAAAAAATATTAGAAAAAATACAAAATAGTTTAAATATCAAGAAAGAATCACTAAATTCAAATAAAGAATATGATTTGATGCTATCAAATAATCGTCAAATTAAATTTATTGATTTTACTTTAGATGATTTAAAAATAATTCAAACTTATATAAATAATAGTACTTTACAATTAAATATTCCAAAAGATAATTATACATATAATGATATGTATGAAAATGATTTGAAAACTAACTTTTCATTTTCTTTTGGTTTTTCTAGTATTATGACTTTGTTGCTATCAGCTTTCTTATTTTTTAATGCTTTAATGTTAGCACTTTTGATATTTAAATAAGACTTATTTAACGTAAGTCTTATTTTTATATAAATTATTTACGACTAGGGCATCTAATATATCATTTGTTATAAAATATGGATTATCATTTAATTCATATGGATAAATTAAATGATCAATATTAGGATTAAATACAATACCAATTCCCCCGTTTTCTATCCATTGTTTAACTTTAGTTTTGGAATCATCAATTAGAATATGATTTTGAGCAGGTAGAGCATGATGCTTGTTGATTTTTCTTGGAATTGTAATAATTTTTATATTAGGAATTAATTCATTGAATTTTTGTGTTTTAACGATTCCTTCAGCGTATGAACACCTATGCGTTGCAATTTTGACACTAGCGAATTCTTTTGATTCATCTAAAATTTTTATTTTTTCAATGCTATCATTCAAAATGCCACCTTCATCTATCAAATGATTCCAATCAACGTTTATAAAGTAATTTGTAATTGCAAATTGATCAGCTAAATTAATATTCAATTCTTTCATTTCATTAAATGCAACTCTGATAGTATCAAATATTACTCCATCACAGTCAATATATAAATCTCTCATAACATCACCAGATTTATTCTACCATAAATTTAATTGTTTTGTTCTATTTTTAAAATATTTTAATAAAATTAATTGATGAAAAGATTAAGTGAATTCATAAATAGTAAAAAATTAAAAATTAATTATATTGATAATAAATTAAATATAGTAAATTTTGATGAAATAGTTTTATTAGGTGATGAAAAAATAATATTATCCAAAAATAAACAAACTATTGTAGTTAAAGGACATGATTTAGTGTTATTAAAATTATTAGATTGTGAATTATTAATAGGTGGTTGTATAAAAATAATAGAATTGTAGGGGATTATGAAAAGTATTTATGTTATTAAAATTAATTCTAAATATTTTAATCATTTATTAAGATATATAAAAATTGAATATATAAAAAAACAAGATAATTATTACTATCTTTATTTAGATGAATATAATTATAAAAAAACTTTGAAGTTTAAAAAAATTTTTGAAATAGAATTTGTTGATTATAAAGGATTTATAAAATATAAAAGAATATTTTTAAATAATCTTATTTTTTTTATAATGTTTTTTTTGGCTATAATTTATATTACCATATTATCAAACATGATATTTTCGATTGATATAAAAACTGATGATGAGGAAATAAAACAACTATTGATTAAAGAATTGGATAATTATGGTATTAGTTTATATAAATTTACAAAAACTTTTGCTGAAAAAGAGAAAATTAAACAGCAGATATTAAATAATAATAAAGATAAATTAGAATGGTTAGAAATAACTAGACATGGTAGCAAATATATTTTAAATGTTGAAAAAAGAATTATTAAAAAGATTGATGATGATGAAACACCACAGGATATTGTTGCTAGTAAAAATGCAATTATTGTTTCGATTGAAGCAACTCGAGGAAATATTGTTAAAAAACTAAATGATTATGTAAAAAAAGGCGATGTTATTGTATCAGGGACTATTACTCATAAGGATGAAGTTGTCGATTTAGTTAAAGCTAATGCTATGATTTATGGTGAAACTTGGTATAATGTTCATGTTTCATATCCTTTTTCCTATTATGAAAAAACTTATACTGGTAAAACTTTAAAGAGAATTAATTTTAATTTTTTGGGGAAAAATATTAATTTAGGTAGAAATTTTAAACAAGAAGAAATTACGGAAATAAAGATTATGAATAATAAATTTTTGCCAATTAAACTGGGTTATCAGAATGTTAAAGAGATTGTGTTAATTGATGATTTATATACAGTTGAAGAAGCTTATATTGAAGCAATTAAATTGGCAAGAGAAAGACTTTTAAAAGAACTTCCGAATGATTCAAAGATTTTAAATCAAAAAAAATTGAAAATTATTGTAAATAATAGTACAATAGATGTAGATATTTTTTTTAAAGTGTATGAAAACATTACTGCTATAAAAAAATTGGAGAGTGAAGATAATGTTTAAATTAGCAAATGACCTAAGGTTTGTTATGGAAACAACTTGGCCAATTGTTGTAATTACAATAATTGCTTTGGAATCTTTGAGAATAACTTATATCATAAGGAATAAAAAAAAATTTATAGTTTATGAAGAGATACTCATGTTACTATTTGGTATTTACATATTAATGTTTTTTGAAATTGTTACTTATCAAGATGTAATATCGTATGGTAATAATTTTATACCTTTTAGAGAATTAACTAGGTATTCAATTGGGTCTAATTTGTTTTATAAAAATGTTATTGGTAATATTATTATTTTTATGCCTTATGGTTTTTTTGCTTCATATTATCTTCGACTTGATACAAAAAAAATAGCGGCTTTGTTAATTTTATTAGTTTCTTTTTCCATTGAATGTGTTCAATTAGTAATTGGAAGATGTTTTGATGTTGATGATATTTTATTAAATTTAATTGGTGGTATGCTTGGATATTATTTTTTTCATGTTTTAGAGAAAATAACCGATAAAATGGCTAAGAATACTATCAGTACGATTGCTATAGTTGGTATTATATTTATCATGCTAATAATTTTATATATGATGATGTGAGGAATTATGAAAATAGGATTATTTAATGAAACGAATGAAGAATTGGATGAATATTTTAAAACGGTTAAAAAAGTTTTAAATAATGGCTTAAAGCTTTTAAAAATAAATAAGTGTGAATTTAATATTATTGTTGTTGACAATAAATATATTCATGAACTTAATAAGAATTATCGAGGGGTTGATAGAGAAACTGATGTTATTAGTTTTGCTCTTGAAGATGATAAAACCTTTAATTTAGCCACCCGAGTTTTAGGAGATATTTATATATCAATTGATAAAGTTTATAGTCAAGCTTTAGAATATGAACATTCTCGCATGAGAGAATTCTGCTTTTTAGCTGTTCATGGGATGTTACATTTATTAGGGTATGATCATATGAATAAAAAAGATGAAGAAATAATGTTTTCTTTACAAGAAGAAATATTAAATCAATCTAATATTCAAAGATAATACTTTTTTTTTTGTTTTAATTATAGTATAATCTATTTAGAATAGAGGAATTGATATGATAATAAAAAAACCTTATGCGTTTTTAATAAAATATTTTAAATTAATACATATTGTATTATTTTTTTCAATTGTTTATTTAATTTTTAAAACTAGAAATATTCATCTTTTTTTTGCTAATTATGCTAGTACTGGTACTTATACTTATACAGTTAATATGGTTTATAATTACATTAATTTATTCATGATAATGATTACCATAGTTTTAATTAGTCTATTTTTATTAATATATTTTTTGATGAAGCAAAAAGAAAAAAAAGTTTTATATTATCTAACTGCTACTATTTTTTATATTTTTTCTTTTATTTTATATCTTTATTTCTTTATTGTTTTTAGAAATTTAGAATTTTATTCTTATTCAAATCAATATATTTTAATTTTTAGAGATTTAAGTATTATTTCATATTATTTAAACTATTTATTTCTTGCCGTTGCTTTTGCAAGAGGCTTTGGTTTTAATATTAAAAAATTTAATTTTGAAAAGGATTTAAAAGAATTAGATATTAGTGATAAAGATAAAGAAGAAATAGAAATTGGTAATGTTGATTATGAATTAGTTGGTAATTTCTTTCGTCGAAAAAAAAGGAATTTTACTTATTATGTAAAAGAAAATTCATTTGTTTTAACAGTTTTATTGGTTATTATATCATTAATTACTGCTGGTTATATGATATTTGTTAAATATGGTACAATGAAAACTTATTCAAAGGGGGAAGTAGTTAACATAAATAATGTTGAATATACAATAAATAATTCATATTTTTTAGAAAGAGATTTATATGGTAATCGATTTAAAAATAATAAAAATTACTTAGTGATTGAATTAGATATTTTTAATAATACTAATGATGATA
>Ga0247611_10006282_pt1 | contig 15314 bp, 8 predicted proteins | sample 177DNAGHGhighgp2_FD_192422 | JGI IMG/M metagenome (GOLD analysis project Ga0247611, IMG submission 192422) | Sheep rumen microbial communities from Palmerston North, Manawatu-Wanganui, New Zealand - 1770 DNA GHGhigh gp2 | ecosystem: Host-associated > Mammals > Digestive system > Stomach > Rumen ...
TCGGTGTCCAGTTGGCCTTATACACCTCGTAGCTGTCGTTGAAGAACGTGTGAGGGTAGGGGACACCGGAGGCGGCAAAAGCCTTCTCGAAGCGGTCGAGGTAGTTGCGGACGGCCTCGCGGTCGAAGTGGTCGACCACCCAGCCCTCACCGCCCGGGGCGGCACGCTTGACCTTTTGTTTGGTGCGACCTATCTCGACGGTGTAAACGGGGGAACCGTTGACCACGGTGTCTTTGAAGACGGCCTTGCAGGCTGCCTGTTCTAAGGGAATATGGGGTCCGCCGAAAGGCCAGCCCGTACCACAGTTCATGTCCACCTCGATGCCTAAGGGGGCAGCGAGGTCCTCGACGGTCTTCAGAGCTTGCATCCATTGCGGCGACAGGAACGGGATGTTGTTCTTGTCGTTGCCCTGCACACCATAGAGGGGGGTAATCTCGACGGCACCGATGCCGTGGTCGGCATACTGCTGCAGGTTCCACTGCAGGTTCTCCTTGTCGACGGCAGAGCCCAGCCACCACCAGCGGGTGCCGGCCTTGGCCTCAGGACGGGGCGAGGGCCAGGACTGGGCGAGGGCTGCAACGATGTTGCAGCAGAGGAAACATAGAAAGATAAGGCGTTTCATTGAGTCAGGAGTTTGTAGTATTCAGATAGGCCGAGGAGGTAACAGCCGGTGCCGTAGTCCTCGAAGTCGGGCACACTGGTGAAGGTGACGGGCTGGCCGGCCGACGGGTCCTTGCCGGTGCCCTGGTTCCAGCCGAGGAAGCCATCGTTGTGGAGACAGCTCTTCAGAGCCGTCCAAGCCTTGTCGCAGGCAGGGCGGTATATGTCGGCTTTCAGGATGCCGTTGTTGATGCCCCACGAGAGACCATAGAGGAAGAGGGCCGTACCCGTCATCTCCGGCGTAGGATAGACGGCGTCGCTGACCAGGCTGGCATGCCAGAAGCCATCCTCATGCTGGCACTTCAGCAAGGCCTCGCTCATCAGGAGGAAGTCCTTCTTGAACTGCTTATAAGCCTTGTCCTTCGGCGACAGTTCGTTCATCGAGCGCACCAGGGCGGCATATACCCAGCCGTTGCCGCGGCTCCAGTAGCAGTTCTTGCCGTCAGGCTCCTTGTAAGGGGCCACGTAGTCTGCATCGCGCCACCACAGACCTTCCTTCGTATTGAAGCATCCGCCGCCACACTCGTTGCGGCTCCACAGATACATCTTCAAGGCATGGTCGCGATATTTGGTGTCGCCCGTCAGCTTGGCCACCTGCATATACAGCGGCATCGCCATCTGGATGGCGTCAATCCAAGTCCACCAGCCATATAGCGAGGGCTCTGCACCCTTGGTCTTGGAGGTAGCGTTCTTCTTGTCGTTGGGTGTCACCATCTGGTGGTCCAGGTTGGCAATGACATGCCCCAGCAGTTCCTTGTAGTCTTTGCCGGTGTAGGGCAGCAGTTCGACGTAGGTCTGACCGCAGCACTGGTCGTCGGCATCACAGGTGTTGACACCGTTGCGCGGCGTCCACTTGTGGAAGTCAGCCCATGTCATCGCATAGTCGATGTAGCGCTGCTGCGGGTCGACGGCGTTCAGCGCCATCAAGCCCTCGTAATAGACGGCACGCGTCCACAACGATGACGGACGCACCTTCTTGACATTGGTCGGCAGGGTGGGGTCGCTGTACTTGGTCATGAAGTAGTCGTTGGCCTTCTGTGCAGCCTGCAGCACCTCATTTTGCGCCCCTGCGGGGCTAAATATAAAATATAAAATATAAGATAAAAATAATGCTCTCAAAGTTCTGTTACTCATAATCTTACTCTTTTTATTCCTTATTTTTTATTTTGGGCTTCAGCCCGCAGATTTATCCTTGCGGTTTTGAATTTGTCGCTGCTGACCTTCAGCCGGATGTCTGACGGCTGTTGTCCGGCACGCAGGATGACCATGGCCGAGCCCTGCCAGAGCCTACGGTGGTTGACGGTGTTCAGTTCGTCGCTGCTCATGTCGCCGTTGCTGACAGCCACCAGCTGTGCGTCGCCTTCGACCTCAAACTGCAACTCGTCTTGGACGCTCTGCACGCGGCGTCCCTTGGAGTCTACCGCCGTGATGCGTACGTGCTGCAGGTCCATGCCGTCAGCAGTCCATTGTGCGTTGTCGGGTTCCAAAAGCAGGCGTACTGCCTTGCCGGTGGTTTCGAGATGATGGCGTGCCCACACCTTGCCGTCCTTGTAGGCAATGGCTTCCAGACGACCTTTCTGGTAGGCTACGTCCGGCCAGCTGATCTGGTTGCGGTGCTTGGCATCGGTGGGATTCTGGCGACGGCCCAGACTCTTGCCGTTGAGGCGCAGCTCCACCTCGTCGCCATTGGTATAGATGAGCAGGTTGGTCTTCGAGCCGTCGGGACGGTTCCAGAGCTCCGACTGGCGGTCGGTGCCCGTGATGATGCCGTTCCACTCCATGCCCTTGTTCTTGTCCTCCATGACGGTGATGCGTACTAACGGCTCGTCGGAGAGGAACGACTTCATGAAGTAAGCCTTGGGTTTAGGCATGAGGTCGATGTAGAACACGCCCTGCGCCCAGCCCTTCTCCGGCCAGCCCTGGCTCTCGCCTAAGTAGTCGATGGCTCCCCAGTAGGCCAGTCCGATGACCTTGTTGAGGTCCATCTCAAACCAGTTCGGACCCATGGCAGCCGTCGAGGCCTCGCTCTGATAGAACTTCATCCACGGGAAGCGCTTGCCGTCGCCGGGGAAGTACATATAGCGGTAGTTGTAGGCCTGGATGTCGGTCTGCATGGCCAGGTCACAGGGCAGCGAGTCGGTCTCCCAGTTGCGATAGCGCGGGTGCATGGCGACGGTGACCAGACGCGAGGTGTCGTAGCGCTGCAGCACGGCTTTCATCATCTTGTAGCATGTCACGCCGAAGTCGTTGAAAGGCTGGTTGGGGTCCTGCTGCAGTTCATTTCCTAAGCTCCACATCACCACGCTGGGTGAGTTGCGGTCGCGCTTCACCCACTCCTCGATGTCCGTTGCCCAGTGGTTCATGAACGGCACACGTCCTCCGCTGTGCTGGTTGGTCCACTTGTCGTACAACTCGTCGACGACGAGGATGCCATACTTGTCGCACAGCTCGATGAACTGTCTGCTGTAGGGGTTGTGGCTGGTGCGTATGTGGTTGATGCCAAACTGCTTCATCAGCTGTAGGCGCTTCTCGATGGCACGGGGATAGGCGGCAGCTCCCAACGCACCGAGGGTGTGGTGGTTGGCATAGCCCTTCAACAGCACCTTCTTGCCGTTGAGCTTCATGCCGTATTCGGGTCCATATTCCACAGTACGTATGCCGAAGTGCTCGCTGTATTCGTCGGCTACGGAACCATCCTCGCGCAGCAGGGTCACCTCAGCACGGTAGAGGTTTGGCGTCTCCGTGTCCCACAGCTGGGCATCGGTAATCTCCACCTCTTTCAGCTGCACCTCCTGGGTGCGTGACGGCGTAACGCGACTGACAGCCTGCTCCGTACTGCTGACCAACTGGCCGTCGGGAGCGTAGATCTTCAGTACCAGACGGGCTTTTTTGGCCTGACTGCGGTAGGTCATGGTGACGCCGACGCTGACGTAGCGGTTCTGGCGGGTGGTGATGTATAGCGGATGGTAATCCATGTAGATGTCGGCAGCGGTGCTGACGAGGTTGACGTTGCGGAAGAGGCCTGCGCCGGTGTACCAGCGGGAGTTCTTTTCCGTCATGGTGCTGGCCTTCACCACCAGCGTGTTGTCGCCCTCCTTCAGCAGGCCGGTAGCGTCAATCTGGAACCCCACGTAGCCGTAGTCGGTGCCCCCGATGCGGCGCCCGTTCAGGTAGACGTCACCCACCAGCATGATGCCCTCGAAGTCGAGCAGCACCCGACGTCCCTTGAGCGTCTCGGGTTTCATGTTCAATGTCTTCCTGTACCATCCCGTGCCCATCTCCTTGAAGCCACGGGACGACAGACGGCTCTTGATGTTGGCGCCGGCATCGCTGTTGTCGGGACGCTCGTCGGCTGTCGGTGGTACCCACGGCTGACTGATCTGGAAATCGTGTGGCACGTCGACGCGCTGTACGTTGGTAAACAGCGAGTCGCGGCTGAACTCCCATCCGAAGTTCAGCGTCTCCACCTGGCGCTGCTGGGCAGCCACGAGGGTGGGAGCGAAGAGTAGTAGTAATAGCAGTCGTCTATACATAGTATGCTGTTGTTTTGTTTATTCGGTGATACACTTCAGGTTCCGTGCTAACTGTTCGGTGCTGCTGGCTCCTACGAGTACGCTGGTAACGCCCTGCTGTTGCAGAATCCAGCGTAACGCCATCTCGGCCAGCGTCTGTCCTTTGGCAACGGCCTCTTTGTTCCATGCCTTTAGTTGCTGCAGCAGTTCGTCTGTCAGCATGTCCTGACGTAGGAACTTGCCTTTCGACATGCGCGAGTCGTCGGGAATGCCGTTCAGGTAACGGTCGGTGAGCAGGCCTTGTGCCAAGGGCGAGAACGAGATGAAGCCCACTCCCTCCTGCTGGCACAGCTGCAGGATGCCCTCGTCCATGGGTTCGCGATTGAGCATGTTCAGCTTACCCTGGTAGATGAGCAGGGGTACGTCGTGCTGCTTCAGGTAGTCGATGGCGAAGCGTGTGGCCTCCAGCGGCCAGCGCGAGATGCCCACATAGAGTGCCTTGCCCTGGCGCACGATGTCCACCAAGGCCTGTAACGTCTCGTCCAGGGGTGTCTCCGGGTCGTAACGATGGCTGTAGAACAAGTCCACATAGTCGAGGTGCATGCGCTTGAGACTCTGGTCGAGGCTGGCCATGAGGTACTTCCTGGAGCCCCAGTTGCCGTAGGGGCCAGGCCACATGTCGTAGCCGGCCTTGGTCGAGATGAACAGCTCATCGCGGTAGGGTCGCAGGTCGGCCTCCATGACGTGACCGAACGTCTCCTCGGCCGAACCGTATGGGGGACCGTAGTTGTTGGCCAGGTCGAAATGCGTGATGCCATGGTCGAAGGCATAGCGCAGGATGTTACGTGAGCGGTCGTAGGGGTCTACGCCGCCGAAGTTGTGCCACAGCCCCAAGCTTACCTTGGGCAGCAAGACACCTGTGCGTCCACAACGGGCATATTGCATCCCGCAGTCATATCGTTTCTCGTCAGCTTGATACATATTTTTTGAAGTTTGATGTTTGAAGCTTGAAGTTTATGATTAGTTATGGCGTTTGGACCGATTCTCAGTTTCCGTCGGGCTTGGTGATGTTGCTGCCTGCCGACATGTACCAGACGAAGGCATCGGGGTCGTCAGGATGGCTGGGGTCGAAGTCCTGCCAGTCAGGGCGCAGGTGGGTGACCAGCGGTGACTGTAGCTGCTTCAGTCCCATGATGACCATCTTTGCCACCTCCCAGGCACCGAAGGGATTGAAGTGCGTGTTGTCGGCCAGTGCCTTGTCCTGTCCGGGGAAGGTGTTGGCAGGATAGTGCACCAACGACTTCTTCGAACCCTCCTCACCCAGCGCCTTATAGCAGGTGCGCGTCATGCCGTTGAGTTCTATCAGGGGCACTCCTTCACGGCGGGCCACGGTACGCATGGCGTCGGGATACTCGCCGTGGGTGTAGGCCAGTGTGCGGTGGTCTTTGTTGAACAGGCGCCGGGCTGTCGGCGTGACGAAGATGATGTTGCCGCCGCGCTCACGCACCCGGTCTGCAAAAATCTTCAGGTTGCGCGTATAGCTGTACCACGCACCGTCGCCGGCCCGCTTCTCCTTCTCGTCGTTATGACCAAACTCGCAGATGACGTAGTCGCCCTTCTTGAGCTGGGTCAGTATCTTGTCCAGTCGCAGCTGTGCTAAAAAGGTGGTGGCCGACAGTCCGCTCTCGGCATAGTTGGCAATGACAATGCCGTCGTCGAACCAGCGTGTCGCCATCTGTCCCCACGATGACCACGGCTCCTCCTCCTGGTCGACCACGGTGGAGTTACCACAAAGGAAGATGGTCGTTGCCGTGGTGTCCGGCTCGATGCGGATGCTCTTCACGGCTGGTGCCGGACCGCAGAATGCCAGCGTCAGGCTGTCGTCCCAGTTTTTATAGCTCCACTCGCGGGGCTTCAGCTTGACGCTGCTCTTGGCGTCAATTTTGGGAGAATGCTTGTTGACCAGAAAGCTGACGGTCTGGTATTTCCCTTTCTTCGTCGTGATGACGTCGAAGAAGTGGCGGCGGCTCTCTGCCCTGATGACCGTCTGTGCGGCCCGCTTCTTGGCTCCTACGGTCACGGTGACGCGGTAGTTGCCGTCAGGGACGCAGGCACTATAAGTAAAGGGTGTTGTTGATGCCTTGTCGAGTGTCACCTCGATGGGGAACTGTTCAGACGCATGGCCGTTGGCCGTTGCCGTCAGAGTGAGGATGATAGTCAGTAACAAATTTCTCATTGGTATGCTTATTTTAGGAATGGATTAACCGTCTTGTCCGGCCCCAGGTAGAAGCCCGTCTCTGAAGGCTGGTTGTAGCCGACGTTCTGGGCTGCCACGGAAAGCCTGTAGGGAATGTCCTCCATCAGGCAGTTGATGCGGTAGTCGGTGGGGATGGGGGAGACGAAGATGCGCAGCTCGTCGCTCTCACGGGTACGGGCGATGACCTCCTCGCGCCAGTCGCCTAAGATGTCGGCTGACAGGCAGGGGTTGGACTTGGTACCATTGTTGAACACGATGCCGGGGAGTCTGACAATGGTCTTCACCTCATGGCTCTCCCAGTCGTATTTCGTCACTGCCTCCCGGTCGAGCAGTTCGCGCAGCAGGTCACCGTCCCACCAGATGCCGAAGTTGATGGACAGGTGGCGGCCCTTTAGCCGAAGGTGCTGCTGGTGTTGCGGGTCTTCGGGATCCTGGGCGGTGTAGAGCATCTCGCCCTTGATGTTGCGGATGCCGTGGCTGTCGCTGCTCCACATCTCTACGCCGGGATTATTGGGGTCGATGTCGGCAGCCATGGCACGTCCGACGTCGCTCTTGCTGGGAATCTGGAAGATGACCTTGCCTGTTGCGGCATCGCGGAAGTCAGAACCGTCGCGCTTGTTCTCGTGGCAGTCCCACACCTGCAAGTGGTCGCTCGTGGGGTCGAAGGCTGTCAGGTGGATGGCGTCGCCATGTCCGAAGCCGGTATTATACAGTCCCTTGCCGTCGTGGTCGACAGCCATGGAGCCGTAGGTGATCTCGTCGCATCCGTCACCGTCGACATCGGCTACGCGGATGTTGTGGTTGCCCTGTCCGGCATAGCTGCTCCACTGTGGCTCGTTGGTGTCGAACACCCAGTGCTGTTTCAGTTCCTTGCCGTCCCAGTCCCAGGCGGCGATGACCGTCCGTGTATAGTAGCCGCGGCAGAAGATGGCCGACGCCCGCTTGCCGTCCAGATAGCCCACGGCGGCCAGCATACGGTCGGAGCGGTTGGCATAGCTGTCACCCCAGTCCTTGGGGTCGCCGCGCTGCGGCACATAGGGCTTGGTGTCCATGGCCTCGCCTGTCAGTCCGTTGAAGACCGTGATATAGTCTGGCCCGGTGAGGATGCGGCCTGTCATGGGCCGTCCCTGCTGGTTGTACTTACCCCATTCCTGCTGCGGAGTTGGTGTCGGGACCTCTCCGACGGGTTTGTGGCGGTAGTCTGCCTGTGCATCGCCGATGACGTTGCCCTTGCTGTCGCGGGTGCCGTCGGCCGTGCGGACGATGAACTCTGCCCGCCCGTCACCGTCCAGGTCGTAGGCGATGAACGGCACATAGTGGGCACCGCTGCGGATGTTGATGCCCATGTCAATGCGCCAGAGCAGCGTGCCGTCCAGCCGGTAGCAGTCGAAGAGGGTTGCTCCGGTATAGCCGTCATGGGCGTTGTCATGGGCATTCGACGGGTCCCACTTCAGGATGATTTCGTATTGTCCGTCGCCGTCTACGTCAGCCACTGAGGCATCGTTGGCAGCATAGGTGAAAGGTCTGCCGTCCGGCGTGGTGCCTCCTGCCGGCTTCTGGAGTTTTACCGCCAGATAGCCTGCGGGGGCATCTGCGGTTAGGGTATAGGAACCGTTCTTGCCGCCTCCACAGACTTCGTAGACTGCTCTCTCGTTTACGAGGGGGGTCTCATCGACAAAGAACGTGCCGCCAGTTGTCAGACTTTGGGCATTCAGCTTCTGGCCGTTTCTGTAAATGTCGAAAGGTTCTCCTTTCTTGTCGGACGTGAGCGTGCGCCAACTGACGACTACGCGCTCACCGTCACGCATGGCAACCACTCCACGGTTCAACTGCTCGCGGTTGATCTCGTCCATGCGATAGCGAGGCTGTCCTACTGCTGTCAGTGCTACCAGCAGCATGATGCCAGTCATGATGTGTTTAAGTCTCATTTAGAATTGCTTTTGTTGTAGTAAATGTATTTGATGTGTTTGTTTCTTGCAAATATACGAAATCTTCTTGGAGGAGTCAAGAATTTAACATTCTTTATATGCGTAACTGACGTAGTTGCCAGCCGTCAACGACGATAGGACCATCCAAGGCTCGGATAGTCAGCTGATGTTTTCCTGCCGACAGGCGAACCTTCGTCTCGCGTTCCGTGAGACCGTTCAGCACATTCTGCTTCCAGCGTTCCGAGCGGAAGGGCTCCTTCAGGGAGTAGACGGTGTCTCTGTCACCGTCGATACTGACACCATAGCGCAAATCACCGCCGTCAATGGGGTGGGTAGGTATCAGGCATGTTGTGAGGACATAGTCTCCTGGCTGGCTGACCTCGAACTGGACGGTCAGGGTGTCACCCTTGGACAACGCCATGGCGTGCATCGAACGTCCCAGCATCTGTATCATGGCTACGCCTTCTGATGCCGACACATAGTCGCAGGCAAAGCCTTGGACCAGTGGCTCCTGACCGTCACCACTCAGGCGCGCTCTCACATCGTCGAATACGGGTAGTCTGCGCGGTGCAGCGTCCATCAGTCCTGACCACTTGCCATCCTGCATGGCATGATACTGTCGGGTGAGGGCTTGTATGTCTTCGTAGGCACGGTGGCTTTCAGCCGAATCGCTGAGTATCTTGCGGTTGATGGCTGCTGTCGCCAGTATGGGGTACTCGATAGCAGCAAAATAGGCGTCGTGCAGCTCCTGCCGGACATAGGCCTTACAGCGTGCGATGTCGGCCTTCATTCGTTGGAATGCAGCCAGCCGGTCAGCGGCCTGGCGCTCATTTAGCCCCACACTGTCAACGGGCGACAGGCCCCGGGGATATTTCTTCTTGTCCAGTTCCACCTGAGTCCACCCCATGAATTCCGGCCGGCGTTCACCGCAAAGGCGGTAGAAGTCATGCATGACGGGAAACAGACGTTTCCCTGCTTGTTCGCCGAACTGCCGGCAGAGCCATTGCTGCAGATGGCTGGTCAGTGTCTCACCCGTGACACAGTCGATATTCCATGCCATGTCGAGGAAGAGTTCCAGATCGTAGGCAGCCACCTTCGGGTCGTGGACGTTAGCTATCCAGAGACGTCGGGCATGATGGTCGTAGGCCTGTCGCAGTTCGTGGTAGATGAGTCCCGGCTGGGTGGTCGTCAGCCATAGGTAGTCGTGCGGACGTCCCCAATAGGACAGGTGGTAGTAGATGCCGGCACCACCGCTGCGCTGCTGCTCCTGAGGGTCTGACAGCCGCGTCATATAGCCATAGTTGTCATCGCACCACAACAGCGTTACGTAGTCGGGCACCTTCAAGCCATGCTCATAGAGTTGCAACACCTCCTTATAAGGAACAAACACTTGCGCCAGCTGCTGTGGGTTGCCAATATACTGCTGTAATAGCTGTTGCTGGTCGTCGATGACCTGTTGCAGGCCTTCCAACTTTTCCTGTTCGGTATGATAGCCTTCCATCGAACTGTCGTGGATGCCCCGCATGCCGATGGTGAACATGTTGTCCCTGGACGTGCTGACTTCCTGCAGCCGCTCTGTCCAGTACTGCTGTACGGTAGCGCGGTTGGTGCGGTAGTTGAAGGCGCCGCGCTTGGCGGCATCCCACTCGCCGACGTTGTTTCTGAGTAGCGGTTCGCAGTGGGACGTGCCAATGATGATGCCGCACGAGTCGGCCATGGCCTTGGCCCCTGGCACCTGGAAGAATGCGGTCGTGCCCGGATGCATGGCTGGCCAGATGGTGTTTGCCCGCAGTCTCAGCAGCAGTTGGAAGATTTTCTGGTAAGTCTTCGGCCCAATCATTCCGGCGGGGCCGGGTTCGAAATGCTGACAGCTCCACGGCCGCAGCGACCAGTCTTCGTCGTTCAGGAAAATGCCGCGGAAGGCGACGCTGGGGCTTTGTTCCAGGACGAAGTCACGGCCTATCGTTAAACGGTGTTTCTTTTCCGGCACGATGTCGCCCCACCATACCCACGGCGAGACGCCCGCCATCCTCGACAACTCTAACAGTCCGTAGGCCATGCCCCGTCCATTGCTGCCTTCAATGATGATGCGTCCGTCCTTTACTGACAGTCGGAATCCGTCAGCAGCCAGAGCAGCATTCTGTACAATCCTGATGGCTGCCCGGTTGGAAGCGACAGGCCTTAGCCCGGTTACCTGGAGCATGTCCTCCTTCCACATCTCCAAGGCAACCCTGACGACAGGTTCCACCCCCGACGGCATCTCGTACGTGACAGGGTGCTTGCCGTCGAACCAGGTGACATCTGCGAAGGCGCTGGAAGATGTCAGCAGGATGCAGAATATAGTGATCAGCTTCTTCATTTGCTGTAGGCTTTCCATTCCCAGATGCCCGGGGCACCCTGGTCGATAGTCAGACGCAGGAACCGGAGGTCTTGGCCGATGCTGACCCGATGGGGAGAACGGGCTACAGGTTCTGACTGCCGTCCACACTCGGTCCATGACTGGCCGTCAGCGGAATACGCCAGATGCCAGCGATGACCCTCCGTGGGGTGCAGGGGATAGAAACAGGTCTCAGCAACGTGCTGCACTCTTCCGAGGTCCATGGTCAGGGTAGGGGTGGCATCCTCGTCGGCCGCCTGCCAGTAGGTGCCGTTGCTGCCGTCGCCGGCCAGTGATGCCCGGTAGCTGCGGACGCGATAGACGGTCTTGACCTGCCGGTCTTTCCGTTCGGACGAAGCCTTGAACTTGGCCTGCAGGGCGAGGTTCGGACGTTGCTCCTGCGGGGTGGCGAGGTAGCCGACGCCATAGCGGTCGGGGACAAGCTGACGGATGGTGCCGTCGTCGTTGAAGTCCAGCCAGTTGGCATACATCTGTCGGGTGGTGCCGCCGTCGCCGTATTCCAGGTAGAGCATGGCATAGCGGTCGGTAGCCTCGTCGTAGAAGACGTTGCCGTGACCGGGTCCCCAGACGTTATTGCCCGGAGCCGACACCAAGAAGATGTCGCCCTGGGCTGGAGCCTGATAGCCGGCGAGTGGCCCCTCCTTGCTCATCATGTAGGCATAGTGGTAGTTCTCGCGCCCGCTGAGGGTGTAGAGATAGTAGTAGATGCCCTTGCGCTTGAAGGTAATCGGTCCTTCGCTGTACCCACCTTGTCTGGTCGGGATGCTGACGGTCTCGCCGTCGGTGCTGCGCCAGTCGGCAGACAGACGGGCGGCATGGCGACGGCGCCAGAAGATGTAGCCCTTGCCGTTGTCATCGATGAACGGCTCACCGTCGATGTCGGGGCATACCACCGCCGTGCTGTCAAAGCGGAACGGCCCTGTGGGGCAGTCGCCCTCCAGCACGTAGGTCGGCATCTTCGCCTCGTCGGGACTGACCAGGGTGACGTAGAGCAGGTACTTGCCGTCCTTCTCCACCACACGGCCCGGTGCCCAGTAGCGCCAGTAGCCGTCACGCTGCTTGCCTTTCTTGTCGGTATATGAGAAGGGCTGATGCCAGTCGAAGCCCTGAATATGCGAACCCTCGAAGCTCCAGTTGACGAAGTCTTTCGACTGCCAGACGACCGGGGCACCACACTGTTCCAGCCCCTTGTCGAGGTCGGTGGTGGCATACATATAATAGGTGTCGCCGAACTTCGACACCGAGCCGTCGGCGATATGGTCGGGAATCAGGGGATTGTACTCATGCAGGCCGAGCAGGGGCTTCAGCACAGCGTCGTCGACGCGGAATGCCGTACCGTGGCGGATGCCCGATGGAATCTGCAGCTGGTCAGAAACGTCCTGCCACGTCTTGCCGTCGTCCAGGCTGCGCACCACGCCGTAGCGGTGGTTGCGGTACATGTCGAAGTAGACGTACAGCGTGTCGCCGACGTAGAGTGGGGCAGGCCCTTCACACCAGATGTCCTTGGGTGAGATGGGTGCCGACACCTTGGTAGGAAAGCCCTTGGCGATGCGCTTTGTCGTGGTGACGCGCAGGTTCTTCTCGGCTGGCAGCGAGTTCTCATTCTTCACCACCATGAGCAGCCTGCCGCTCTTCGGTTGCCTGACGATAGCGGCGTCGATGACGTTGAAGTCGGGGTTGAAGAACATCTTCGTCTCCGAGAACGTCTGGAAGTCCTGGGTGGTGCAGTAGTAGATGCGGTGGTTCCACTGTTTCTCGCGCTCTGTCGAGGCTACTGGCTTGTGCCGCCCGGGGATGGTCGTCGCCCAATATATATAATAGGTGTGGGACGGTTCGTCATAGAAGAGCTCTGGTGCCCAGGCGTTCAGGGCCTGCGGCTCGTGCTTCATGACGGGGATGGCGCGCTGTTCGCTCCAGTGTATCAGGTCGCGTGACGAGGCATAGCCTATGATCTGGTCGTTCCAGCTCGACGTCCATACCATGTGGAACGTACCGTCGGGACCTTGTACGATGCTCGGGTCACGCATCAGCCGGTCGTTGCCCACGGTGGGTGTCAGCATGGAACGTCCGTCGTTGAGCGCCGTCCATTGCAGTCCGTCGTAGCTGTAGGCTAAGTGCAGTCCGTCACTCTGTCCGACGAAATAGGAGAACAGGTACACGTCGCGGGCCTGCATGTCGGCTACCGCCAATGCTATTGTCACGAGGACGGTGAGGATCCTTCTGGTAAACATGTGATGAGTTTTTGCATGGAAGGAGGCCTACTTGACGTAGATCTTCTTGCCGTTAGTGATATATACTCCCTTCGGGAGCACAGAGGGCACAGAGGATGCAGAGGGCACGGAGGGTACGGAGATGCGGCGGCCCTGCAGGTCGTACCAGGCGCCAGCCTCATTATCCATTATCCATTTTCCATTATCCATTACTTCGGTAATGCCTGTAGGAGCTACGCCCTGGAACGACTCGATGTAGTCGGGCAGGTAGTAGCCCAGGTGTGGCGGCTGGTTGTAGGCCACGTTCTGCCAGGCGACGCCCATGCGATAGACGTGGTCGTGCATCAGCGTCGGCACACGGTAGTCGGTGGGTATAACCGTCGTGAAGATGTTCAGGGCGTTGTTGGTCGAATTGCGCAGGATCAGTTCCTCACGCCAGTCACCGAAGATGTCGGCCGACAGGTTGGGCGTAGCCTTGGTACTGTTGTTCGACTGTCCGGTGATGCTCTGAGAACCAACACCTAACGTTGAACCACCGTATTTCGAAATGGTTGTACCGTCCAGCAGTTCATCCTGTGCATCGCCATCCCAGTAGATACGGAAGTTCATGGACGGTTTGGTGCTGGCAGCCTGCTTGCCGCTGATGGCATTGAAGGGATTCTGGTTTCTGCTATTGCTGTCGAAACCACCATACGACGACCAGAACTCATAGCCGCGTGCCGACGCAACGATGTCGGCTGCCAGTCCGCGTCCATTATCCTGACCTTTCTGTCCACCCTTCCACAGGATTTCACCCGTAGCGGCATCGTGCAGATCCCATGCGTAGTCCCCCTTCTCTTCATGGATGTCGAAGAGCTCCAGTCCTGGACGGTCGGGATCCATATCGCCTAAGTGGATGGCATCGCCATGACCAAAGCCGACGGCATAGAGCATCTTACCGTCGTCATCGAGGGCGGCCGAGCCCCAGATGATTTCGTCCTTTCCGTCGCCATCGACATCAGCCACCGACAGGTTGTGGTTGCCGTTGGCATACATGGTATAGCGTCCGAGACCTGACGTACAGATGGTTCCCTGTAGGGTTTCTTCTTGCCCGTCGGCATCCATCAACCGATAGGTATTCTTCTTGTCAGAGCTGTGTAGCCAGCGTGTCTTCAGCTGACTGCCGTCGAAGTCGACAGCCCACAGATAGGCATAGGTGTAGTATCCGCGACAGAACACGGCGCTGGCATTGGCATCGGTACCACCAAGATAGGCCACACATGCCAGATAGCGCTCGCCACGGTTGCCGTAGTCACCCTTGTCGTTCTTGCCGCTGCGGTCGTCCCAGTTGAAGGTGCCCGCTGCCTCGCTCAGCTCAGCCTTGGCATTGCGGTTAGGGTAGTAGGCAACGGTATGGATGGCAGCGCCAGTCAGTCCGTTGAACACCGTGAGGTATTCCTGTCCGCCATTGATGCGTCCACCGCTGACACGCCAGTCCTTGGCATTGTCAGCAGCCTTGATGTTATCGTCCGTCGCTGCCTGATTGACATAGTTGCCTTGTCCATCCTTCGAGCCGGGAGCCGTCTTGCACATCAGTTCAGCCTTGCCGTCGCCGTCGAAATCGTACACCATATACTGTGTGTAGTGCGCTCCGGCGCGGATATTGTTGCCGAGGTCGATGCGCCATAGCTTGGTGCCATCGAGTCGATAGCAGTCAATATATACACTGCCGGAGTTTCCACTGCCAATGGAGTTGTCCTGTGACGTGCTGGGGTCCCATTTGACAAAGATCTCGTATTGTCCGTCGCCATCTACGTCGCCTACACTACAGTCATTGGGACTATACGTATAGGGCATGTCTACGGCATCCTCATACTTCTTGGTGCTGGAGTTATAAGGCTTCCAGCCTACAATCGTTCCGCCTTCAGGCTTGTCTAGCGGTACTTGCAGGTAGTAGTTGGTCCAGGGGGCAACTTCGGGCGTCGTGTCCACGATGTTGCCGTTCTGGTAGGTCACCACCTGGAATCTGTCTGATGCCGTAGCGCTGATGTCGCTGACTGATGTGGCCTGTGTGATGTTATCTTGCAGCACCTCACCGTTTTTCAGCAGTGCGAACGTGGTGTTCTTGTCATCCGTTCCCAAGAGGCGCCAGCTGGCAAAGTACTTCACACTCTTGCCCGAGGAATACTTGGTGACCACCAGTCCGCGGTCCAGCTTCTCCATCTGGCTGGCGGGCGTGTCGCTGGGTTTCTGTGCATTCCCCGCCACCGTCAAGGTACTCAGCAGTAAAGTGAATAGTAGTTTCATTGTTGGTATGTCTTATTTGATGATGATTTTCTTTCCATTCTTGATATAGAGTCCCTTGGTTGT
>Ga0247611_10006283_pt1 | contig 15314 bp, 18 predicted proteins | sample 177DNAGHGhighgp2_FD_192422 | JGI IMG/M metagenome (GOLD analysis project Ga0247611, IMG submission 192422) | Sheep rumen microbial communities from Palmerston North, Manawatu-Wanganui, New Zealand - 1770 DNA GHGhigh gp2 | ecosystem: Host-associated > Mammals > Digestive system > Stomach > Rumen...
CAACGCACTGAAGGACAGCAAGTCCAACGTGAATATCTTCGTAGACGGCCTGGCAGCCTCCATTGCCGGTATCATTGCCCTTTGCGGCAAGCCGCTCCATATGTCGCGCTATTCCCGCCTGATGCTTCACTCCGTCTCAGGATCCTGCAAAGGCGGTGCACGTGATATGCGTGAGTGCGCGGATCTCATTGAAGGTCTTGAGGGCACTTTGGCCGATATGATCAGCCGCAAATGCGGAATGCCTTCAGAGCAGGTCAAGCAGACCTACTTTGACGGTAAGGATCATTGGTTCACCGCAGATGAGGCGGCACGCGTCGGCCTCTGTGACGAGATCTACGACCTTACCGGCGCAGCCCAGGCGCTGGGCTCCGCTCCCACCAATGAGCAGATTTACCAGTTCGCCGCTCACTATGACATCAAATCACCAAAATCTCAGAATATGGAATTTATTGACAAAATCAAATCCCTGAACGATTCTTTCAAGGATCTGACCGAAGACGCAATCGTCGACAAGGTCAAGAAACTCTCCAACGAGGCCGCAAAGGTTGACGCTCTCCAGGCGAAGGTCAATTCACTGGAAGCAGAGCTCAAGGCATCCAAGGACGCCCAGATTGAAGCCTTCCTCAATCAGGCCGTCTCTGAGGGCCGCTTCGCAGCCGAGCAGAAGGACAACTACCGTAAGCTGATGGTCGCTGACGAGGCAACCGCCAAGGAGATCATCAACGCTCTCCCCGCCAAGGCCGCAGCCGGTGCAACCCTGATCAAGGACCTCCTCAATGGCGGCGCAGGCGTAGCCCCCAAAGATCTTGCCCAGATGAGCTGGGATGAGATTGACAAGGCCGACCGTCTGGCAGAGCTCAAGGAGAAATACCCTGAACTTTACAAGGCCAAATACAAAGAAGCCTTCAACCTCTAGCGTTTAACCCGTAATTCTATCTAACTATGGCAGTACAGAAAGAAATATGGCAGAGGACCATCATTGAAGGCCTCTTTGCCGACAACTCCTTCCTCTCCAAGGCCGTCAATGACGATATCTACGTCAATGAGGGCAAGAAGGTGCACATCCCCAACGCCGGCGCTCCCTCAGGCGTAGTCGTTGACCGTTCCCAGCTTCCCGCTACCGTGCAGAAGCGCACTGACGTGGACGTGGACTACACGCTCCACGAGCTCACCACCAACCCTATCCTCATTCCTTATGCAGATATGGTTGAGTTGTCCTACAACAAGCGCAACAGCGTCATTGACCAGGACCGCAAAGAGCTCATCTTCAAGGCAGCTGAGGCAGTGCTTGCCAACTGGCTCCCCGGCCTTGCCAACCGCGTGTCCACCACCGGTCAGGGCGTCCCTGCATGGACTCCTTCCGCCACTGGTCTCCGCAAGAAGATCACTCCCGCAGACGTAGCAGCCCTCCAGCTGCGTATGAACGCAGACAACGTGCCTCAGACGGACCGCTACCTGCTCCTGGATGCCAACATGTACCAGCAGCTGCTGGACGGCATGACCCAGACCCAGGCAATCGGTTTCTTCCAGGCCGCTGACGTCAAGCGCGGCGTGATGGGTATGCTCTACGGCTTTGAGGTGATGGTGCGCTCCACCGTCTACCGCTTCGCCGCTGACGGCACCCTCAAGGCCATTGACGCAGCAGGCGCAGCCACCGATCTGGCCGGCGGTCTTGCCTGGCAGCGTGACTCCCTCAGCCGCGCCCTTGGCGAGGTGATCATGTTTGACCAGGTCAACAATCCGGAGTATTATGGCGACGTCTACTCCTTCCTGGTACGTGTTGGCGGTGCCATCCGTCGTTATGACAAGAAGGGCGTTTACGCCATCGTCACCGACACCGCCACCGAAGTCACCGGCCTTGTGCTTGACGACACCGACATCGACGTAGCAGTAGCAGGTGAGCAGGTAGTGACCGCAACAGCCACTCCCAGCTCCGAGTCCGCAGCTACCAAGTGGGAGGTGCTTGACGAGACCATCGCAACCATCGACAAAGCCACTGGCGCCTCTGTGACAGTCACGGGCGTAGCTGCCGGACAGACCATCCTCAAGGCTACCAACGGCAAGAAGGAAGTCCTGGCCATCATCACCGTCACCGCGTAGTCGGTAGAAAGTTGAACCGAGCCGCCTCCGGCCCCTCCGGGGGCGGCTTCTTTAAACGCTTACCAAATGCTTCCAAGAGTTAAAATCAACTATCTGAACGGTCTGCTGGGAACAGTACCGGAGAACCAGGACGGCCTGCTTGGCCTGGTCGTGCTGGGCGCTACCGGAGTTTCTACTACGTTCGTGCTGGGCACCCCTTACAGGCTGGTCCGCCCTGATGACCTGACCGCCCTTGGCATCACCTCCACCAACAATGCACGCATTGTGGAGCTGGTGAAGCAGTTCTACGCGGAGGCTGAGGAAGGTACTCCGGTTTACCTGATCGGTATAGCGGCGACATCCATGACCACCGTGCTTGATGTTGACAACGGCCCCATGAAGGCCATCCTGCAGCAGCTTCGCGGTGCGCTTCGCGGTCTTATCGTCGCATCCGCCTCCACTGCCGCAGTGACGGTGACGGACGGCCTGGATCCTGACGTGCTCACCGCAATGCCCAAGGCACAGGCCCTCGCAGTGTGGGCTGCAGACAACCTCTATGCCCCGATTTTTGTCATCCTGGAGGGACGCCATTTCGAGTCCGCTGCAGATGCTCCCGATCTGACCGCCCTGGAATACAACAGAGTGGGCGTCTTCATCGGAGACGTGGTCACCGGATCCATCAACGCAGCCGTAGGTATGCTGGCGGGCCGCATCGCGGCTTCTCCCGTACAGCGCAACATCGGCCGCGTGGCAACCGGCGCCCTGGCACCCCTGGAGATGTTCATAGGCGACAGCTCCGTGGATCAGGCCATGTCTGTGGTGGATGCTCTCTATTCCAAGGGATACATCTGCCCTCGCATCTACATCGGTCTTCCGGGGTACTACCTGGTGGATGATCACCTGGCAGTCGCCGGCACTGACGACTACGCGCACCTGACAGCCAGGCGCACCGTAGACAAGGCCGCGCGTATTGCCTACATCACCATGCTACAGTACCTCCTCGACGAAATCGAGCTCAATACTGACGGCACCATGCAGCAGCCGGTTCTCAAGAGCTGGCAGGCTTCCGTGGAAACGGCTATCAACAACCAGATGGCTGCAGCCGGCGAGCTTTCCGTGGTGGATGGCAGCGGGTGCAAGTTCTATATCGACCCCAGCCAGAATGTCCTCGCCGCTTCCAAGGTGGAAGGCACTCTGAAGGTCCGTCCTTTCGGCTATGCCCGCGAGATAGTCGTGAACATCGGTTTTCTCACCAATAACAACTAGAGCCTTATGTTTGACACTAGAGAATATGAATGGGCAGACGTCACCTTAGTGATAGCCGGCAGGGACGCGACGGGCATCCGTGGCATCAGCTATACCTCCAGCCAGGAGAAAGAAGCGCTTTATGCCAAGGGCAACAAGCCGCACGGCATTCAGCGCGGAAACAAGTCCTATGAGGGCGCTCTCCGCCTTCTGCAGTCCGAATACGACGCGCTGAACGCAGCGGCCGGCGGAGATGTTCTTGACGTAAGCTTTGACGTCATCGTCTCTTACGGCAACCCTTCCAAGGGCGATGTCATCAAGACTGATCTTCTTGCCGGAGTGGAGATTACCTCCAAGCCGAAGAGCATCAACCAGAACGATAAGTTCATGGAGATAGAGCTTCCTATCGTGATGCTGGACGTCAAAGAGGACTACCAGTAGAAGGAAGGGCCGGAGCTTCCGGCCCCTCCTTTAAAATACCTTTTAAACACCTTTTAACGCACACACTATGTTTACCTACACAAAAGAACAGCTGAAAGGCTGGAAAGAAAAATACGGGGAGGTCTTTGAGATCTCCAGCGACGATAAGAAAGCGGTTCTCCACAAGCCCGGCCGTAAGGATCTCTCCTTTGCAATGGCAGGGTCCAACCAGGCAAAGGACTCCGTCAAATTTTCGGAGATACTTCTGAAGCAGTGCTGGATAGACGGTGATATGGAGTTCCAGACAGACGACTCATACTTCTTTGCTGCCGTTCCCGTTCTGGGAGCTCTTTCTGAAACAAAGGAGGCTGAACTAAAAAAGCTATAGAGCAGGCTGACGGTAGTCCGGAGGCCAATATGGTGGGTTATTTCGACACTCTTATACGATACTACCTGCACATGGATCCGGACGGGCTGACAGACCTGCAGTGGGCTCAGACCATAGCACAGCTCAAGCACATTCGTCAATCTGAGAGTAACGCCAAATGAATATTGCCCAGTACATAATAGATATTGCCGCCCAGGGAGATAGGGAGGCCTTGTCAAAGATCAAATCCGTCCAGGCTGGACTGGATTCTGCTCAGCGCTCGGCCAACAACTTCTCCTCAAGCGTCAAAAAGGGCATAGGCCAGGCCTTCAGTTCCCTTCCGGGTGCGGAGTTCATTACCAACCCGATAGTGGCCCTGACGGCCGGCGTTGGCGTCGTGTCGAAGCTTGGCATGGAGGCCGAGAAGTCGGCGACCTCCTTCAAGGTGCTTGTAGGCAGCGAGGAGAAAGCTGCCAAGATGCTGGGAGAGATAAACAAGTACGCTGACAATACCCTGTGGGACCGTACCACCACTCAGAATGCTGCTAAGACCATGCTGGGCTTCGGCATGAGCACTGAGACCGTAGTGGATGACCTGAAGATGCTTGGAGATATCGCTATGGGTGATAAGAACAAGCTTCAATCCCTGGCCCTGGTCTTCGGCCAGATCAGCGCTGCCGGCAAGCTGCAGGGGCAGGACCTCATGCAGCTCATCAATGCCGGTTACAATCCCCTCATGGATATGGCTGCCCTCACCGGGAAGTCAGTCGCCCAGCTGAAGGACGACATGTCGAAAGGTCTCATCACCTTTGACATGGTCCGTGCTGCCTTCCAGCGTGCAACCGGAGAAGGCGGCAAGTTCAACCACATGACGGAGCAGATCGCCCAGACTTCATACGGCGCCTTTGAGCAGCTCAAAGGAAAGCTCATCGGCACCCTGCTGGAGTTTTACAAGGTGATTCAGCCCTTCGTAATTCCTGTTTTGAATGCGCTGGGGAAAGGCCTGGACTTCCTTGGTAAGGTCGCTACCTGGGCCTCCCAGCATTTGAAAGTGTTGTTGCCGATAATCAAGTACCTGGCAATAGCCATTGGTGCCTACACCATTGCAACTAATCTTGCAACTATTGCCACAAAGGGGCTTTATTTCGGTTTCAGGATACTCTTTGCCTTATTGGATGTGAATCCCATCGGGCTTATTATTGCAGGCGTAGCTGCCCTTACGGTGGCTATAGTAAGCTGCTGGAATAAGTTCGCCGGCTTCAGGGCCGTGGTGCTGACCGTTTGGGATACACTGAAAGGCTTCGGCAATATGCTCAAGCAGCATATCATCGACAGGCTCACCGGTTTTCTCACGGGCATCGGCCATATCGGCCAGGCAATATCCAAGCTCTTCCGCGGAGACTTCTCCGGGGCCTGGGATTCTGCCAAGGCCGGCGTGAATGACATCACGGGCTACACGGCCGTGCAGAACTCCGTAGCCGCCACACGCGACCTCGCAGCCGGCGTGAGGAGCAACTATGCCTCTCACCTGGAAGCGGAGCGCCAGAAGCAGGCGGCCAAGGACACTATCCAGGAACCCCAGGCAGCTGCCGGCACCCAGCCGGCAGGGCTCCCGGATGCATCCACCATTCCAACCGGCGGAAATGCAAATGCGACGGCAAACGCCATCACAACCGGAGGCACCAGGAACACTTCCATAGTGCTGAACATAAGCAAGTTTTTTGACGACGTGGTAATTCATAACACAAGCGGACGTGACCTTAATGAGCTGCGAGATGCAGTCCTGGAAAGCGTCAACCGTTCACTTGAAATAGCAATAAGCGCTGCACGATGAAGTCGGAATACAGGTTTGTACTGGAAAAGATATACCGCCAAATGAGGACTCCCTACGGCGTATTCAACCAGCTTCCTCCAGCTGGTGAAGTTCCGCCTATGGATGCCATAGAAGGCTTGTCGGATGCTGCATTGGAAGAGCTTCTTGTCACCAATGCACGCGGAGTGCCGATGGTATTCCCGCTCTACTTCGCAGTGGAGGGAGGTCCCTGGTGGCTGCTTCCCTATGAGCCGCTTGTGACCATACAGGGCACCAACGTGCTGGTAAAGAAGCAGGTCTCAAAGGGGACCGTGCGCGGCACTATCAAGGAGCGCTGGAGCCAGGGCGACTACCGGCTCACTATCTCCGGCATTCTGATGGGAGATAAGGGGCTGTATCCTGAGGAGGACGTCAAGAAGCTCCGCTCCTTCTGCGAGGCCGGGAAGGTCCTGGTGAAATCCCCGCAGATGGAGCTCTTCTCCGTCAACCAGATAGTCGTAGAAGACTGGAGCATTCCGTTTACTGCCGGCCTTGCAAACCAGGCCTATACCATCAACGCAGTGAGCGATGACATATACAAGTTGCTCCTCCGTAAAGAGGACTTGAAACAGATATAGGCGATGTTTACGATGAAGTTCGACATAGAGATCGGCGACTACAAGCTGGGCATGGTGGAGAAGGTGGAGATCAACCGCTCCGTCGAGCAGCTTGCAGACAGCGCCGTTGTCACGCTTCCAGGTGCCGAGTATAACGTCGCCCTTGATATAGAGCAGAAGATCCACCGTGGAGACCGCATCGTGATCAACCTGGGATATGAGGAGATAGGCATGGTGCAGGAGTTTGAAGGATATGTGCAGCGCATCGGTTCGGATAACGGGGCCATCACCCTGGAGTGCGAGGATGAGCTGTATCTATTCCGGAAAGCCCTGGAAGACCGTCAGCTCTCCAACGTCTCTCTGGCATCACTCCTGGACATCGTGGTGAAGGGAGTCGGAGGCGGCTTCAAGGTGGACTGCTCCTACAGCTGGACATACGAGAAATTCGTTATAAATAACGCAACCGGTTACGATGTGCTTAGGAAAATTCTTGAAGAGAGCGGAGCGGATATCTATATACAAGAAGGGGTCTTACACGTACACGCTCCAGGGGAGAAAGTCGGAAATACTATCTATTACGACTTCACTCAGAATGTGCAAGACTGTGACCTTACCTACAGAAGGACCGAAGACCGGAGAGTCCGCATCATCGTGAAAGCCCTTCTTCCTGACGGAAAGGTCAAGGAGAAGGAGTACGGAACCACCGGCGGAGACCGTGTGGTCGTGAAGTGCGCCTCCAGCGACGACGCTTCGATGAAGCTTCGCGGGGAGAGTGAGCACAAGCGCCTCACCTTTGACGGATACGACGGTAATATCGTCACCTGGCTGGTGCCTTACATCAAGCCCGGAGACAAGGCCGTCATCTATGACAAGGACTATGAATATAAGAACGGTTCCTATTATGTGCGAGCCGTCCAGACAGAGTTCAGCGCAGACGGAGGCCGGCGCACCGTTGAGCTGGGATATAGACTGACATAACGCCATGACACCGGAGCAAAGATTATTGAGAAACCTTCAGGCAGCGGTAGGCCCTGCGCCCATCACCGTCTATCAGGGCATTGTCGTCTCTGTGGAAGGCATCACCTGCACTGTCCGCTTCGGCTCGATGGAGGTGAAGGGAATAAAGCTCCGGGCATCGGAGGCCTCCGACAATGCGCAGCTGCTTATCGTGCCCAGAGTGAACACTGCAGTTATAGTGGGCTCCCTCTCCGGAGATCTCTCCAACCTGGTAGTGCTCTCCGTCGATGCCGTGGAGCGCATAGAGATAAACGGAGGGAAGCTAGGAGGGCTCATCAATATCGAGGCCCTGACAAACAAAATAAACGCGCTTGTTGATGCTTTCAACAACCACACCCACACGGTGCCCACCGGCGGGATCGTCTGCGGCACTCCGGGGAGTCCTCTGCCCTCCATCAGCCCGACGATTGTGCCGGCAGTTACAGTGAAGGCACAGAAGCTCAGAAAGAATGACTATGAAGACGACAAGGTAAAGCACTGACGCGATGAACGGAATACAGATGACAGATTTCGACCTTGATTTCAAGGTTACTTACGACTCCAGCGGCCGCATCGCGTCCGGGCTGGTAGTGGGAGACATCCTCCACCAGAACCAGGCGCTTATCCTGGTACTCCACAAGGGAGACCTCAAGGATGACGTGTCCGTAGGCGTAGGCATAGACAGGATGCTTTTGGATCATGACCGTCTCTCCTGGACAAGAGAGATCCGTGAGCAGCTGGAAATGGATGGCCAGACCGTAGAAGAAGTTACAGTTGACGATAAAACAATTAAAATAAAAGCGAGCTATGTTTGACACAATCAAAAACCTTATTATAACCATCACAAGCGTCTTGATTGGTTATTTCGCGCCGCTCAAGGATATTGTCTTTGTAATCTTCTTTGTCTTCCTGTTAAACTGCATTTTTGGCCTCATTGCCGGCGTGGGCGTACAGGGGGAGAGGTTCAGCCTGAAAAAGTTCTTCCGGTGCATCCTGGAGACTTTGGTCTTCTATGTCATTGTGCTCTCTATCTATCTGGTTGGCGAGAAGATGGGCAATTCTGAAGGCGCGGTGCAGTGCATCAGCGGTGTGGTGTATGCAATCATCTATTTCTATGCCGTCAACATCCTGAGAAATGCTCACAAGCTGCTCCCAAAGAGTAAGGGCATCAAATTCCTTTACTATGTGCTCAGCTTTGAAATAATAAAGAAAATCCCGTACCTGCAGCAGTTCCAGGAGAATGCCGCGGCCGTGGAGGAATCAATCAAGAAGGAGGAATAGCTATGGGTAACATCAGCAAGAACTTTTCTTTTTCAGAGTTTGAGCACTCTAAAACGGCCATTGAAAGGGGCATCGACAATAGCATTCCGTCTGAGATCGTCAAGAAAGCTATAACCGCGCTTGTGGAGACTGTCCTGCAGCCTCTGCGTGATGCCCTGGGGGCATCGGTCGTGATTGACAGCGGCTACCGCTGCAAGGAGCTCAATGAGCTTGTAGGAGGAGTCGAGACATCCCAGCATAGGAAAGGCGAAGCCTCCGATACCAGGAGCCCTTTCTTTACTCCGCTAGAGATTGCCAGGAAGGCCGTAGAGCTGGGACTTCCTTTTGACCAGCTCATATTATACCCGACCTTTGTCCACTTCAGCCACAAACTCAAGGGCAAGCAGCGCGGTCAAATACTGTATAACTACCGTTATAACGGTGATAAGATATAACCTATATGCGTAGGTATTTTCAATCGTTTTTTGTGTGTGCATTTGTTCTAGCGGCCTGCTCTCCGCGTTACTATCATGGGGAGCAGGTGGCCAGGACGTTATCACGCACAGAGACGTATGACAGCACCTATCTGAGGCACTATATAGACCGGCTGGTGCAGGAAGAGCTGCAGAAGCGGCTGGATATCCAGGAGTGGTCACAGCTTGTCTCCGTGAGGGAGCTGCTGTCAGATCCGGACTCTGCCGGGGTGCAGCATGTGACCGAGCGCACCACCACAACCTCCAGCCATCACTCCCAGACATCGGCCGGGAGCTCCTGGGCGAAAAACGAGGGAACGGTGGCCCAGCTGGACAGCGGTAAGACCCATACTTCGTCCTCCGCCATCCTTCATGAGGAAAAGAAAGAGAAGTCCAGTAAGGTTGAAGGGTGGATGCCCTGGTACATGTATATAGTGGGTCTCATCTGCGCGGTCGTAGTGGGAATCGGCATTGCATTGTATGGTAAAAAATGGTGGAAAATAAAGCTGTAGATTATGAAAGTTATAGTATTAAAGAGGCAGACGCTGTCGGATATCGCGCTGGAGGTCTATGGAGACATTTCCGGCCTTCCTGGCATTGCTCAGGCAAACGGCCTGGCCATGACAGCGGAGCTTATGGCCGGTCAGGAGCTCCAGTGCCCCGACGTAGTATATGACGCATATCTGCAGAACTATGTGCGCAAATACGGCATCAAGCCCGCGACAGCTTACAGCGACGATGACGGAGAGATCCGCCAGCGCATTTTTACGGAGGAATTCACATTAGAATTTGAATAAGAATATGGCACGTACAATAAGGCAGATAAAAGGCGCCATGACGCAGCAGTTCATGGCAGACAGTACCATAATTGAAAGATACGGCTTTCCGGCCGGTGCAACATTCGATGAAACCTTCAGCGCCGTTAGTCTGGAGTCTATCTGGTTTTCTATAGTAGCTGCAGCCATCTATGTGCTGGAGACTCTCTTCGACGCCTTCAAGAAGGACGTAGACGAGAAGGTCTCCCAGGCTGTCGTGGCATCAATTCCCTGGTACCACAAGATAGCTCTGGAGTTCCAGTACGGAGACAGCCTGGTCTTTGATGAAAAGACGCAGAGCTTTGTGTATCCGGAGACGGACCCGGCTAAGCAGATTGTAAAGTATGCGGCCTGCAGGGACCTGGGAGGAATGGTGTATGTTCTGGTGTCCAAGGATAACGGCTCCGGCTCTCCGGCACCTCTATCTGCTGATGAGCTCACGGCCTTCGACGCGTACATGCATGAGCGCAAGCCGGCAGGCGTCCTCCTTCAGACGGACAGCTTGTCTCCCGATCAAGTGCAGGTGGTAGTGACCGTCCAGTACGATCCGCAGGTGCTCACTCCGGAAGGAAAGCTTATTGCAGACCCCGGTGTCTATCCCGTGGAGGATGCCGTCAACAACTATCTCGCCGGCATCGTCTACGGAGGAGATCTGAACAAGACAAAGCTTGTTGATGCCATACAATCCGCTGCGGGAGTGGTGGATGTTGTCCTGACAAGTGTCTCCGCAAAATCTGCTGCAGCGTCTACCTTCACACCGGTAACCGGTAACAACTACTCCAGCGTCGGAGGCTCCATCGTATCCAATAACCTGAGAAGCGGCATTACCTATGTTTTATCACTTTGACGTTGACAAGTGGATCATCCACCTGCTGCCACCGGTTTTGAGGAGGGCTTCCATATATGCCTTCCTCCGCTCGATGCTGTATCCCGTGAAGCAGCTGCAGGAGGCCTTCCTGAGCTACAAGCTGGGCATCGACAGGCAGCTGACATATAATTCCTTCCAGAACTATCTGGAACGCTTTTTAAACGGTCTTTTTTTCTTTGAATACGATGCCATATACATCACCGATGTAGAGCTGGAGGAAACGACTCTGGCATATCAATCAGAATCGGTTGACCCCGTATATATGTCTTTCCAAAATGAGACCCCGGCCGCAGCTCTCCAGCTCTTCAGCTTGAATCCGGACGATATCACCGGCAAGTTTGTGGTACATGTGCCGGCAGCGCTGAGTGAAGCAGACAGGGCAACCGTCACCAACTGGGTGAATTACTATAAAATGGCAGGAACTGAATTTACATTAGAAGTATATGAATAGATTATTGACTTACGCAGGCCAGCAGCCCATCTATCTGGGCGATATTGACTTCTTGCAGGACTCTGCAGGAAGTATGCTCACTTGCCTTGCAAGAGCTCTGATGAACCAGGAATCTGATTCATTGAACGCCATTTTGCAGGGTGTTATAATTTCACGACCCACCGACAGTTACCATTGGACGGCCGGAGTGGTGGTTATAAATGGCGAAATCTTGCCCATTTCGGCCGGTTCCGTCCGTGCTAATCCAGGTGTATCTCTATACTTTCATGTGGAAGAGGAACAGACAGGTACCAGGACCTTCAAAGACGGAAATGACCATGCTTGTTGGGCAACCAGGACAGCAACTATCAATACCGTGAGCACCGGAGGCGTAGCAGTAAGCGATGTCACCAGGCTTCACGTAGAGCCTGATGATGCCACTTATGAAGGCACCTCTGCATCGGCAAACATCACTTCAGCCAAACTTATGAAAAAGGATGGCCTTTGGTATATCGACGCTCACATTAGTCTAGCGAGCGGTAGTTATACTACAATCGGCAATGTTTCCTTCAATATCCTGAATTCCGCACACGGAGCTGAGCTGTCACAGAAGCACTTTTATATGCCACTCATCCTTGAGCTGGCGACACGAGTAAGTGAAACAGTAACCGTAACTGTCAACATCCTGCCTGTCTATGTGTCATTCAATGAATACAGCGGCGTGGGCATCACTATGACACTGAGCTTTAAAGCTACAGCACCCACCAGCGCCGGCGGTGCCGGAGACCTCAAGACATTACTTCCGTTATTCTAGCATTAGATAGATATGGCAAACATCAATGAAATACTAGCTCGTGCAGCTGCTCTCCGTGACGAGACTGCACTGAACAGCATCAGCCCTAAGCGTGCTGGTGGCATTATGTACGATACCCTTATGGCCCTGAATGAGCTCTGGCTTCAGCAGGGTGCAGCGCTGGTGATCAGTAAAATCTACGCCAGCGTGGACGCAATGGAGGCAGACACGAATCCCGTCTCCGACATCTCCGGCAAGCCTCTCCGCCCCGGCCAGATCGTCGTCATTGCCTCAGAAGACGAAGATAACGGCTCCGTCTACCGCTACAACGGGACGGACTCTCCCAGCTGGAGCCTCGTGGGCAATATCGGCAACCTGGAGCCTGTGGACAGCCTCGACTCCGATAGCACGCAGCTTCCCCTGGCCGCTCACCAGGGCAAGGTGCTTGATGACAAGATCAGTCAGTTAGGCCAAGAAAAAGAAATTATATTAAATAAAACTTTTGATTCAAGTGGAAATTTAGTAAGCAGCGACACAAAGAGTGTTTCACCTTACATAGAAATGCCTGCAAGTTTAAATGTGAGAGTAAGTCCAGGTGCTTCTGCTGCGTCTGTTTATTGTGTGTATAATTCCGATAAAGAATATTTGGCACAACAGTCAATTGCTGCTGGAAGTGGCACGGCCGTAAATTGGTCATCAGTTCAACCTACTGCAAAATATATAAGAGTTGCGTTTAATACTAACGATAGTGACGGGTTTGTTAGAGATAATACTGGTGGTACTCTTGGTGAATATTTGTGGAAACCGTTTATATCTTGGAGTAAAGCGATTTTCGATGAAAAGGAAAGAGCAGAAAGTGCCGAAGCTGCTATCAATGATAGTATAGAACATCTTTCTGGCAACATTGAAACTAATTTTTATAGTAATGCAGAGCTTATTCATGGGTTTATTAAAGAATCATATACAAATGTAAACACAAGGGCTACGACAAAAAGTTTGTTGCAAGCTCCTTTCTCATTGACAATAGATTCAAATTATGTATTATATCAGTGGTATAGATATACATTAGATGGTACATATTTAAATGATACTATGCCGGTATCAGTTACAGAAGTTACCGACACAAACTATCTTTATAGACCTGTATTTTGTAGTAAGACATCTTATAGCACTCCGATACCAGACTCGGATTTGCCTAATATAATTGCGTCTTTTGATTGTCAGTATGAAACTTTAAAAAAGAATGTATTTGACAACATTCCTATATTTAATCATAAGTTTGTAAATCAAGAAATAGAAGCATTCAAAACTGTTGATTTGGGAATTGAGGTTGGAGGAATTAATTGGGCAGATGGACAAAATAATAACAATCTCAATTTTGGTAGATTGGCTTTCAATATCGACAATACAAGACCTTTGGAAATTACTATCAATTCTGACCACATGTATTTCTATACAGGGTTTGTATATGCTTCTGATACAAGCACCGAGAAAATTGGAGCATGGGATATAATGAAGAAAACAGCTCTGATTGAAAAGAATGGTTATATTAGGGTTACTGTGAAAAGAGATGATGGTGCAAACTTAACATCTGAGGATTTAGCATCAACTATTACAGTTAGACCATATCCATATAGCGATATTATGGATAGCACAAAAGCATACGAGAGAAATCGTATGAATAAGTTGTTGGTTGCTAACGCAAATGGAGTACCTACAAACAGACTATACTATGGTGCTGACTATAAAAGAATGAACGTGTTGTTCTTTACTGACTGTCATTTGTTCTCCTATCCGACTGCCGTAAATAAGCAAAATGTTATAGATATTGTTGACTATGCCAATAGAAGTGAAATACCTATTTCTGCTATTGTTTGCGGGGGTGATGTCATTAGTTTTAATAGTGGAGATGCTTCTGCTGAAACTAAAAAGTTCTATATGGCTCAATTAGAAGAGTTCTTTGCTATTGCAAAGCAGAGCAATGTGCCATTTATTTTTACTAAAGGTAACCATGACCTTGTAGATACATATCCAGCCACAGTTTTGGACGATGATGATTGGGGAGATTTATGGCTTGATTATGCTGAGGAAAAATTCGGTATTGTACGTCAGACAAAAGCGAATGGTAAAAAATCAACGTGGCATTATTATGATGATACAACATCAAAAGTTAGATTCATTTCATTAGACTGCTATGATTTAGACAAGAGTATTACAGACGGTGATGGGAAAGTCTTATATTGGGGGGGGACGTCTGAATATTTCTCAAACGAGCAATTTAATTGGGTTATTAATACAGCGTTGAATTTTGATGATAAGGACGAGAAAGATTGGGGTGTTATTGTAACTTTCCATAACTATGAAGATAAGGTCTGGGGGACTGGTATTGCGCCATTATATGAAAATGCTTTGGATAAAATGAGTAAAATATTTAACGCATTTAATACTCAGTCTACTTATAGTAACACCTATTCATTCCAGTACTCATCATTTGATTTGAACTTTAGTGCAGATTTTACAAGATACGCAAGTCTTGAAAAGAAGCCTTATTTCATTACCTGTCTTATTGGTCACACACACTATGACACATATCTGACATCTGACAATATTGTTAAGATTAAATCAGAGAATACAGCTTGCTATCATGCTTCTACTTGTGATAGCAGAGTAGCAAGAATTCCTGGAACTAATTCACAAAATTGTTTTGATGTAGTTAATGTTGATACTGTTACACAGAAGATAAGAGCTTTCAGATATGGTGCTGGATTAAATTGTTTCTGTGAAGGTGGTGACAGATTCTTACCTGATGGGTTAGACTACAAAACGTGTTATGTTGGTTTTTCAAAAGGACCAAGTAGCCATCGACCCATTGGAATACACGATTCAGGTAATGGTAATTATGTCGGACAACTGCGTCCAATTGAAGATGTAGGCTTTGCATACTATGATACAGACTTATCAAAGAACATATACGCAAGTGAAATAAACTCTAATAGCGGAGTGGTAACATGGAAGGATGCGTTGGGAAATACTTTGTAAGTGAATGTAAATAGTTATTGTAATAAGTAGGTACATAAACCCCTAGGTGACTGAGTAGAGAGAGCGGACCACTTGGCCCGCTCTTTTAGTAGTCACGCACGTAGTTGTCAAAGACGCGGA
>Ga0247611_10006285_pt1 | contig 15307 bp, 12 predicted proteins | sample 177DNAGHGhighgp2_FD_192422 | JGI IMG/M metagenome (GOLD analysis project Ga0247611, IMG submission 192422) | Sheep rumen microbial communities from Palmerston North, Manawatu-Wanganui, New Zealand - 1770 DNA GHGhigh gp2 | ecosystem: Host-associated > Mammals > Digestive system > Stomach > Rumen...
CTCCTCCGGCCGCTGCTTCAGGTACAGTTCCTGCTTTCCGGCCTCCTTGTAGATGGCCGCCACCAGGCCCAGGACCTCCGAATCCCATTTTTGCTCCCGGTATTTGCTGTAATTGAACGCTCTCATGCCCTTACCTCATCCTTTATTCCCTCATATCTTAGCCGTTTTTAAGGGATTCGTCAAGCCATTGAGGGAATATTTCCTTAAAAGCATGCCCTTTTTAAGGGGATCATACCACATGCTTCTGCCGCCGGATGACGTCATAGTCGAAATATGGCCGCTTCTCTGGCTTCCGATGAAAGCCCAGGTCCTCTCCGGACCACAGCTCGTAGGCTTTGCCGATCCGGCGGATCCGCTTCAGGACGGCGCTGTGGGTGGCAAAGCCCACCTGCTCCGCGATCTGTTCCAGCGTCCAACCCTTGCCCCGTAGATAGATGATCTTCTGATCCAGGGGCGACAGGGTGTTATAAAAAGCTTTCCCGTGCAGACTGGCAACGACTTCCTCCTCCGTGTCATCCTCCGTGGATAGGCTCATCAACTGGTCATAATGAGAAAAGTTTGTGTTCTGGACGATGGAGCCGTAATTGAACGTGGCGTGCCGGGACCGCCAATGATACCACGCCCGCCGGAAGTTTTTCAGCCGCCGGTTGTGGCTCTTCTCCAGGTCGAAGTCCTCCTCGCAAGGAAACGCCTTGGCCGTCTCCAGCACCAGCCCTTGGTTGTCGTGGCCCAGCACGTAGGGCGCGGCAGTAGCCACCATGGCAAAGGCTTCCTTCAGGGTGGGGATGGGCATTTCACAAAAACAGAGGGGGCGGAAGAACAGCTGACGGTTGACGGGAATGGCTCCGGCCTGCTGCATACCCAAGACCCACTGATCGGTGGCATGGGCGATCCTCCATTGGGGCGAGTAGCCGGAATAGTATTCCATCCACCCCTTCATGCCCAAAGCCGGCCAGGCGAGATAGGCAATGGCATCGCTCATATGTTCCAGGAAGATGTCGCTTTCAATGATCTCGATATACTCCGGGTGGAGCAGCAGCTCACAAGGTCGACGCGGCAGGGTCCGGATAGGCGTCTGCATGTTCATCAGGATGTCCATGGGCAGGCAATAGAACGCAGGCAGCGCCCAACTGTTCTTCACCAGATGCGTGCTCCCATCCTTACTTCTGATGCTGACCAAATCGAGGTGACTCCCCTCTGCTTCCATGCGACTTACCCCTTTCTGCTATCGATCATATCCAGCATACCATACTAATTGTCCCATATGCAGGACAACTAACACTTTTATGTGTAATATTTTCTGACTACAGTATGCCAAATGATGTCTTCAAACCCGTGGAAAGGGAAAACAATTTATTGAATCAAGAAAATCAGGTATTCCCTTCTCTACATATCATATGTTATACTTCTATTGCCTCCCATTTCATATAAAATGGGAGAGTAAAGTATAGGAGGTTAGGAAGATGACTCGTTTTGAGAAAGTCCTCATGGCCTCCAGCATGGCAATGATGCTCTTGTAGCCTCTCGTGCTGCTGGGGGTCGTGGCAAACCCAGCCGTTGTGGCTGTGATTTCTTGGACCAGTTATTGCGTCGATTCTCTTAGTGTAATTATTTACATCTATAGAACACGTAAAAACAGAACAAGAAACACTAACAACTGATGCGGTGCCTCAAGGAGAGCGTGAGAAAATTCATGCTCTCCTTTATTATTTTACAATTATGAGGTTGAAAATTGTCCTCTCTTGAAAGTATACCCCTTTTCCGCTATAATTATATTGATTTATTGTACGCATACGGGAGAGCCTTATGTTTTATCGGATGATCAGCCAAAAGCGGGACGAATGGTTTGCTTCGCCTGATTGCACCATTGCAGGGCTGATCAGTTATATGGAGACGAATGGCCATCTTCGCGATGCTCAGATTGACGCGATCAAAACCTATCTATATCTGAAAATAGCTTGTGGGTGCAAGCCCCTGGTAGATCTCTTTTGCCGTGGTGCGTTTAATTCGATGAATCTGGAGGAGCAGGAGCTGTCTGTTTCTACCAGGAGCTTCTTGTCCAGCACACCGGCTGCCGCTGCCCTATATGAATATGCTTTGATGAAGGATGACAATGGACAGTTCATATCGGAGAAACTGGCAGCTGCGATAAAGGAAAACCCGCACAGCATTGACTATGCCCGGGTATTCTGCGACATCTTTTCAAACGTATCCTACACGGACTATCTTTTCAGCCTTCCCATGGGTGCCGGAAAGACATATCTGATGGCGGCTTTCATCTATCTCGATCTGTATTTTGCGCAGAATGAGCCGGCCAATCCAGCCTTTGCCCATAATTTCATCATCTTCGCCCCATCTGGGTTGAAATCCTCCGTGGTTCCCAGCCTGAAGACCATTCAGAATTTCGATCCCACCTGGGTTCTGCCTGAACCCGCCGCATCGCAGATCAAGCGCAGATTGCTGTTTGAGGTGCTGGACGCACAGAAGACGAGTAAGAAATCGAACAAGGTCAACAATCCGAATGTTCAAAAGCTCGCCCGTCATCAGCCGCTTTCCGATCTGTTCGGTCTGATCGCAGTTGTCAATGCGGAAAAAGTCATCCTGGACAGCGAAAAGCAGAAAGCGGAATTGACGCTTTTCGACGATGCGGAGATGCAGGACAAAAAGGCCAACGAGCTGCGGTATTATATCAGTCGGATACCTCGCCTGTCCGTTTTTGTGGATGAGGTCCACCATGCGACCAGCGATGAAATCAAGCTGCGCCAGGTCATCACCCGCTGGATGAAAGAAGGAGATCATACTAATTCCGTCATAGGCTTTTCCGGTACGCCCTATCGTTCATCCAAAGTGGCCATTACACCAACGCTTACCATCGGCTTCGTGGAGATCCCGACCATCGTTTGCTACTACCCGCTTATCGAGGGCATCGGTAATTTCTTAAAGCGCCCCGTTGTCAGGATCGCAGAGAACATGACCAGCCTGCAGATCATCGAAAAGGGCGTCCGTGACTTTCTGGATACGCACCTGAATACGGTCTATGAGGGTGGGCTGACGGCGAAACTTGGCATCTACTGCGGCACGATCCCCAAATGCGAGAAGCTGGTGTATCCGCTGGTAACTTCCATTGTGAGGGAATATGGCTTGCCGGAGACATCGGTGCTCAAATATCATGATGGCAACAAAGAATTCCCGGCCCCCGCTGACGGGCAGATGGAGTTCGACATCCTGGACAAGTCCATTTCCAAGAAGCGCATCGTGCTTCTCGTTCAGATCGGCAAAGAGGGCTGGGATTGTCGCAGCCTGACCGGAGTTATCCTCTCTCAGGAAAGTGCCTGCCCACGCAATAATGTTCTGCAAACATCCTGCCGGTGTCTGCGCCAGGTGGAGAAAGACCACTATGAAACGGCTTTGATCTGGCTGAACAAAGAGAACGCTGAAGTTTTGAACGCGCAGCTGGAACAGCAACAGCATATTTCCTTGCAGGAGTTCCAGACCGGATCGGACCGATTCATCGAGCTAAAACGCTATGACCGAACGAAGTATCTGAAGCTGCCCAAGGTAGATTTCTATCAACTACGGGTCCGCTATGAGACGAAGATCGTCGAACCGGCGAATCCGGCAAAAGCCTTGCTCCAGGCGACGACCGGCAGTGAGCTGGATCGCGCTTCCGTAGCTTCCACCGATTTTTCTATGGAAGTTCTGCACCGAGAGTTCGACAAAGCGGAGCATGGCACGGAGCACGCCTCCTTCCATGCCTGGTTGTATGCCATTCGCCGTGACAGCCTGGGCACTTTGACAGCGGAACAGATGAAGCCCCATGAAGCGAGCCTCAAAAGGCTTTTCGATGCGATCACCTATGAACGGGACGGTGAGCGGTATTTCAGCTCCCACTATGACCGCTCCATAGTGGAGGCGAATATCCGCAAGGCCTTTTGCGATGCCCGCCGCTTCGAGACCATTGAGGAGAAGATTTCTCAGCAGGCCAGTCTCCTTCGGGTCGAGAATTTCAAGACCACGGTCCAGACGAATCATCCGGAGGACTACTATCCGGAACAACAGACCGTGAAGAACATCATCGACGATGATCGCGGCAAGTTCAAGGTCAATCCCGAGGTGGAGGCAACGATCCGAAACCTGTTGGAAATGGGCATGACGGACGCGGCGGAGCAGGTGCGCGCCCGCAATATGTCCCACCCTCAGAAGGACCGTTCCTTCCACTATCTGCCTTACCATACCGATAGCGATTTTGAGATCAAAGTGCTCAAGGACCTGCTGGCTGAGGACCGTCTGGAGCCTCTTGGTTTGGAGGTCTATTACAACGGCGACCGCGGCCTCACGGAGTTCAAAATCGCTTGCTACCAGTCCTCCGGCGGGACCTGGCACTACATCGGCAAGTACACGCCCGACTTTCTCATCATCCAGCGCAAGAATGGGGCCATTCATAAAGCCATCATCACTGAAACGAAGGGCACTATTTTTGCCAAAGAGGAGCGTTTCCTGGAAAAGCGCCATTTTGTGGAGAATAAGTTTATCCCCTTTAACAACGATCTGTTTGGCTATAAGCGGTTCGACTATCTGTATTTGGAGGATTCTATGAGCGATGCTCAGCGCCAAATATTGATTCATGACAGGCTGTGCGAGTTCTTTGAGGAGGCATAATTATGTCCGTTTTTATTCCAGAGATTGATGATATCTATTTTCCAAAGACAAAAGAGTATTTCAAGGAAGTATTAAGTTCGTATACAAACGGAAACTATCGTTCTGCAACTGTTATGCTTTATTCGGTGGTAGTGTGCGATCTGATGCTAAAGCTGAAAGAACTTAAAGATATGTATAATGACGCAGTTGCAACATCGATATTAGAGCATATTGACTCTTCGCGCGATAATGCTAATGCTAACTCAAGGGCTAAGTGGGAGAAGGATCTTATTGAGAAGGTTTATAAAGAGACAAAGCTTTTGGATTTAGAAGCGTACACGCATATAAATCATTTGTATGATGATCGAAATTTCTCTGCTCATCCAGCGATGAATGAAGATTATAATCTTATTTCTCCTTCCAGGGAAGAGACCATAGCAAACATAAAAAACATGCTTAATGATGTATTTATTAAACCTCCTATATTTATTAAAGGGATTGTTAGCTTTATGACAGATGATCTCCAGGAAAGAAAAAGCACGTTCCTCATGGATTACGATGTACTCCGTACCTACCTAAACAATCGTTACTATTCACGCATGCCGGAATCTATGAAGATAGCGACTTATAAAGCACTTTGGAAGTTTTGCTTTCGTAGCCCTGATAATGAAAACTGCATGCGAAATAGAAGCATCAATAGGGGTGCGTTGGAGATTTTGACACCCCATATACAGAAACAAGTTTCTGAAATGATGGATTCTGAACCACAGCTATTTGAGGTTGCGGACCATGATGAATGTATAATAAACTTAATTAGATATTTTTCAAACTGTCCGGATTTGTTTTCTCATATGCAAAGCCATATAAAAAAGAGTATAGACAGGGTATTAAAAAAGTGCCCCGAATATAAGGCATTCTCTTGGTTCAAATATAGTTCGCTGCAAAACCATCTGGACGCATTGAAAAAAGACGCAAAATTTGACCTTACAGATACTACTATAAAGCATTTTGAATCATATTATTGTTCTGCAGGACAAAAAGAAGCCTTGCTGGATTTTTATATTTGGAATTACGGAAAGAGCCCATCGTTTGATTCCGCAAACCAAAGATACGCATTTTTGCATCCGTTTCTCAAAGATCTTTCAAAAAAGCAGATTATTGAGCTGTTGAAAGTCACAAATGAAAACAGACAAGTATACGATAGGTGGAAAGCAACTGCTGTTAATGAGGAGATATATAGAATAGCAATTGAAAAGTTAGGAGGAGATTTTGACTTTTCAGTTTATCCGCATTTTAAGCACCAGCAGGATACTGAAGAAACAATATCACCTATCCTGTCTGAGGACATTCCGTTTTAAGGAGGAAACAGCTGATGCCGATCAAATATGTTCCTTATGTGCCGGAGCCGGTAAAGGGCCAGGCGGTGCTGAATTTCAATCGGGTGCTGAAGTATCAGGGGGCGGACGATATATACGCCACCCTGCAGCGAGGTATGCCCTTATATGAAATGGAGACCAAGGAGACCGTGGGCGACAACGCCGACGGGAATTTGGTCATCCGGGGGGAGTGTGTTTCCGCCTGCGCCTATCTCAAGGAGAAGGGCATCCAGGTGGACCTGGTCTATATCGACCCGCCCTTCGCCTCCGGCGCAGACTATGCAAAGAAGGTTTATATTCGCCGCAATCCCAAGATAGCCGAAGTCATCTCACAGGCTGAACAAGAACTCGATTTCGAAGATCTCAAAGCCTTTGAGGAAAAAATGTATGGTGATGTATGGGACAAGGAGAAATATCTGAGTTGGATATATGAGAATCTCATGGCAATAAAGAGCGTCATGAGTAACGAGGCTTCAATATTTGTTCATCTTGATTATCACATCTCTCATTATGTAAAAATTCTGCTTGATGAAGTTTTTGGAGAGGCAAACTATCGAAATGAGATAATTTGGAAAAGGAAATCTGCTACTTCTTATACTGGTAATCAACTAGGAATATCTACTGATACAATTTTTTGGTACACCGTATCAGATGAATATGTATATATCCCGCAGTATTCTCTGGAAGATGAGAATACACGAAAGTATATTGAAGAACGATATAAATTTTTAACACCAGAGGGACGCCGATATAAAGTTGATAATTTAGGTAATCCAGATTATCGACCAAATTTGATTTATGAGTATAAAGGTTGTAAACCGCCTGCTAATGGCTGGGCTGTTTCGCTGGAGCGCATGAAGCAGATGGATGCTGAAGGTCGATTGGAATTCCCCAAAAAGCCCGGTGGCAGGCTTATGCGTAGGCAGTTTCTTGATGAGTACAAAGGGCAGCTACTGCAAAATCTTTGGACTGATATTTATATGGTCAATTCTCAAGCAGAGGAAAGAATTGACTATGCAACACAAAAGCCACAAGCGCTTCTTGAGAGAATAATCTCGTTCGCCTCTAAAGAAGGCATGATAATCGCTGATTTCTTTGGAGGTAGTGGAACATCTGCTTCAGCGGCCAATAAGTTGGGACGCCGATTCATCACTTCGGACATCGGTATCAACGCTATCCAGACGATGCGGGATCGGCTGACTGCCGTCGGCGCGGCCTTCGATGTGCTGGAGATAAAGGATGGCGTATCGTTGTATCGCAATCCGGTGCAGACCATGGACGCCATCAAGAAGATCATTCCCGGCTTGAAAAACGAGGATGGGTTGGATTCTTTCTGGGAGGGGGCGATCACTACGGCGCAGGAGGGCATGATCCCCGTCTATGTGCCGAATCTGATGGACAGCGCCTCCAAGCTGCTGGACGAGGTGATGGTGAACCGCATCATTCATCAGGCGATCCCCGATCTGCCCGCCGGGATCAAAAAGGTGATCGTGTATTATATCGACATAACGGATAAAGAGGCGATCGAGCGGTTTATCGACGAGGATGACAGCACCATTGTGAAGATCGACCTGCAGGATCTGAAGCCGCTGCTGGACGATGTGGTGTTCGGGGACGAGGTGGAGTATCACATCGAGCCCGCCACGGACACGCTGCTCGGCGGGTATTCCGTGGTGATCGACCGTTTCCTCAGCGATCGGGTGATGCAGAAGATCCAAGAATTCAATCTCAAGGCATCTCTGAACGCTTCCAAGAAGCCCTATAAGCCCATCGAGATCAGCGACGAGGGCCTGGAGCTGATCGAATATCTCAGCCTGGATTGCACGGCAGCCTCCGGTCCCTGGCATTCCGATTCCGAGATCAAGATCGACAAGCTGGGCTATGTCATCAAGAACGGCACCAAAACCAAGTCCTTCTGGGATGGCCGCATCACCTCCCTGCAGAAGCCCCTCCGCCTGAAGATCCGCAACATCTGCGGCGACGAGACGGAGTGGAAGGTGGGATAAAATAGTAATGGATTTCAACAATCTGTTTCAGTATTATAAATAAAACAATTGAAAGGAGCATATAATAAGATGGCGAAGGATTTAGAGTCTCAGTTAATGGAGCAAAAAATGAAAGTCGATTTTAATTCATATGACCTTTCCGTGAAAGAACTAATAAGCATGGTTAGAGATGGATTGATCGATATCGCGCCAGAATACCAACGTCAGTTCAGATGGGATAGCGAACGCCAATCGAGTCTTATAGAATCTCTTTTTCTTGGAATTCCAGTACCGGCCATTTTTATGGCGACCAATGCTGATGGGACATGGGAATTGATAGATGGCGTTCAAAGAGTTAGTACAATCCTGTGTTTTGCTGGGAACGACGAAGACAGAGAAAAAATAAATTCTAACAAACCTACTAAGCTAAAGCTTATTGGATTACATAAGTTAGATTTATTTAACAATAAAACCTTTGAAGATCTTCCACTAGGAGTGAAGACGAAGTTTCTTTTGACGAGTTTGAAAGTAACAACGCTTAGTGATAAAAGCGACAAGGCTGTGCGTTTTGATTTGTTTGAGAGACTAAACAGAGGCGGCGTAACTTTGTCCGATCAAGAGATACGTAGCTGTGTCTATAGGGGTCGGTTTAATGAATTCATAAAAGAATTAGCAAAAGATGAAAACTTTAGGAAATGCGTGCATCTTTCGGAAAGACAGGAAACTGATGGAACAAGAGAGGAGCTCGTTCTCAGGTTTTTTGCATACTTGTACGATATAGATAGTTTTTCCCATAGTGTTAGGGATTTCTTGAATGATTATATGGGAAAAGCCGATAAGAAGTTTAATTATTCAAAGAGCGAAAAACTTTTCAAGGAAGTATTTGCGACAATCAACAGCGCCTTACCTAATGGCATAAGTAAGGGCAGAAAAAATACTCCGCTAAACCTTTACGAGGCGGTTGCGGTTGGCGCGGCGAAAGCAAAAATCAATACTGGCAGAATTAATACGAATGGAATTCAGGGATGGATAGCTGATTCGGAATTGATAAAGTTTACGACTGGAGCAACAAACTCCAAACCCCAACTCGTCGGGAGGATTGAATACTGTCAAAACAAATTTGAGGGCTGATGCTGTGTTTGACGATATCAGAGATAGTATCACAAGGAATATCCGCGACATCAAAATATGGGTTACGAATATTCCTGAAGATCGCAATTATGATGACGGCCGAGCCACTTCATACGGCTTGTTCTTCGTATATATTTATGGTGTGTATGAAGCAACCGTGAGACAGATTATTTCAAAGACTATTACAGAATTAAACAATTCGGCTGCAGTTGTTGATCAATGTTCCTATGGCCTGTATTCTTTACTATTCTCTCCTGAATACGATAGCATATATGGAGTAGGAAATGATCACAAATGGGAAAAACGATGGGCAATTTCGGATAAACTACAGCAGAATCCTCCTATTCATATTTCCGAATGCCTGTTCCCAACTGATGGGAAGAACATTAGATACGAGCAATTAGAAAGCTTAAAGAAATCATTCGGGATCGAAGATAATGTCCTGCCCAGAAACGAGATTAGAGGTTATATCTCAGAGATGGTAGATAATCGCAATTATATAGCACATGGTGATGTGCTTCCTAAAGAAGTTGGTCGAAAATATACAAAAAGTGAACTACTTCAACGTTGCGAGTATATCTCAGAAGTATGTACATATTTGTGTGACTCTTATGAAAGCTATATCATAAACAAAAAATATATTCGTCAACAGCAGACAGCAGGTTAGGTTTCCTAAAAGGGAAATCTTAGGGATTCTCCATATTGCACCAAAGACAATAGTCCATATTAGGCATCCTCTTTTGCAGTTTGAGAACAAACTATTCCTTACCCTTGGCAACGCCAACAATTCTCCAGCTCAGCGTCAGTAATAGAAGCGGAGGAATATTGACAGCACAAATAAGTTAGGCTAAAATATAGTCGACTTCATTTTAGCCTAAAGGAGCGGAAGTATGGTCTATATCAGACGAGAGCTGGAGCGCAAGTTTTTGCGTATGAGCGAGGCGTTCAAAGCGGTGATGGTCGTTGGCGCAAGGCAGGTGGGCAAGTCCACTATGCTCAAGCAGCTAGCGAAAGATCAGAACCGAACCTATGTGACGATGGACGATACCCAGCTGCGGCAGTTCGCGCAAACAGACCCGAAACTGTTTTTGCAGACCTATCGGCCGCCTATCCTGATCGACGAGGTCCAGAAAGCACCGGAGCTGTTCGAGCGAATCAAGATCCTCTGCGACGAGAGCGAGGAAAAGGGCCTGTTCTGGCTGACCGGGTCCCAGAGCAAAAAGCTGATGAAGAAGGCCGGTGATTCTCTGGCTGGTCGGCTGTGCGTGCTGAAAATGTACAGCCTTTCCCAGCATGAGCTTTTGGGCATCTATCCTGAGAATGAGATCGACTTCTCCTTTTCCGGATGGGCAGAGCGGAAGCGGCTGTTCCCGGAAAACAATATCGTTGATACGTTCGAGCGGATCTGGCGGGGCGGTATGCCGGATGTGCAGGCGCTGGATCAGGAGCAGATGCAGGAGTATTTCAACTCCTACATTGAGACCTATCTCATGCGCGACGCCGTGGACGATAACGGCATCAACGACACCGAGGGATTCCGCAAGTTTTTACGGGCATGTGCGGCCTTCGCCGGGCAACTGCTGAACTATAATGATCTGGCCACCTCCGCCGGGGTGACCGGCGCAACCGCCAAGGAGTGGGTGAAGGTCCTGCAGTCCATGGGCATCATCACTCTGCTGGAGCCATATGCGTCCAACGAATTGAAACGGCTGGTCAAAACGCCCAAGCTGTATTTCTGCGACACCGGTCTCTGTGCCTATCTGTCCTCCTGGACATCCCGGGATGTGCTGATGAACGGGGCCGTTAACGGTCATTACTATGAAAACCATGTGGTCGGCGAGTTCATCCGGAATGTTGCCTATGGCAAGAGCAAGGTCAATCTTAACTACTATCGGGACAAGAACATGAAGGAGATCGACCTTATCCTGGAGGAGAATGGCATCCTGCATCCGGTGGAGATCAAAAAGGCCAGTGCACCGGAGCGAAGCCTGATCCGTGCGTTTTCTGTTCTGAAATCGACTGAAAAGGGTGTCGGGAACGGTGGCATTGTCTGCATGACCGACGTTCCACTTCCCATTGATGAAAACAACTGCTTTATCCCGTCGAACATCATTTGAGAAGACGATTCAGGCAGTAGTGATTGCACGATATCCACTCACATATTTGCGGCAGATTTTAGACACATGCCAAAATCTGCCGCGTTTTTCGCTTTAGGCCAGGTTTTGTATATAACCCCTATTTTATAATAGAATCAAGGGGTTATACATGGGTTACAACGAGAAAGAAAACTATGTAATGATACAAGCTAATTTCAATTAGCGTATTTATATGTTTCAAGAAAGATTTCACGAAAAGGTTCATCTAATGTTGCACATACTAACTTGCTCCATGTTTGTACTGATATTGTTTCAGCTTCAACGCACCACACCTTGTAGTGAACATCACAATATTTGTCTATTGGTACCATGGTTTTATTCACGGATTCACGATACTTAGCTATATATGTATCAGTTTCATACTGATTAATTGAATAGTCGATGTGCGTAAATCCGTTCTTCTTCGGGAAATACTTTGCATGTATAAAGACGGCCATAACATAATTATCCTTGATAGTATCAGGATTCCAGAGTTCTTCTATTTCTATGTGAAAAAAAGGATTTCCGTTCTCTATATCTGGTTTTACTATGACTGCGATTTTATGTAGCAACTGTTCATGTATATGAACAATTGTTTGTTTTTTTATTATTGAATCAATACTCACAAAATCCAAAGTAATTCCATGAAATTTTTGAAAATCAACAGTAGCGATTGAATAGATTTCTGAGGCGGGGACAGATAGTTTGTTGTCACAACGCATAAATAATCGTCCATTAGGAATATCAGTTTTAATTATCTGAAATGTGAGCGGCATTTTTGCATTCGGATCTGCTATTGTCGTGTCAACAAAGATATTATAAAGGTAATATGCATCATTTATTTGAAATCCTTGACGCATGAATTCTGCTTTTTCAATTAATGTAAGGCCATACTTATCATGTGGATTCCGCAAGTTTTCATGGCTTACGATAGATTCTGTATTCGGTATAACGATTTCTCTTTTCGCAGATAAGGCGAGCACTAATCCCAACATAGCGTTTTGGGCTGAAATTGTAAAATAATCACTAAATCGCATCTTGTTTTCTATAATTTTCCATATTAGAGCTGGCCCGGTTTCGGAATACTCGTTTTTGAACTCATGCTTTATCTGTAACAGCTTATATCCTGTATACCAATTATCATTATCTCCAAAGCAATAAGACATCAGTTCATTGACGTCAAGATCATCGCATTCATTGTATAATTCAATCGCCTGTTTAATGAGCTTCTGCATAAAAAATGGGGTTTTCTCATCATAGCAAGCAATAAAGGACCAGGCAGCAAAAGGATAATGAATTAAAAAAGCGTTTGGAATGGTGATATGAAAGACACCTCCATGCGGAGCTTTTTTCATGGTTCGAAGATAATAATTTATCGTCCAAAACTCATCAAGATTTGTTAGATTATCAATTAAATAATGTAAATCCTTGCTCATTTTACCCTTTATATACTTAATGATTAATATTGTTATTACTATATCATTAATATATGTCCATTTTCAAGAAAAAAAGTGTCTTTATGACGAAGTAGAATATGTATGTAGTTGTCTTTAGAATGATTTGTAGCTTAGTTCGTTATAAACACTCGCATCAAAAACAGACGCCACCCCTTATGGGTGGTGTCTGTTTTTACATCGAATCGAAGTGACTCGAAGCCGCATAATAAAGCTCTAGTGGAGCTTTTTAGCAGCATGGGCAGAGTCCCACCACCGGCCCTGTGTTTCAACAACAACCGCAACCAGATATTTTGCGCCTAAACTCTATAGAGTCCTTTTTCAAATTGCTGCTTGGCGGCTTCCCCTTCTGCTTGTGCTTTCTTACGAAGGATATGGTCGGCATTTTTGAAAGTATTGCGAAAAACTGATTTTTCGGGCATACTATAGAAAAAACGTAGAGGAATGAGATATGAAATCGCTTTTGATCAAGGACACGACCCGCGAGGAGCGGGAGGAGATCGTGCGAAAGGCCCTGTGGGGCAGCTGTGGGGCGGAGTGCGAGTTCTGCTCCGGCTGCGACAACAGGGGCGGCGGTCGGATCGACAGCCTCTATCAGCCTTACATCGACGGAGAAAAGGAGATCGCTGAGATCAACGCCGAATACCGCGCCCCCTTTGTACGATAATTCACTATGGACAAGTGAAATTCAGTGAATTTTCATCCTGTAAGAGTGAAAATCCAGTCGGAGGATAATGCACCTTTTCAATGTGCTTATGAAAAAACGCCCGGTTAAATACGCGTGATCAGCCACTGAAACGAATGATTCGTTTTTGTTTCCTCTCGGCATATCGGAGCGTGTTGCTCGCGCCTCCGAAACTGTAAACAACGTACGCGACGACGATGTCGGCAGCATCGACCATGTACTCATTTCGCTTGGAGATGGCATATCGTCTCGGCACATTTTCAAGAGGCGGATAGATCGACTCATCATAAGCGCTTGTGTCGTGTTCCCTGTCAAGATACGGCAGCACGAGCACGGACCGAATATGAGAGCATTCCTGCTTCAGCTCCCGAACGACATCGGCAGCCATAGTATCGAACTGTCCATATCCGCCGAGATAAAAGCAGTCAGCCCCCTCTCGGATCAACCCTGCAACGGTTTCATAGAGCCACTTTTGAACCTTTTCGGGCTCCTGCACTTCCCTATGTCCACAAAATGTGACAACCATAGCATCTCCTCTTTTCGATCACCAACGATTGTTGGTATATGAGCCATGATACTCACCTACAATTGTTCCGTCAAGAACAAATGTAGGTGATGTTTATGCGAGAGATCTTAGCTGAGCGCTTGAAGGCGTGTAGAAAAGAAAAGGGCCTTACTCAGATGCAGGTCGCCGTGTATTGCGACATTACTGAGAAAGCCTATCAAAACTATGAGCTTATGACGCGCGAGCCTAAACTGGAGATCCTGATCCGTATCGCTGATCTGTATGGAGTGTCATTGGATTATCTGGTTGGAAGGGAGAACGGTTCAGAGCAGTCTTGAGCGTATTGCTTGAAGGCAATACGGCATAGATTTATCCCCTGATATACCCTAAGCATAACAGGGTATAAGCCGTATGCCCTGCTTCTTGATCGTCAAGCAGGCGTCTATTAGGGAACTTTTTGGCGTAAAAACCATCAAAAAATTCCCTAAAACAAAACAGACGCGCCTTTTAGAGTAGAATCATAGAGAAAAAGAAAGGGCCCGCGGCAGCGGGGCCTTTCGTTCTTGGCGATTGGTTCAGTTGTCGATCAGTTCATGGTTGACCAGCTCCCGCACCCAGGCCCAGATGCTGTTCATGCGCCGGACCCATTCCATTTGATCCTGGGCCTTGAGGGCTTCGGTGAGGCCCTCGGTGCGAGATAGCTGGGCGGTCAGGCGGTCGGCCATGGCGGCGGCATCGGCGTCGATGGCATGGAGGTGCTGTTCCAGCTGACCCGAGAGAAGCAGGTCGTCGTAGAGGAAGGGACGATGGGCCTTCAGGTAGCACAGGCGCCGCTGGCCCCAAAGGCCCAGGGGCTGGGGATCGGGATCGTCGTCTCCGGCGATCAGGTAGTAGTCGCCCACCAGTTCGTAATCAAGTCCCGTCCTGTCATCGTGGATAAAGCGTTCCATAGTGTCCTCCTTTTCGGTCACATTGCTTTGGGCAGGGTGCGGGGCGGATGGTCCCGGGGAACGTTCACGTCGATGCCAAAAAGCACGGGAAGGCGTTCCTTTATGTACCTGGTCAGGTCCGTCCCCTATACTGTTTCATCGACAATTCTGTGTATCTCCCGATCATATAAACATGATGTCATAGATCGGCAGATAGGTGATTTTGTTTTTCGTCGCGATCTCCCTTTCGTTGGAGAGCACGATCGCTTTTTTTACGTGGTAATCTTCATTGGAGACGAATGCGTTCAGCGCGCTGTGAACGGTGTAATCTTTGCCGGACTTCACTTCGATGGGAACGGCGGAAAGGCTGTCATAATCATCGATCAGGAAATCGACCTCTCCTTTTGTGCGATTATCATAGTAGAAGAGCTTGTGCCCGTGGGCAATCAACTCGCTGGCGACGACACAC
>Ga0247611_10006286_pt1 | contig 15306 bp, 21 predicted proteins | sample 177DNAGHGhighgp2_FD_192422 | JGI IMG/M metagenome (GOLD analysis project Ga0247611, IMG submission 192422) | Sheep rumen microbial communities from Palmerston North, Manawatu-Wanganui, New Zealand - 1770 DNA GHGhigh gp2 | ecosystem: Host-associated > Mammals > Digestive system > Stomach > Rumen...
TAATCAAATAGCCTATATTTCAACTACATCATCTCTAAATAATGTACCAGTGAAATCTGTCCAGCTTGTAGTATTTCCACCTTTATATTGCATTTTATTTGTAGTACCACCAATCCAGCTTAGAATAAAACCATAAACATAGCCACTTTGAATAATAGTTCCAGTGCAGATTTTATTATTATTTGTACTTGGATATTTTTCTTTTAAGTAAGCTTTTAAGGTATTTAAATTGAATGGATTTTCAGTATGTGTTTCTAAAACAAAATGGATATCATTTCCTGATTGAGATAATTCTATAGTATGTCTATAGACCTTATCTCCTCCACCAACTTTGTAGCTTGTATCGCCTATTTTTATGCCCTCTAGCGTTGTTTCAGTTCCAGTAGGTGTAATTGCTTCAACCTCAGCTGGAAGCTCGTCTTTGAAGGCTACTACTTCTTCATCTACTGAGACCTCGTTATCCTCGATAACTATACCTGATCCAGCAGTTAATTTACTTGCAACAAGTTCTTCTATTTCTTGTTTATTCTTTTTAATTTGTTCAATATCTTGCTCATAAGGCATTCTTTTACCTTTTGAATATTTTGTTAAATCTGCCATTTTTTATTTTCCTCCTTAATTTTCTTTTACCCATTGATAAGTAATTTGTCCATTTGTAACAACTGCTTTAAATACATAAGTTCCGTCTCCTTGATTTGGAGTTGTCTCAAGTGTAGGAATATCGTTTAATAAAGCTATTGTTCCATTCTTTTTAGGCACCATTAAATTATAAGTTTGGTCAACTCTTAGTCTATCAGGGTTTAAACCTAATGACTTTTCTTCTACTGTTGAGCCGTATTCTAGTTTATCAAATGCGTATACTGTTCCAGCTCGAACAAGAATTGTTTGAGTCTCAGTCAATGACGGACCAGTAATAACTTTCTTAATTTCAATATCATCATTTTTCTTAACACAATTATCTAAATCGCCTTCAACTGCTACATTACCAGTTTTATTTTTAGCAAATGTATATTTTCCAGTAACTTTTGTTGGGTCTTCTGCATCAACCATAGAAATTGATAATGGGTCTGCTGAACGAGGTGATAAGAAGAAGTTTTGACCTAGATTATTTATCATTGTTTTTGTAGGTAGTCCGTTATCTATTCTTTGTATATCCACACCTGCATAAGTTAATAACAAATGGAAGTCTGGGTTTGTTTCTGCTTTCATATTAAATGAGCCAGTAATAGGCTGAACGGCTCCGTCCTTTGTTACTAGGTTAGTAGTATCAACTGAAATAACACCATTTGTAATATCAATACCAGCTCCAGCAGTATAAGTTCCAGCGTCTCCTTTGTCTCCCTTTGGACCTTGTGGGCCTTCAGGACCTTGTGGACCTTCAGGACCTTGTTGACCAGTGTTTCCAGTATCTCCTTTGTCTCCCTTTGGACCTTGTGGGCCTTCAGGACCTTTTGGACCTTGTGGACCTTCAGGACCTCTATTTCCTTGTGGACCTTGTGGGCCTTGTGGACCAGTTGCTCCAGTATCTCCTTTGTCTCCCTTTGGACCTGCTAAAGGAAATATGCCTAAATCAGTAAATACCTTATCACTATTAGTGTCTAATCCTTGATACAAATATGCTTCATAAGGTGCTTCAGACCCTACTAGGTAAACCCATTTAGGTGTTAAGTCAGAGTCAGGAATTGACTCTAAGGTGGAGTAGGGTCCATAGTAGCCTTTGTTCTTCATTAGGATTTCTATATCATTCATATTTTTAGCTACTTGTTCTTGCTCATTTCTAAGAATTATGTTTCCTACTTTTATCATCTATATTATCCTCCTTAATTTTATCTAAGTCATCAAATAACTCGTCTACTTCGTCCTTTGTGATTTTGCCGTCCTGAGACGCTTTTCTATACCACTTCCAAACAGTGTATAGGATAGTGATAATAAGAGCTACAATAGACAAAATGGCTTGAATTAGCTGGAAAGTCTCGTTTGTTTGAAGCATTGTCATTACTCCTCCAAATGTGCTTCCTGCCCAGCCTACAATTTCATCATGTTTCAATTTCTTCGTCCTCCTCTTCTACATAAATAGCGTGTGGTATAGGAAATACAAACTGCTTAAATAATTTCCTAAACTTATCAACATAAGAAGAAGTTACGTCATCTCTTAAAACCTCAGCTAAGGTAGCTAATCCTTCTAGCTTTGATTTCTTGTATGAGGTAACATTCTGATCATTTACATAATTGATTTCTTCTAGGTCAGTTGTTGTAGGCTGAGTCTCAGGATTAAAAGCGTGATTATATATTGCTTTGCTTCCTTTATAAATCTCTGAGTTATCCTCAAGGCCTAAAGACCTAATTTTAGCTTGAATATTGAGTTTTGTCTCCCAAGCTGGACCAAATTGCATTATTAGTCCAAAAAGCTTAAATTTGAACTGATTTTCATCTTTATTAGCCATAGGACTATTTCCATATCTATTATACAATAGATAATAAGTAAGTGTCAATTTGTCATCATTGACTTTTTGACCTTCTAAGTTAAAAGGACTAGCTTTGAATTCACTTACAAAATCAGGAGCATTGTCCCACACCTGAGTGAATGTTTTTGTCCTATATTGAGGTATCATCAGTTGACTCATAGTCGGCTCCTCCTTCTACGTCTCTATCATAAGTTACTCCGTCAGCGTTTATATCAGCTGAGCTAATATTCTCTGATGGCTCATACCATATACCTAAACTCCAAATAGAGTTTACAATGTTACAAAATCTTTGACGAATGGATACTGCGTCTTGCATTACTAGACCTACTGGAGTATTATTGATTTCTTGTTCTTGCTCAAGCTCGTGAGCTTTTTTCTCAAATAAGCCACCATTTTCAATTCCATAAGCTGATAATCTAAAATTATCTAAGCTTTGTAAAGCTAACATATATTCTTGAGCAGTATTGTTTCCAGCATTAGTTCCTAACTCTTGCATTTCTACTGCTCCTACAACTGGCATAAATGGTTTACCAGTCTTAGCTGATATTTCTATTGCAGTATTTGCGTCCTCTACTTCTTCTTTTTGGTCAGCGTCTTGAACTCTGATAGCTTCTACTCCAGTTCTCTTTATAAGACCTGTTCTCATAAATGGAATTATCTCTGACATAACTTTTAGAATTGGCTCTTGAATTTGTTGTCTAGGAATTATTGTTTCACTCCATTGTTTTGTATAGTCAGTCAACAATACGCAACTCTTAGTTAACAATTCTTCAGTTATATCTTCTTCTTTTGTGATAACGTCATAGATACATTTTAATTTTAAATTAGATAGAACATTTAATTGTTGTTTATATACTTTTCCTTTTTTTTCTTCTTCTCCATAAGAGAATGGAATAGGGTGTATATGATTATATCTCTTATAGAAGTCTATTGTTCCTTCTAAAGCATAAGGCATAAAATAGAATTTATCTAGTTCCTTATAATAGAAGAAGCATAGATTACCTCTATAATATAGCATTCTTTCTAATTCTTGAGATGATATTCCAGAAGGTAGATTAAACCAGCGTCCTCTATTTACTGCGTCTTGTTCGTCAATAATTCTCAACATTTTTAGAAGAGCTTGGTCTAAACATTCAACTTTAGCTCCTTCAGCTTTTATAGGCAGTCCAGTTTTAGGGTTAATTCCTGCTTGAATTAGAGTTTGAATATCTAAAATTTTAGCATTATTTTTTCCTGATGAATTACTTTTTGCCATAGTCTAAAGCTCCTCCTCCCATTATTTTAGATGATATTCTCTTTTTGAATTCCTCATCTTGTTCAAAATGAGTTCTTATTTCTTCAAATGATTTTTGGTTAGCTTGTTCTCTAGTTACTTTAGCAAGTTGCTTCTTTTCTTTTTGAGCTTTTTGATTTTTTTTAATAGCTTGTCGCATTACTTCAGCTCCTTCAGCTTTATTCTTTTCAGTGAATTCTGCTCCTTTAGTTTCAGCTTCTTTTCTAGCTTTATCTTCAGAAGCATTTATTCCTTGATTATATTTATTAGTTGCTAAAGCTACTGCTCCTAAGCTTCCTAATATATTATTGATTTTTCCTTGTATAGCTCCCATTAGATATATACTCCTTTCTCCATTTCTTGATAGATTTCATAGGCTTCGTGAGAAGGTAAATTGATAGCTTCTAATCTAATCAATTCTCCTCTATAAAAATGCTTATCATTTGAGCCATAATTTGTTTTAAAATTGGCTATTGTTCCTATAACATTTAAGGTCATACCTGAGTAAATGATTTTATTTACTAAGGCTTCTTTTTCTTCATCAGTGCAAGAATAATACTCAATGAATGGAAAAATTTGATTATTTAATGTTAAAGGATTTACTTTATTTAGACTATAAGGTAAAGCTTTTATGTTACCTAGTTTATATTTAAAGTTATCAATAGCATAAGATTTTTGTTCTTCTTGTCTAGCAGATAGCATTCCTATATCAGCTAAGCCACCTACTAAAGAAGCTCCTCCAGCCATAAGTCCTCCAGCCATAGCTCCAGTTGTTCCAGAAGCCATAAGTCCTCCAGCTACTCCTCCAGCTCCAGCCGTTAAAGTTCCAGTTAAAGCTTCTATTAGAGATAGAGTCTTTTCTTGACTTTGAACGAACTCTAGGTTTTGAATTTGTCTATCAAATGCTATTTGATAATTCTTATTGTTCAATTCATATTGAGTGAATGCGTCTCCAGTGATAGGAAGTGAGAAGTCTCCTCCACATATTAGTCCTCTAGCGTCATTCCAGTTATCTCCATATAATCCTTCTGAATTAAATTCAGGTTTAATATGGATATAAGGATTATAAGGTCTTAGAGTCATATCTACATTAAATAGATTTATTCCTCTATTTTTAGCTACATTGAATTCAAATACTCCATTGAAGTTTGGAGAGCATAGTCTCCATATATCGCACTCATTGACTAACTTATAATTTATATCAGCATTAGGAGCTTGACTATGTTGAGGAATTGAAATAGTTTTTTCTATATCAATATTGAAATTAGCATACTCAACATAGAAAATAATATTTTTAGGATTATTATTGTATGTTTCAATTTGATATAGTTCATCATTCATAGTGCTTATATCAATAGAATTTCCTAATTTACAATAATCACTAAATGGACCATAAGGTAATAACTGCATATCATATACCTTTTGTGTAGTTCCTTTTTGAGCTAAGGCTCTAGCAATTGCTAATTGGCTATCCTTATCTACGCTAAATAATGGTGTGTCGTTATTTGTTACGATAAAGTCTCCATAAGGTATAGCTATAATGTTGCATTCACTATCTAAAGTCTTTTGGTGTGTTGACTGAGCTATTGATACATTATAATCTATATTAGTTTGTGGAGTAGCTGATACTACAAATGTAGTTTTTAAATACTGCACTTTAACTGCTCCATTTGTAATAGTAGCATTTGGATAATTTATTTTTATTTGATTTAAGATTAGTTGTGAAATTGGATTATTAGCTTCTAAATCTACTATTTCAGTTGAATACGTTATAGTAGTTGAAATTCTATAATAATTTCCATTTACGTCTCTTAATAATTTTCCATTTGAATTTAATAGTTGCTGAGTTTGTTGTTCAGTTAAATAAGTATTTGGCTCTTGTCCTATATATGAACTTCTATAAGTATTATAATTAGGTCTTACTAAAGTATCTAAATTTTCTTTTACACTTGCAATAGTATAATAATCTCCTCCAAGGTCGATATCGTTTCCACTTCCTAAATCTGGGTTTATACTAGAATTGTTTAAATAAAATTCATATATTTGTCTAGGATTTCCATCATTAAAAAATCTTAAATATGTTAAAAATGATATATTTTGTGCGTGAGCTATATGTTCTCCATTTGCATAGATACTATTTGATATATCAGTTTCAATATCTATATCTGGACTAGGTGTAAATGAAGTTTGAACTGACGCTTCAATATCTCCAGCATTCTTAGCACAATATAGATATAGCCAAGGCATAAAGTTTTTATCATTTTCTAATAGTATAACGTCTTTTTTTATTTGATTAAAATTAAATCCTTCTTTATTAAAGATCAGATTATTTTCTTTTTTTACCATTCCTTTTTGAAGAATGATAGGAGCATTTACTACTTTATCGAAATTATCAACGATTAAATCTCTTCTTAAAGTTAGTCTATGTTGTCCTCCTCTAAGACGCTTAGTTTCAATAACAAACCAGCGAGAAATTATTGTTTCTATATTATCAATAACCTCAGTTATAATTACATAGTCTCCTTCTTCTTTATCATAATTTATATCATGAGAAGTTTCTACTCCGTCATTGTAATTGAAGTTAGTATTTGCTAATTGATATAAAGGAGTGCCATAAGAAGCTAAGTCTACTTCTTTTTTTATTATTCTATTAAAGTAATTGTTATAATTGTATAAATATAATTTACTCATATTTCCTCCTTAAATTCTAAAAGAAGGTGGTATTACTACCACCCTCTTATCATATACAGAATTCTATTCTCCTTGATTTTCAGTAGGTGCTGGAGTTGTTGCTCCTCTTACTGTGATTAAAGGATAGTTATATAGATATTCTAAAGTATTATGGCCCCAAGTCAAGAAATGAGTTTCAGTTAAAGACTTTGGATTGAAGAAGCTAGTTCCGACCTCGAATGCTGACATAAATGGAGGTAACTTAACTAAAACCTTACAAATGATAGAGTCATCTACTGTATATGTTTGGTTAGCTAGATAGTTCACTGAGTTAGGTAGTAAGTCTCCACCGAATACGTGAACATAATATTTATTATCCTCAGGATTTAATTGAGCTCTAGGGTCAGCTCCAGCATTTGCAACTTCATAATCCATTTCGATAAGTGAACGCACAGTTGTATTTGTTGAAGCAGTTGTTCCATTAGTGCTATTTACTACACCAAAGAAACGATGATTTAATTTGTCGTCAGTTAATTTAGCGACTAAATTATCATTATGGAAAATTGAAGGTAAATCAATTTTCTTAATTGCATTTACATATTTGTTATTCCAAATGATTTGAATTTCATCATTTGAATATGAACGTAAGAAGCCATAATCGTTGAAGTCTCTTGATACGTCTTCCATATCATCAATTAAATCAGCGATAGCCTTTGCTACGTTTTCGCCTAAAGAGTTGCCGTCAGCGTCAACTACAATAGTTTCAGAAGCTCTAGCTGAGTTAGACTCAGCAGTTCCTAAGTAAGCATTATATGTAGTTAAATCATATACCTTCTTAGTTTCTCTAATCCAGCCTAGAATAACTGAGTTGAATTCTGAGAATGCTCCTTCAGTAGACCAAGCTCTTTTTGATAAATAATTATCAATAGTTACACTGATTTGTCTAAATGTATCAATAAAGATAGCTTGACATTCAGGTGCTTTTGGTCTATGTAATTTTAATAAATTTAGTGCTTCAGCGTCATTTCCCCAAGGAGCTGACTTTAAAGCATCAGTTGCATAATACAACTTTGTGTCTCCATACATAGAGCCGTCTACTCTAGCTCTATCTACTAGACGTAAATTATTGTTGTCCTTAATGTTATCTGCAAATACTTGCTGAGAGATAATCATGTTAAATAAGGCACCAAAGATTTCATTACTTCTTAATGTTCCACTAAAATTTGGCATTGTTATATTCTCCTTTTATTATTTTCTTTTTCCTGCTTTCATCATAGGTGCAGAGTCAACCATTTTTTCTTGTAGAGTAGCTATGAATACTTTGTTTGAGCCATTACTTGACTCGATAGCTTCTTTTAACTCAGAAGCTACTCTTTTCCGAGCTTCTCTATCTTGTTCAGTGATTAAATAATCGTGTGAGTGTGGCAAGAATGGGTCAGCGTCCTCTCCGTCTCTCTCAATTATTAAATCTCTTAACTCTAACGCTTTTTGACAATAATCTAGATCAGAGCCTTCAAAGTCATCTACAAACATTTCTTTATGAAGCTCTTTAATTCTATCTTCAGTTGGAGTAGAAGCTTCTTGTTCAATAGTAACTTGCTCTCCGTCAATTAAAGCTTGTAGAAGTTTCTTGTTTTCTTGCTCAAGTGCGTCATATTTTCCTTTATCTACGCTATTCTTTTTAACTTCCTGCAAGGCTTCAATATACTTATTATTGTCCTCTTCTTTCGTTTCGACTTCTTCTTTTTTTGCTTCTTCTTCTGTTGCAAATAATTGAATATTAAATTTAAATTTTTGCATAATTTCCTCCATTTAATTTTATTATAATATCAAAATTTTATTTTGTAAAGTGTAAGAATAATAACAAATGCAAAATTAGGAACATTATCAATGAAGAAATGAGGTAGACTAAGCCTCGCCATATTTAGTAGCTCTTCGCTAGTCCTCTAACTTATGGATTTTTCTAAATATATTGATAGGTCTCAGATTTGCATAATCTAATTACCTCTAGGCTTTAACAAATTCATGTTTTTTTGAAATTGCTTGAAGGTAATTAAATCCTTAAATTGATAGCTTCTATAATCAAATATTTGTATAACATTTGTCATAGATTTCACGTCATATATTTCATCTAAGTAAGGTCGCATAGCAACGGCTCTTACTTTTTCTTTATTATATTTTCTTATTTTATTTGAGTCATAAACAGTAAACCAGTCGTTTACGTCTTTAGTAAATTTTATCACATAATTTGGTTTATGTAAACGTCCCTTAAATACTAATGTATTATCAGTCTCTATTTTATTAGTGAATGTTGATGCCGTTGGCATTAAAATATCAGCTATTGTTCCTTTTCTTCTCTCTAAGTATGCTTCAGTTGGCTCCATGTATTCAATAACTGCTCTTTTTCCAAAGTCAATTTTATAATACTTATTATTTACTCTAGCTAATTCTTCGTCAGTATGAGCTTTTCCTAATTCATCTAAGTAAGCTTTTAATTCCTTCTTATGTTTAACTAGCTTATATCTTCCGAATTCTTCAGGAATAAAGTTGAATGCACAAAGTAGATCAGAAGCTTCTTCTAATGTATTTCCTATACATATTACTCTAATTCTTTTCTTTGTTGAACGAACTAGGTTTTCAAGCTGATTAGTAAATGAGTATACTATATCAAATGAATTCTTCTCTGATTTCTCTCTATTCATTTCATCTAAACAAATATTATAGTATTGATTAGGGTCGTCTAGGAATTCTTTATCAAATAATCCTGAGCCTTTATCATTATAGAATGTTGCTATTGAAAAGACTCTAGCCATAAGTTTTTTTTCTAATATCTTAGTATTTCCTTTTTTATCTGGATTACTTCTCTTAGTAACTGCATATACATTATTACCATTTGTAACGAGGTCCAAATTATATTTCCTCCTTATATCAGGGTCTATTAGTTTTTCAGCATTATTGGCTAATAGTTTTTTAGCTGACGTTTCACTAAGACGTAGCCATGTAAAGGGCCTTCCTTTTTTTACGAACTGCTTACAAAAGAAGTCTGTTACTGCATAAGATTTACCAGCTTCACGTCCTCCAAGAAGGAAGATGAACATGGCCCACCAAAATCCTAGTATGGACCTTAATACATACCATTCTCTATATAATAATTCTTTTAGCTTCTTCTTCCTTCTAGTTTCTTTTCTCATTTCAGCTACAATAGTCGCTGGAGACTTATCTTTTTCAGCTTTTTTAGGTCTACCCATTATTTACCTCTTCGCTTCTGATCTAATCGTAAAGCATTTATTCTAGTTAGTTCATAATATTTTGAGCCTGAGAAAATTTCTAATGAAGCTCCAGTTTTAGCGTCAGGAGACTGGCTTTCTACAAAGTATGTATCTCCATAACTATATAACAATACTTGTTTTCCTTTATAATGGTAATAACCTTCAAAAGTATATTTGCTATAATCAATAGGATTATATCTATTTATACCTTCATGCTGATAAAATAATTTTTTTAATTCCTTATGTTCTGATACTAGAGAATGGAAATTTCTTCCATATATGTCTCCTATACTCCAGTTTTTGTTAAAGTCCATTGAACGAGCTTCTCTTTTAATAGCTTCTTGTGCAGTATAATTTTTATTTGTCTTTGGATTTTTATATTGCATTTGGCCAGTTACTAATTTCTTAAAAGCCATATATATATCTCCATTATATTTTTCTGCCCATTCAGGAGCTATGTTTTTAGCAATTTTCTTTTTATTATGAAGGTAGACTGCCCTTATATATTCTAATTCTGTTCTGTAAGCACTTCTTTTTCTTTTTGCGTTAAGTCGCATTTTTCTATTTCTCCTTTTTCTTTATTGAATTCATATTTGTTAGCCATAAATGGTATTTCATCTTTTAAAATGTCGAAACCATTTGGATAGGCATTTTTAAACCACTCTTTTGACCTTCCTCTTATTGAAGGTAAATCATTATTCCATTGATAGCCTGACTCATTATACGCAAACGAGCCTTTATGTTCTACTTTAAATTGTCCTACTTCTTCTCCTACTAATTTATCAAGATCAGGACGAGGAGACTTAGATATAATAGAGTCAGTATTTGAATATAGAGTATTTTCATCTATTAAAGACTCTATATAATATCTAGCTCTTGATAGAATGCATGAATGAATAAATGGGTTTTTCCTCCTTATATATCCTACTGCATAATTTAGAGTTTGCTTCCATTTATCAGCTTCTAATCCTTTGGCTCCTTTTCTCTTTTTGAAGAAATATTCTACAAAATGTTTGAATGGACTCTCGATAGCTGGATAGATAAATTCAGCTAACTCCCCTTCCTTAAATACTGCATATAGTTGTATTTGATTACTTCTTCCTAATTCTATATGTCTAAAGCCAATTTCTCCTTTTCTTACTTCATCATATTTTCTCGGTAATACGTTAGTATTAGGAATAGGCTCTAGCATAGCAGAAGCATAAGCACTTCTTCTATCATAACATATACAATTTTCAAACCTCTGACCACTATATTTAGGATTAAAATAAATTAGTCCAGCAATAGTTCCAAGTTTACAAGTTTTATACGTCTGATCGTAGTAGTCAGGATTATTAGATAAGTCTACTACTCCTTTTTTACTCATACGTTGTAAAGTGTTAAAAGCTCTCATTCCTGATATTGTTTGCTGGTGTTCACTGCCGTCTAGGAAAAATATATATTCAGTATATGGATTTCCATTTCCACAATATCTTAATATTAGTCTAGCATACATTACTTCTAATGTATAGTAGGCTCTAGGAATTCTTTGTAAATTTGCCCAAGCTTCTGAAGGAGCTTCTATTCTATTGTCCCTACAATAACGTAAATGTTTATTCATAACTCTTACGTCTCTTACATATACTATTCTCTTATTTTTAAACGACATACTAATCTCCTAAAAAATCAGGTAACTCAAAAGGCTTTTGTTTTTTTAACATTTCTTCATCACAATAATTTTTTGTTACCCATTCTAATATCTCGTCAAAGTTATGTTTGGAAAAAGCTTTATAGCCATAACTTGAACAATACATTTTATAATAAGAATAATCTTTAATATCTAAATCGCTATTCTTATAATGTTTATAATATAATCCTACACTATTTGTCGTTACTAAATAGCAATTAGTTTCAGCTAAGAAAGGACCCTTCCAAGCGTCTATGTTGTCCTCTTTATATAAGAATTCTACTTTTAATGAACATAGAATAAAATCTATTAAATCTTCGTGAGTCCACTTTTTATTTTTTAAAGCTGGATTTGGATTAGATATTTTAGTGTTTCTCTGATAATAAACAATTCTTCTAAGCATTCCTGAGTCTGAGATATCTATTTTTGGAGCTTGATTACAACAAAAGAATAATGCTGACTGAGCTTTTGTTGTATATGTTGCTCCATACTTTTCATTCACTTGAATAAATTGTTTTGATACAACAGTTTTAACAATAGGAAGGTTTACTTCTCCAGCTCCTAATTCATCAGAAGCAATTAGTCTATGCTTTAAAGCTTCAGCTAATATAAACGGCTCTCCTAAATTTCCTAGTGGAGTTGAAGAAACGTCATTATCAAATAATTGCTTTATGATATTTAAAAATGTAGATTTACCTGATCCACCTATTCCAGTAGTTATGAAAAATACTTCTTGTTCAGGGTGGAATAATAATATATATAATATCAATAATTGCTTATCGTCTAATGGAAAAGGACATTTCTTAGGAATATATCCTTCCTTCTTCAATGCGAGAGCTTCATCTATAATTTTTGGCCTAGGCCATTCAACTTTCTCTTCAGCTAATGGATTATTTATTATTCCAGATTTCATGTAATTTAAGTCTCTCTCATTGATAAACTTGTAAGTATGATTATAATATATTTTGCTCAAATATTTATCAATATTTTTTATTTCTTCATTATTTTTGAAGAATTTTCCTGATATAAATTCTATTTCTGAGCTAAGGACAAGTTGTGTCAAAAAAGCGTCATCATACTTTTTCATAACTTTTCTCCTTATTTATTATTTTTTGGTCTTAATTTCACTCCATTGTCAATTAGGATTTGTCTAACAGTATGAATAGTTAGTCTCTCTCTAATTGCTATTTGCTCTAATGATAATCTTGAGTCCTCATATAAATCAATAATATTTTTGATTAAGACAATATTTTCACGCTGAGTCTTAACATTATAATCCTTTTTTAGCATTGTCATTCTCCTTTCTTTGTTTTTCAAATTTTAAATTCATTTCTAAGACCCTAAATGCGTCATATAAAGGACCTTCTTCAATTTCTGACTCGACATAACAAATATATTCAATAAATTTAGTTATCATTTCTAAGCTTAGCTCTGGCTTGTTCACGATGTTCCACCTCCACTAGACCCTTTGATTTATAAAAAGGGCATTCTTCCTTAATTTTTCCTTTTTTATCTACGCAAGGACTACTCAATAAATAACAATATTCTTTATATAATTTACTCCTTGCAAAACAATTTTCATTTTTTGGATATGGACACTTAATACATTTTTCTCTTATCATTTTTTATTTTCCTCCTTTTCTAAAATAAGCTTCTAAATTTTTGTAACATTCAGAAATAAATTCATATAATTTATTATCTGATAAGGTTTTTCTTAAATTTTCTTCGTTTATTATCTTTGCTTTTTCATAGTCTTCGTAAGGACCTAATTTTTTAACTAACAACATTATAATTTCGCCTTGTTTGTTAATAATATATTCTTTATCATTTTTATTTTCATCTATTTTAAGTTTTTTAATTACTTGATCGTTTAAACAATACATATTTCCTACTTTTTCTGTAAGTCTATCTGCCATTTTTTATTTTCCTCCTTTTAATAATTCATTTAAAAAATATATTTTTCCTTTTGGAGCTTCTAACCTAATTAAACAACTAGGAAAAGGAGCTGAATTCTTACTTTCGTTAAAATGTAGTCTACCTTCAAAAAAATAAATTCCTACGTCTAAATTTGATTTTAGCATTTTTTGAAAATATTTTGTATCAGTTCTTGAAGGTATCAATAAATATACATTATTTTTATTATGTTTTTTAATGTGATTTAAAGCATAATCTACCCAGCTTTTTATATCACTATAAGGTGGATTTATAAATAAATTTACCCCCCCCATGTCAGTTTCAAGGTTATTTGTAGGACATTGAAAAGGGCAAGGGTCTATGTATCCTAATTTCATGAATAAGTCATAAATATAAGCTGGAGTTTTCCAGTCATCAGAATTTTTTGAAAATAAAACTTTATCCATTTTTCATTTCCTCGCTTTCAAATACTGGCTCAGGCTCAAAGGAATATATCTCTTTTATAAATACATAAGGATATATCTTTTTTCCATTTTCTTCCTTAATTTCATAGATTTTTGGCTTGTAAAAATTGGATTTGTGAACAACCAAAAACCCACCTCCCAGCTTGGTCCAGTCAATAGACTTGTCAAATTTTAAAGAAATAGCTTTGTCCTGAAAGCCTTTGTTTTCTTCTCCTTTGACGATAAATTTTAGAATGGTCCAAAATTTAGGCCATTTTTTGCCTTCTGAGTTCTCCTCAATTCCTCCACGAATTGTTATAGCGTAGTATTCCATTTTTAAACTTTTGACTCCTTCCTCTAATTGTTCAAGCTCCATTTGACACGCTTTTGCACACCATAGCCAAAAATCTATTTTGCGACTTTCAAGTGGTTTCATCTGGCCACGCTTTAAAAAAAATTCAGCTTTTTTTTCTTCATCGTTAAAAAAATTCTGATCTTCTCTGATTAAATCTAACAATAGTTGATACATAAGAAGGAGGGCCGAAGCCCTCGCACCTCCTTTATAATGATATATTTATAATTGGCTTATCTTTATTATTTAGAGTGATAGTAAAATCTGAATTATTATAATTAAATCTAATCTCTATTGACTCCTTGTAAAAGTCAGTTTCTAAACTTGTAACTAATCCATTAAATATAATATCACTTGCAACAGTGATCAAAAGCTTATACATTTTTTTACCTCCTTTTTAAAATTGTATTGTCATAGCGTCAAATGTTTTGCCCTCTTGCCAAATATTAGTTTTTGCTCCAAGCTCTGTAAAAATTGCTTGAAAACAACTATATCCCACGCCATACTCAAAATATGGAGTTTTATAACCTGAGCCGTAGCCGATCGCCTGACGTAATGAAATAGTTTTATCTTTTCTTAGTGCTTTTTCATAAGCATTATATAATCTATTTAAAACACTATTATTTTTATTTAGTGCGTAACTTATAGCACTTGAAAGCTTATCATAGCCACAGCCTGAAGCATTGCCCGTTGTAAGTTGTCCCCCTGCTCTAATTTCAGCCGTTGGATTATATCCCCAAGTTTTATTTTTAGACCAAGAAACCGAAATGATAATATCGTTGCAGGGTTCTGTTTTAGCAATTAGATCGCATTGAGTGAAAAAATCTAAAATTCTCTTATTATCTTCTTTTATTCTTTTATTTATTAAAATTTGTCTGACTTCCTTATTTGTTTTTGCTTTTTGGGTTTTTGTCAATTTGTCATATATCCAAAGCTTTGCGATTTCTTCAAATGGTTTTGTTAAAATCATATTTTTAAATTCTTTTTGATCCTTTAAAATATCTTTTTTATAATTACTCTTTATTTGTTTGAATTCCTTATATTGCATTTTTTTTGCTCCTTTTTTTATGCCCTTATGGCGTTTTTTTTCTTTTAGTGATCATTTTATCACATAAGGCTATAAAAAGCCTTTAGTGCTTTTCTAGTGCTGGACGCTAGAAACCCTCAGCAGTTGTTTTTTAAGAGCTTTCAACCTGCCCGACGGCACACGCTCTGATCAATTATAATTATAGCATATATAAAAAATATTACAAG
>Ga0247611_10006288_pt1 | contig 15303 bp, 15 predicted proteins | sample 177DNAGHGhighgp2_FD_192422 | JGI IMG/M metagenome (GOLD analysis project Ga0247611, IMG submission 192422) | Sheep rumen microbial communities from Palmerston North, Manawatu-Wanganui, New Zealand - 1770 DNA GHGhigh gp2 | ecosystem: Host-associated > Mammals > Digestive system > Stomach > Rumen...
ATGGGGGCAGGTTCATGACCCAGGCTTGGGTCAAGCAGCCTGTCCTCGTGATTCATTATCCCCATCAGCGGCGTGTAATCATTAAATAATCTTAATTTTCTGCTGACTTTTGCAAGGTTTCGGGCCCCTGCAGATTTATAGAAGAAAAAAGCATGAAGATTATGAAAGCAAGTATCAACCATTGGCATTGCGCCGCAAAGACCGTCATCATCGCCATGACGGCAGTAGTATTCACAGCGTGTTCCACAGACAGTGAAGACAACGCCACCCGTGTAAATCCCGTCATCTGTCCTATAGAACCGGAACAGCCCATGCTGAAGACCAGGTCCAACGTCGACGATGCGACCTATGACAGGCTGGCAACCTTCTTTATGATGGCCTTTGATGATGCCCGCAAAACTGGCGGCGACGGGCGGCGTATCGGCTTCTTCGGACAGCTAACCGACGAAGTAGAGGCCTGTTATCTGATCAACAGCGTGGAGGATTTCAAGGCCGTCTACTATGGCGACCGGATGCTGCCGGAGGTCGACTTTGAGCGATACTCCGTGCTCGTGGGCAGGAGTTACAGCACGGACAGCCGGGAGTCGCTCGGCAACTACACCTACAATCTGGTCGACGAGGGCTATCATTACCGGCTGCCAGTCAACATCCTGCGTAACGTCAACCCCAGTCTCGTCAATTTCCCCACTATCGGCGACCTGTTCTATTGGGACGTCTTCCCCAAGGTCGAATCGAAGCCCGTCTTGATGGAGCGGCGCGTGGTGGAGAAGGTGATCGATGAGGACCAGTCGGCGCAGGCTGCAGGGATGCTGCAACTCCGTGGGAGCAACTGGGTGCTGACGGGCTATACCGATCGAGACGGCGTGGCCCATCAGGTGGGCAGCGGATGGGGTGACAGCAGGTACACCATCAGTTTCCTGGCCGACGGCACGATGCAGGGCAAGATCGGTGCCAACAGCATCGGGGCACGCTATCTTTTAAGCCCCTGGAAAGCCTGTATCGCATCTGGTGACGGGCTCCGCTTCGTGGGCTGGTTCGCACTAACGGATGGCTTTACGACCTCTGTCTTGGAGACTGGCGCCGACGCCACTGACGCCTATTTCGGCAGCCACCTCTGGGAGATGGAGTTCTTCGATGTCGACGAGTATGATCTCACCCTTTCCGATTCCCGTGGCCAGAAATTCTCCTTCCGCGACGCCTCGCTGAAGTAGCTGGGTTGTGGCGTTCTGCGGCAACCTCGTTGACGTAACAGGAAATGTGGCGATTCGAGGCGCCTCTCTCTTGGGAATCCCAGGTAGCGATGGCAATGATGACAAATGACAGCAGTCATCATTGTTATCAACGCTTTGCAAGGAGCCATCCACACGAACCAATGAGCCGTAACTTCCCTGCCTAGGATATTACGGCTCGCTGTCATCGAAATTACGTTTCGTAGCCTTATAAGAGGGACTTAAAAACTATCAATGGCTAGTCCCCATAATCTTATAATGAGTGAACACTATTTAGTTTCCATCATACTCCATCTGTTCATCCATCAAGGCTATCTTGTCTTGTATCCATTTTTCTATCCTTTCTGGTGTGTCGTATACTCCACCTTCATATAAATACTTTGAATAGAATTTCTCAAATGGCGCTCCAATCAGATGGTCTTGCCTGTCATTGCTTGAATCATCAAGGCTCACAGTTACATCTGTCAAGGCACGGAATTTATAGAAATTACAGCGACCGTCAAATATTTCTTCACCAGCCTTGTAAGTTCCAGGCTTGATTGTTACGTCTTTCCACCATTGTGAGTTTTCCTCGTCAGGTGTATGACCTACATTGTTGTCTTTGAGAGACCGGTAACATCTATAATTATATTTGGTGTATGATCCGGAGGAAAAGACCTTTGTCTTAGACCATCCATTAGTATTTGGACCATCAAAATATGATACATATGATGTTCCCGTCCATTTCCAGTTGTTATTGATATAAGCGTCTCTGTTGCAAGGCATTTCTGGCCACTTCTCGGCTTCTTTCGGATAATTGTCTGCACCCACTTTCTACCCAGTCTTTCATGAGCCCCCAAACAGTTTCATAAGATATCACACCGGCCTTCCTCAATTCTGCATACCTCGCTTTCATATCATCGAAATAGTAGTCCCATACGTATCTTGCAGGTGTATTAGTTCCTTTGCCATAAGTCGGTTTACCAGGATTATTGAGAGTAAATGCCGTTGTCGCAAGAACCCCATATCCATGGTCTAAGTCGTATGGGTTGGCATTCCATCTTAACTTCCCGTCTATTTCTCCCCATGTAGTCCATTGCCAATTCTTTCTTACGCAATCTCCATTCTGTATAAATACCTGAAGAATCAGATAGTCGATCATCCATTCCATAGAGAATCTTTTTTCGATTTCTTTCTTCAGTGCTGGTAGAGCAGATGATTTCTCTTCATCAGCAGTATTTTTATATATGGTCTCATACTCTGCTATTTCGCTCATATAATTGCTCAATGCAATGATATTTTCTTTAGTTTTAGCAGAATTCTTACAATTATCGTCACTGCTATCGTAAAACTTAGAGTCTGTACCCATCAGTTCTTTTGGATTGTCACCATCATATTTTGTTCCATCTTGGCACATGAGTGTCCACTTACTTTTCTTTGGTTTGGGATTTCTAACTTCGAAACCACCCCAACTGATTTTTCCTTGCCAGAATTCATCTGCTCCTAAGACTCCGTCCAAGTGAATATTATCCACTTTGTTTCTGCTCAAATTATAGTTATCACGATGCTTCTTTAGTTGCCAGCTGAAGATGCCATAGAACTCATCATTAAGATAAACGATGCAAGGAAAAGCGTCTGGAAAACACCTTGCAGAGAAAGCCTCTTTCTTCTCTGCATCATCGCCATTGAGTGCGCTTATTATTTCTTCCTCCGTGTAGTAATCCATAAAAGGAGCACGGCGAGTCAAAGGTTTTGTTTCCAAGAATTTGTAATATAGTTTGTAGTTTACAGGACATTCACCTTTCGTGATACTGGTATAGTTGGCCTTGAAAGTGGAAACCGTCTTGTGTTACCCAGTCTCCAATTTTGATGTCTGTGGTTTCATCTCCTATCCATTCGTCTTCACAGAAGTCTGCTGCGAAGTTCTTCTTTTCTTTTGCAGTAGACGAGTCTCCGTTCAAGTCGACAATCACTCTTTTCTTGAAATAAATGCCATTCATATCCCACACTTCCATCCAAGCATGGGCATTTGTTCCCTTTTTAACAGGCATGGAACTGATGCCAGAAATATTCACAATTGCACATTCTGGCTGAGTGGGAATAATTATTGAACTCCTATTGCTCCATTCCAAGGACAAATCAGAAGCCTTTTTCATGATGATGTTTTTAATCTCAATGATATCAGATTCATCCACTTCGCCATCACCATTGACGTCAGCAGCCTCCCAATCAAAGTCATCCGAGGGATGGCCCATATAGGTATTGAGAACACAAACGATGTCTGTAGCATTCACTTTCCTGTCGCCGTTAGCATCGCCTTTGGCTTTTACAGGTAACGTATTCCCTTTGTCGTTTTTTTCTTGTGCACAAATACATTGTGTTGCAAATGTAAATAACAGAAATAGAGTGCAAATATGTTTCATTCTATTATTGTTGTGCCTGTACTCCCCCCAGTGCATTATTAAGTAGAGAGTTATTGCTAAGATACAAAAAAGCGTGGGGAGTCCAACCTTGTTACTCGTCCCACCCTTAGAGGCTCTGGCATCGCCCAACTAGTCGGTGACGAGCAACGCCGAAGCCCACGCGATATGCAGATACCTTGTGGATAAGGTATTACACACCCAATGAGCATCACCCGTTGCTTTGTTTTTGACTAGTTGTTTGGAACTGCCAGATTCCTTGGAGTCAAAAGACAAAGCGTAAGATAACGCCTTCCTATAAATTAGGTCCCCACCCCACTCCGCTTCGGCTCATTGGCTTTCTGCTTCAGAAGTAAAGACGGGACAAAGATACGAAAAGTTTCTGAAACGACAAAGGATTTGGGAAAATAATAACGTGAAAAACTATTTTATGGAGAAAAAAGCGAAGAAATGTTTGGAAGATAAAGGAAAAGTTCCTATCTTTGCAACGTGAAAGGAACCTATTTAGGATGAGAGCCCCGTTTGGTACGGCAAGCGACTCATTAAAATAGAAGCACTTTTAAACTCCACTTCTGATGGATAGCCCCGTTTGGTACGGCAAGCAAGGCCATTAAAGTGGAGTTCCTTTTTGTAACTCCCTAACATTGTTCTCAAAAGCATACTGGTCGATAATGGCGTAAGGTTTGTATGGGCCACCGTTCTTCATTTTACGCATCGCAAGTACAGTTCTTATTCCAATTTTTCTATCAAAGTAGGCAAAATATGCACTCTCTTCGTGTTTTCCTTCTTTTATCGTGCGCCAGCCTAGAAATTTGCTTTTTCGAAGAAATGAAGGAATGTCCTTTGCCAAAGCATTTTTGATAGCATTAAACTTATTGTCACGGGATGCTTTACTAACTATGGTCTTCAAATCGGATTTCGTTATTTCAACATTCATCGTAATGCCATTAGTGATAGTAAAACGCAAAGGTTGATTCTTCAACGCTTCTGCTTGTAGGAGCACTTCTTGACGAAGCCGTTTACTTTCCTGATAATAATCGTTTATCGTTCGTTTCATAATAGTAAAGGTTGACAAAGCGTTAGATAACGCCTTCCTATAAATTAGGCCCCCACCCCGTCTAATCCGGACTGTTGCCATTTAGCTTAGGAATGAAGACGTGGCAAAGTTACGAATAATTTCCGAAAGAAAGAAGAAAGTAAAGGAAAAAATATACAAATAGTATTATCTCACTCTCTTTTCAGATCAAATCATTGTACCTATTTAATCTAAAACAGCCATTGCGAAAAATGTCGTTGCGAAATTTTTCGCATAAGGAGAACAGCCTGTCTGAGAGAGGCTTATAGAAAGGAACGCCATTTGCCAGAGAGGGCTTGTAAAGGGGGGAGCGCTACTTACCAGAGACGATCTTCTTGATGTCGTTGAGTTTGTTGAGGGCTTCGAGGGGTGTGAGGTTGTTCACATCGAGGCCGAGGATCTCGTCGCGGACCTGACAGAGCACAGGATCATCGAGTTGGAAGAATGAGAGTTGCATGCCTTCTCGAGAGGAGGCGATTTCTGCGGTAGGCTTTCCAACGGAGCCCACAGAGGCATTATCTGATTCCAGTTGCTTGAGGATGACGTTGGCGCGCTTCACGATGCTGCGAGGCATGCCGGCTATCTCTGCCACATGGATACCAAAGGAGTGCTCACTGCCGCCCTTTTCGAGTTTGCGCAGGAAGATGACTTTGCCGTCGACCTCCTTCACGGAGACATTATAGTTCTTGATGCGAGAGAAGTTCTTCTCCATCTCGTTCAGTTCGTGATAGTGGGTGGCGAAGAGGGTACGAGGGTGGCCCTTGGCATTCTCATGGAGGTATTCCACGATGGCCCAGGCAATGGAGATACCATCGTATGTTGAGGTGCCTCGGCCTAATTCATCGAAGAGCACCAGCGAGCGGCTGCTGACATTATTCAGGATGTTTGATGCCTCCGTCATCTCCACCATGAAGGTAGATTCTCCGAGGGAGATATTATCCGAGGCTCCCACACGAGTGAATATCTTATCCACCAGGCCTATCCTTGCTGCCTCTGCTGGCACGAAGCAGCCTATCTGTGCAAGTAATACGATGAGGGCCGTCTGTCTGAGCAAGGCAGACTTACCTGCCATATTCGGGCCTGTGATGATGATAATCTGCTGACGCTCGTTGTCGAGCAGGATATCATTGGGCACGTACTGCTCACCAAGGGGCAGTTCCTGTTCGATGACGGGATGGCGACCTTGTTTGATGTCTATCACCTCCGTCTCGTCGATGACTGGACGCACATACTTATTCTCCTCTGCTGTCTTGGCAAAACTCAGCAGACAGTCGAGGTGGGCAATGATATTGGCGTTGATCTGTATCTGCGGGATGAACTCCTGCATGCCAAGTATCAGGTCGTTGAAGAGTTTGGCCTCGAGCGAGAGTATCCTGTCCTCAGCCCCCAGTATCTTTTCTTCGTACTCCTTCAGTTCCTGGGTGATATAGCGTTCGGCTTGTGCCAGCGTCTGCTTGCGCACCCATTCTGGTGGCACCAGGTCCTTATAGGTATTCCTTACCTCCAGATAATAGCCGAACACATTATTATAACCTATCTTCAGCGAAGCAATGCCCGTCTGCTGGGCCTCACGCTCCTGTATCTTCAACAGATAGTCCTTGCCGCTATAGGCGATGGTGCGCAGTTCATCGAGTTCGGCATTCACGCCGTCTTTGATGACACCACCCTTGGCCACCAGTTGGGGAGGATCGTTCTGAATCTCTTTCTCAATCCTGTCTCTCAGCGACTCGCACAGGTTCAACTGCTCCCCTACCCGCTTCAAAGCCTCGTTATCAGCATAGAGGCAAGCGGTCTTGATGGGTTGAATGGCCTGCAGGGCCACTTTCAACTGCACTACCTCACGAGGCGACACACGACCTACGGCCACTTTCGAAATGATGCGCTCCAGGTCGCCGATACGGTGCAACTGCTCATCGATACACTGTCGGAAGTCAGGTTCACGATAGTAGTATTCCACGATGTCGAGTCGTTCGTTGATGGGCTTTACGTCTTTCAGAGGGAACACCAGCCATCGCCTCAGCAGACGGCCTCCCATGGGGCTCACCGTCCTGTCGATGACATCGAGCAGCGACTTGCCGTCGTCCTGCATGGGATGAATCAGTTCAAGGCTGCGGATGGTGAACTTATCCAGTCGCACATACTTATCTTCCTCGATGCGGGAGATGCTGGTGATATGGCTGATCTGGGTGTGCTGTGTCTGTTCGAGATATACCAGGATGGCTCCAGCGGCGATGACACCACTCTGCAGATGGTCTACGCCAAAGCCCTTCAGGTTCTTCACATTGAAGTGACGCAGCAACTTCTGCTTCGAGGTCTGGTCTGTGAACACCCAGTCGTCGAGTTGGAAGGTGAAGAACTTCGTGCCGAAGAGGCGCTCGAAGTCCTGCTTGCGGCTTCTGTCGAAGAGCACTTCCTTAGGCGAGAAACTGCCCAGGAGTTTCTCTACATAGTCTGCTGTTCCCTCGCCAGTGAGGAACTCACCAGTGGAGATATCGAGGAAGGCGACACCAAACGAGGCTTTTCCGAAGTGGACGGCCGCGAGGAAGTTATTCTCTTTATAGTTGAGGACATTGTCTGAGAGGGCCACGCCTGGCGTCACCAGTTCTGTGATGCCTCGCTTGACGAGTTTCTTCGTGAGTTTGGGGTCTTCGAGTTGGTCGCAGATGGCCACACGCTTGCCAGCCCTGATGAGTTTGGGCAGGTAGGTATCGAGGGCGTGATGGGGGAAGCCCGCCATCTCGTCACCCTTGGCCCCAGCGCCGTTGTTACGATGGGTGAGGGTGATGCCCAGGATCTTGGCGGCTGTAACGGCATCTTCGCAGTAGGTCTCGTAGAAGTCTCCGCAACGGAAGAGCATCACGGCATCAGGGTGCTTCGCCTTCAGATCGAAGAACTGTTTCATCATCGGGGTCAGTTCCCCGTCTTTCTTCGCCATTACTTCTGGATGTATTTCATGATGAGGTCCACGATCTCGTCCTCCGTGTGGTTGGCGGCATTGAAGACGATGTCGTAGTTGCGGGTGTCGTATCGCGAGGTGCCAGTGTATTTCTTCACATACCGCTCGCGCCCTTTGTCCACCTCCTTGATGATCTTCTCGGCCTCCTCGGGGGTGATGCCACGCTTGCTGACGAGGTGGTTGACACGATGCTCCATCGGAGCCTGGATGAGGATACTCAGATGGTTGGGATGGTCGCGGAGCACATAGAAGCCGCTACGGCCTGCGATGACGCACGACTCATCCTCGGCGATGCCTTTCAGTATCTGGGTTTCGGACTGGAAGATGTCGTCAGTGATGAGGAAGTCGGGGATGGCCTGCGCGTTGGGGATGATGTTGGGAGCGGCAAAACTGGGCATGATCTTCAGACTCCGCTTGAAGTCGGCCCACCAGTTGTGCTGCTGTCCCTTCAGCCGCTCGATCTCTTCTGTCGTCAGACTGTACTTTTCCTTCAGCCCCTGGATGAGTGCCTTGTCGTAGAAAGGCACATGGAGGCGCTTAGCGAGTTTCTCACCAATGGTTCTTCCGCCTGAACCGAGTTCACGGTTGATGGTAATCACAAATTTCTCATTCAGTTTCATATCCGTAGGGATTAATGGTCTCTGCAAAGGTACGCATTAATTCTGAATCCACCAAAAAAAACGATAACTTTCCCCTTGGGATGCAGTTTTTTAGGCCAAAGGTTGCGGTTCTCGCGTTTTCTTTTTACCTTTGTAGGCTGTTAGAGTCATGATGGAAGAGAGTTATCTGAACACGGAGCATATCGCCCGTAGCCACGAAGGAGTGGAGTGGCATCCGCTCAAGCCCTTTCTGCCTGAGAACGCGAGGGTGCTGTTCCTGGGCAGTTTCCCACCTCAGCGCAAGCGATGGTGCATGGACTTCTATTATCCCAACTTCATCAACGACCACTGGCGCATTGAGGGACAAGTGTTCTTTGGCGACCGCAATCACTTTGTGGATCTTGAGCAGAAGCGCTTCAAGTTGGAGGAGATTGTGGCGTTCTGTCTTTCCAAGGGCATTGCCTTCTTCGATACCTCTACGGCCATCCGACGGCTGAAGGATAATGCCTCGGATAAGTTCCTTGAGGTGGTGGTGCCTACTGACATCCCTACCCTACTCGCCCGTTTGCCTCATCTGAGGGCCATCGTCACCACAGGCGAGAAGGCGACAGAGACCATCTGCGCCTCGCTCCAGATTCCAGAGATGCCCAAAGTCAACACCTTTGTCCCCATTCCTACCTCCCAAAGAAGTGTCAGACGCATTGTGAGCGGACTGGTACTTTATCGTCTGCCTTCTTCCTCTCGTGCCTATCCGCTTGCCTTCGACAAGAAGGTGGATGCCTATCGGAATATGTTTGATTATTGTAACCTCTTATAAAAAAGATCCTTATGAAACGAGTATTGTTTGCTTTTGCTTTGTTGCTGAGTCTCTTTTTGACCACAGACTTACAGGCCCAGAACATCCATACCACTTGGCGCCAGAAGACGATTGCTGTCGAGAATGGTGGAGAGTCGCCAACTGTTATTCAACTCCTGAAAGCATTTAATAAGGTGTGGCACTATAAGAGTACAGACGCTTTGCTGGCTGAGGCTGGAGATAAGCTATATGTGTCAAACGATGCCACAGAGGGCAATTCTGGGCGAGCCTTTGTCGATTGCGAGGACTTCTGTCATTGCTGGTACGACTTTGAGAACTCAGACGACCACATGGTAGAGGCCAGAACCTATCAATGTGACAACGGCCATTTGCTCTTTGCCGTCATTCTTGCTGAGGCAGGACCCAAAGAAAAGTATTTCGGATGTTTCTATGATTATAATCCCAAGACGTCGAAACTCACGCCAAAGGATGAGCCGTTTATTGATTTCCGTCCCTTCTGGCCAGGTTCGCACATCACTTACGCCCTCGGCGAAGGGTATCTGCAGGTGATACTGGTCATTGAGAGTGCCCCAGGGATCCAGACGCAATACACACATTACCTCTTCGACGGCAATCGTTTCGTTTATGATCACCTCGATGCCCTCGGCTATGACGCCTACGATGAATCTGGCGATGAGGAAGAGGAGTAATCTAAACTCTTTATCTCCTTTGCTGTGGCGGACCCATGCGAACAGGGCCTCGTGGCATCATTTCGTCTTGATTGCCCCAGATAAGTCCCTTGAGCAGACGGCCGAAGTCGAAGCCAAACTTCTGACCGTTGTTGAACTTGACATAAGGGCTGACGATGGGGTCTGTCACCCATTTGCCCGTCATGGGGTTCAGGTAACGTCTCACACCTGCATCCATACCAAAGTTCTTGTGGAATCGGATGTCTGCATAGCCGCCATAATTGGTCGTTCCTAAATAAGGATTCACGGCAGGACTGATCAGCGAAGAGTTGGGATAGTAATAGCCGAAGGCATGCAGCGAGATGGCATTGTTCACCCAGTAGCTCACCGTACCTCCCACACCGTAGCGTGTCTCCAAGAATCCCATGCCCACCATCCTGTATTTGTCTGCCAGCGCTGAGGCTGAAAAACTCCAACGGCCTGTTTCCTGATAGAGCGTCAGAGCACCTGACTCACGATCAAGCAGGCCGGGCATTGAGTCTGCTCCTCCGCTGACGATGACGGCTGCCCCTCGCCACGGAGTGAACAACTTACCGCCCTGCAAAGTGTTCACCTCCCAGCTGCCCCGTCTGGTATCGTAGAGGCTGGATGGCGTATCGAGCTTGTATCCAGGATTTGTCATGCTCAATGGTTGGAACCGTCTTTTCCACAGCGTCGAGTCATACTGTTGCAGGAGGGAATCCGTCGGCAGGAGGTTATCGCCTAGGCCCACGGAATCTTCCCTCAGTGACTTTCCCTCACCGATGTCCGTCTGCGCTGCTGCACCTGTTGCCATCGTCAGCAGCATCACCATGAGCACTTTCCTTAATATCTTCATTTCGACTGCAAAGATAAGAAAAGAATCACAGATTACGCAGATAATCTTAAAATACTTGCTGGTATCGGCAACATTTTGTATTTTACAACAGAATTCTGCCATGGCGACGCCGATCCCCTCGGTGTTTTTCAATTCAACTTTGGCCTAAACAAAGCTTTATAGCCATTTAAACCAATAGATATTGTCGTTTAAACTAATTGTTACTGCCGTCTAAGCTTGTTGCCGACCCCAGTCAACTTATTAGCTGACTGGAGTCAAACAATCATTCTATTTAAGTCAACTAACCGGCTGACTCTGTATCATCGAGCAATTTCACAATCATCAGCACATATTCAACTTTAGAAGCTTGTAAATATCAGCTTTTGGGGCGCAAAAGTGCCAGACCCCTCTGCGCCCCCGTGAAGGCGTTGCCGTCTTTGGCATCTGCCTCGCCGACATTGCAGACGTAGAGCACAGGCTTCGAGGTCAGCAGGAAGAGGTTCTTGGCGCAGTCTTGTTCCTCCTTGCTCTCAAACTCTACGACTCGCGCGTTCTTGCCCTGATCGAGCACTTCCTTGTAGGCATGGAGCACGCTGACCTCCACCTTGGCGTCCTTATTGCCAGCCGCAGCGGCCTTCTCGGTCTTTGCCAGACGGCCCTCGATGGTCTCAAGGTCCTTCAACTGAAGTTCGGTATCAATGATCTCCTTGTCGCGGATGGGGTCGATGGTGCCGTCTACGTGGGTGATGTTCTCGTCCTCAAAACATCTCAGGACGTGGATGATTGCATCCGTCTCGCGGATATTACCCAGAAACTTATTACCTAATCCTTCGCCTTTGCTGGCACCTTTCACCAAGCCGGCGATATCCACGATCTCACAGGTAGCGGGCACGATACGGCCAGGGTGTACGATCTCGGCCAACTTTGTCAGCCTTTCGTCAGGCACCGTTATCACACCCATGGCGCAAAAGTGCCAGACCCCTCTGCGCCCCTGATCTATGGGACATAAAGGTTCCTCGGTGTGTCCGGTGTCCTAAGGATTATGGCCTTGATTCCGCAGTCCAGTTTCCACTACCGTCACCTATATAGCTCTCTGAGATTGTGGTAATGGGTCCTGTATATTCAAATGATGCCGCGGTGTATATATTTTGTTCTATATAGGGATTATCTTGATTCCTAACGTCAAACTGCCCACCATGGACCTTCATATTCTGTACTTTGATAGTGTATTCATTTCCAGTCTTGGTAATCACGATACGGCTGTCTCCGTCTGTAGGGTCATATCCGAAATAGATGCCGTTAGTGATGCCATCACTCGATTCGGCGTAAGGGCCTGTGGCTGTCATAGCGAAAATGAAGTCACCTTCTGGTAGGCTACTCGTCTGTGTTTTGTATGACAATTGTATATCGATAGTTGTCGTCTTTGGAGGAAAGTTAAGAACACCTGTACTTTTGTATGTGTCTATGACTTCAATGTAATTTGCCGTCGTAAAGTATAGTACATGGTGCTTGTGTTGTGTACTGTATCCCCAATAGGCATGATCGGCATAAATGGTATACTCGCCAACCTTCAGCATTCCCTCACCGGTACCAGCCGGTGTGTTATTCCCGTTCCCTCTCTCACGGAAATAGGTTCTGGCGACATCTTCCACATTGATGACGGTCTCTGTGCCGTCCGTCTTCTCGACAACCATTTCATACTTCTTCTGACTGAAAGCTGTCTGACACAGAATGGCTATGGCTGCTAATATATACAATCTTTTCATATTTGTTCTACTTTTTTATTTGTTAATCACTTTTATCTTGTTATTCTCCACACTAATGATATATGTACCTTTTGGTAAGCTGATTAGAGGCACCTCTGCTTTGTCGGCATCTGTCATTTGTTTGCTGATGAGACGGCCATCTAATGAATAAACGCTGATGGGTGTTCCCTTTGAGATGCCATTGAAAAGGATGCGTCCGTTTTCGAACATTGGTTTTTCTTTAGTAGATGCTATTGCCGTTGTTGTCCCATTGTCGGCAGTATAGCTGTCAATATCTTCTAATGGAAAGGAAATACTTGTGAAGTCGTTGGTTATCACCATATCCTCGCCCAGAAAAGTGATGATGGGATTAGTGGATAATTCAAATACAGTCTCATTGCCGCTCTTCTGCTTGATGACAATCTTGGCATCGTCAGCGTATGATAGCGTGACAAAGAAAAACATAAAAAAGATGAGTCGATATTTCATTGGCCATTCGTTTTAAAGGGTTTAACTTGATATTATATCACTCTTTGCCCGCAAAGATAAGGATTATTTCTGAAACAAACAAGGATTAAGAGAAAAAGTTTTATTGTTTCTTGCTGGTATCGGCAAAAAACGGGGTCTTTTCAGAAAGAATTGGCAAATAAACTTACCGATAGTCAGTAACGGAGGGTGGCGCCTTCGGAGGTGATTTCGAGAGTGGCCTTGGCACCAGTAAGGAGGGGGAAGTTGCGAAGATGGGCGTGGCCTACGGGAAAGTCGTAACAGACGGGGATGTTGTAGTGGCGCAGGTATTCGTGGAGCATGGCGTACATATCGTCGAAGCCGTTCTCAGGATGTTTGTACTCGTTGAACTGGCCCACGATGATGCCTCTGACATTGGGTAGCAGGCCCCGCATCTCCATATTATGCAGCATACGGTCCACCTTGCTCATCCCCTCACCCGTATCTTCCATGACCAGGATGATGCCAGGCAACAACAAAGGATCGTAGTCGGAACCAGCGAGGTCGTTATATACAGACAGGTTGCCACCCACGACGATGCCCTCTGCCCTACCCTCGACATTCAGCGGATGAGGTGCCACATGGTATTCTGGCAGGTCGCCCTGAAGCATGCGACGCAGACATTGGCTGACGGTATCGTTTCCCTCATAAGTGATCAGGGCATGGCACATCGTACCGTGGATTCCCTTCACTCCAGCCCTCGCCTCAGCACAAAGCAAAGCAGTAATGTCGCTGAAGCCGATGATGAGTTTGGGATATTGTCGGAGGGTATCAAGCGGCAGATGGCTCAGCAGATGAGCGGCTCCATCGCCACCACGGGAACACATGATGGCCTTGACGGATGGTGCTCGCAGAGCCCATAGCAGGTCATGAAGGCGTTCGTCGATAGTACCAGCAAAGCCGTGATAGTCGTTGAGGGCGTTCTTTCCCACCACACAGCGATAGCCCCAACTCTCCAGTGTTCTGATGCCTCCATAGAGGGCATCCTTATTCATTGCACTCGAGGGAGAGATGATGGCAATGGTGTCGCCCTCATGCAGGAACTGGGCAGAGACAGTCGTCATCCAGCCCAGCAATAAAAGCAGCAGGCATCCTTTTTTCATGCAGAGACTTTTTTCTTGGCTCTGACCATACACCATACGCCTAGGATGACGAAGGGGATAGACAGTATCTGTCCCATGTCGATAGGGAGCGAGGCCTCGAAGGCTTCCTGAATCTCCTTGGTGTACTCGATGAAGAAGCGGAAGGTGAAGATATAGGTCAGGCAGAAGCCGAAGTACCAGCCAGTGCCGATCTTCTCAGGCATCCGCTTGTGGAGATACCACATGATGGCGAAGAGGACGGCGTAGGCGATGGCCTCGTAGAGTTGGCCTGGGTGGCGGGGCATCATGTCGACACGCTCGAAGATGAAGGCCCAGGGCACGTCTGTGATCTTGCCGATGATCTCAGAGTTCATGAGGTTGCCAAGGCGTATGAAGCAGGCCGTGGTGCCTGTGGCAATAGCGATATTGTCGAGGACCGTCCAGATGCTGAGTTTCGTCTTGCGGACATAGAGCCAGAGGGCAATCATCAGGCCCAGTGTACCACCATGCGAGGCGAGGCCGGCATAGCCCGTCAGTTTCCATCCTCCCTCAGGCAGGAAGTGAATGGGCAGCAGCATCTCCACGATACCCTTGAACGAGGTCAGGAAGTCCTGTGGCTGATAGAAGATGCAATGGCCCAGGCGGGCACCAATCAGGATGCCGAAGAAGCAGTAAATAAATAAAGGATCGAAGAGTTCATCCTTGATCTTCTGCTCCTTATACAGCCGTTTCACGACCATATAGGCCAGTACCAGTCCGATAATCCACATCAGCCCGTACCATCGCACCGTTATCGGCCCCAGATGAAACGCCTCCAAGTCCGGCTGCCAGACAATATAGTTAAGCAAATCCATCATACGTTGAATCTGAAGTGCATGATATCACCGTCCTGGACGATGTAGTCTTTACCCTCGACGGCAAGTTTGCCGGCTTCACGGACAGCGGCCTCAGAGCCATACTGCAGATAGTCTTCATACTTGATGACCTCGGCACGGATGAAGCCCTTCTCAAAGTCTGTGTGGATCACACCAGCACACTGAGGCGCCTTCCAACCCTTCTTGTATGTCCAGGCCTTCACCTCCATCTCACCTGCGGTGATGAAGGTCTCAAGGTTCAGCAGGGCGTAGGCCTTCTTAATCAAGCGATTGACACCACTCTCCTCCAGCCCGAGCTCTTCCAAAAACATCTGCTTGTCTTCGTAGGATTCGAGTTCTGCGATATCCTCTTCCGTCTTGGCTGCAATAATCATCGCCTCTGCTCCTTCCTCTTTGGCGAGGGCCTCGACTTTCTTGGTGAAGTCATTGCCTGATTTTGCATCAGCCTCACTCACATTGCAGACATAAAGCACAGGCTTTGAAGTCAACAAGAAG
>Ga0247611_10006289_pt1 | contig 15302 bp, 14 predicted proteins | sample 177DNAGHGhighgp2_FD_192422 | JGI IMG/M metagenome (GOLD analysis project Ga0247611, IMG submission 192422) | Sheep rumen microbial communities from Palmerston North, Manawatu-Wanganui, New Zealand - 1770 DNA GHGhigh gp2 | ecosystem: Host-associated > Mammals > Digestive system > Stomach > Rumen...
CTTCAGTACCCTTGACAAAACCATCTTCCAAGTCACTGCAGACATTGGCGGAAACTGCCAAGTCGGTGAAGTCGAGGTCGTCGTTGATGCAGAGAGTGGAGTAACCACAGGCGGGCACCTTATAGGCAAGGTACTTGGCATCGGGGAAGAAATTATCTATGACGACAACCTTACCATCTACCTCATTCTGGATGATAGTCTTTCCCTGAACTTCCTTAATCTGATTGGTAAGGATAGTGTTGCGGAGGTACATCGGACAGATATCCTCACGGTTACCTTCCAGCACTTTCACAGTGAACATGAAAAGTTCATCCATCTCCTCATCTGTGGGGAAATACCACTTGTCGGGATTGTCGGTCTTGAATAGGACTCTCCAAAACTGGTCGTCATTTCCATAGTGGCTCTTGTCGCTTCTTAAACCACAATTATAACCGAATCTTCTTGCGTTGTCGAGGTCACTGTTCTCAGTGGTGGCAAACTCCAAATCGTCAAAATCCTCTTGTGGCTGAATTTCGAGCCAGTCGGGCAGAAAAAGGTCAAACTGACCACCACTGTACAAGGTGTCGCTAACGTGTGCGAGCTTGATGACCACATCGACTGTCTCACCAACCTCGGCCGTCAGGAGGTTCTTCTCAGGAACAAGTTCCAAATGGTCGGTAGCCTGCGCAAACGAGGTGGCAGCCATCATCACCATTCCTACTCCAAGTAATAGTTTTTTCATAATGATAAAATTTAAATATTTGTTATTAATTATTATTTGTCTAAGATCATTGATGTGAGCAGTGTGATATCCGAGATGTTGACCACTCCGTCGCCATTGATGTCTGTGCGGTCGGCATAAGGTGTGGGGATTCCCACCACCTGGTTGATTACCAGCATCAAGTCTGACTTGTTGACCACGCCATCCTGATTGACATCGCCCGGAAGCTCCTCTGTTTTCTTCACGCTGACGGTGAAAATCTCCTCTCCCAAGTCATACGACTTGCAGGAAGTGTCCACACTCATCATGTTGGTAAGTGCAACCGAACCGCCCTTATAATTGGCATCGGCAGTGACAGAGAGATAAATCAGCGCACCGCTGTTGCCCTTGATGGGAGTGAGGGTGAAGGAAGTGGTGATGATGCGGTAGACACCGTCCTCGATTTCTCCCACATACAACTTCTGGCTCTTGTCGGTAAATCTGCTGGAAAGATAGCAATCTTCGGTATTGAGTGTGAGTCCCACGGGCAATTCCAGGTCGGCCTGAAAAGACACGTGCACGGTCTGGCTGTTGGTGAAATTGACAGCAAACACCTTGGTTTCGCCAGGTGCGATATCAAATGCATCTACTGTGATGGCCTTGGAAAAAGCCCCCAGTGAGCAGCCAAACAATGTGATAAAAACCAGAAATGCTATTCTTCTTACCATTTAGTTATTATTGGTCAAATTATCTCTCCAAACAATCAACATCCACGTGGCAACCGCACTTATGTGCAACAGCCGACGCATGAGGATTTTATTTCAATGTGCAAAAGTATGAAATAATTTCGAAAAAACCTACAAATGGCACTCAACTTTTTGACATAAATTAAAAAAAACCACATTTTTATGGTTTTTTAGTTTTTTTTAAGTTAAAGAAAGGGCATTTATTATATACAAACAGGGCTGATGTGATACACTTCAAGAGCGATCATACCAGCCTCATCTGATACACCTTGTTTAATATAGATTTCCGGACGCCTTCTTTAATTGCCTACCGACGGGTTGGTAACAGAAGACCCCGACATGGGTGTATCCGGATTGGTGACTGTGGGTATCACACCTCCTGTGATATAAATAGAGAGGGCCTCGGCATCTACCAGGTCCACCTTACCATCGGAATTGATATCAGCCTGACTGACGTTGAAGGTTGACCTTTTACTTCCCTTGGTATATTTCACAATATCGACTACATCAACAGCCGTCACCACTTTGTCGCCATTGACATCACCAATCACCAATGGTGATGTGGCATCTTTTCTGCCGGGGGCATTCGATGTGGCTCCATCTGCAGACACAGAAGCATCTCCATTGTTGTCGCCAACAGTCGCCACAGGTGGGGTGACCACCTTCCTTTTAGAGGTGCCAGGCGCAACAGTGCCCACCGGCGATTGGGGAGTATCACCAGCAACACCTATTTTATTGTCGTCTTGTGCATTGCAAATGACAGAAAACGACAACATCAAAAGGAATAAAAAGCATCTGTACATGGTCTCAAAAAATTAACACGCTATTGAATGGGTGCAAAGTTAACACTTATTACAGACATACGCAAATTGTAGAGCGAAATGTTTTGAAAAAAGTCACTTTAGAGGTCTTCGAGCGGGAAAAGTCCATAGAGTTGTGCATCAATCATGTCGGTCACCCGCTTGAAGTCGGTGGGATTGCTCTCAAATTTGCAGGTGTCTCCATCGACGATGATGAGATGGCCTTTGTATCCACTGATCCACTCCTCGTAGCGCTTGTTAAGCCCCTCGAGATAGTCGATGCGGATGGATTTCTCGAATTCCCGCCCGCGCTTTGAGATTTGCGCCACAATGTTGGGTATTGACGACCGGATGTAAATCATGAGGTCGGGCAGCCCCACGAGCGAAATCATCAAGTCGAAGAGGTCGCTGTAATTGGCGAAGTCGCGGTCGCTCATCATACCCATGTCATGAAGATTGGGCGCGAAGATGCGGGCATCCTCAAAGATGGTGCGGTCTTGTATGATGTATCCGTCGCTTTGGGATATTTCCACCACTTCCTTGAAACGCTTGTTGAGGAAGTAAATCTGGAGGTTGAACGACCATCTCGGCATGTCGGCATAGAAATCGTCGAGATAGGGATTGTCGTCAACGGGTTCGTAACGGGGGTCCCAGCCATATCTTTTGGCCAGCATCCTGGTGAGTGTGGTCTTGCCACTGCCGATATTTCCTGCTACTGCGATGTGCATTTTTTCTATTGAAAATTGATGATTGAAGATTATTGTGACTTGCTACTCGTACCTCGCACCTCGTATCTCGTATCTCGTATCTCGTACCTCGTATCTCGTACCTCGTATCTTGTACCTTGTATCTTGTACCTTGTATCTTGTATCTTGTATCTTGTACCTTGTACCTCGTACCTCGCCAATCAGGGTGGGAAGAGCCCGAAGAGGTGAGCATCGATACGGTCGACTATTTTGGCGAAGTCGGCCTGTCGATGGAGGAAGTCGTAATGGTCGACATCCACAGTGAGCACCCGCCCCTTGTATTTATGATAGATGAAATCCTCATAACGGGCATTGAGGTTCTTGAGATAGTCGAGTTGCATCTGCTGCTCATATTCACGCCCCCTTTTCTGGATGTTCTCCACGAGATGCGGTATGGACGCTCTGAGATAAATCATCAAGTCGGGGTATTTCACGCTGGTCATCATCGACTCGAACAGTTGCATATAGCAATCAAAGTCGCGCTCATCGAGGTTGCCCATGGCATAGTTGTTGGCCGCGAAGACGTAGACTCCCTCGTAGATGCTGCGGTCCTGCACCACTGTTTCCTCTGAGCGGGAAATCTCGAGCAAGTCGCGGAATCGCTGCTTGAGAAAGTACACCTCAAGGGCAAACGACCATCTGGGGATGTCCTTGTAGTAGTCCTCCAAATAGGGGTTGTAGTCCACGGCCTCAAACTTGGGTGTCCACCCGTAATGACGGGCGAGCATGGTGGTGAGGGTGGTTTTTCCACTTCCGATATTTCCTGCGATGGCGATGTACATGTTATTTTTCAAGTTTCACTTTCACTCAACTTTCCGCAATCCTTCAATTCCGATTTCTTTGCTCACTTGCGAAAATTGAGTAGTCACTGCTGAACGCTTACAAAGATAGGTGTTTTTTCGCTAACCACGAAATATCTTCCCGAAAAAAACACCTGTAAATGGAAAAAAGCGTAATTTTGCAAGCGGAGTAAAAGATATAGCCGCAATGGAAACAGAAAAAGGTAAAACGAAGGTCACCATCCCTGTCATCGGACTTGCCTGCTCGGCGTGTTCGGCCAATGTGGAGCGTTGCCTTAGCCAACTCACCGGCATCAGTGAGGCCACTGTCTCGCTGTCAACACGCACAGCCACCGTGGAATACGACGAGCAAGTCATCACGCTTGAAGACATGAAACGCGAAGTCAATGCCATCGGCTACGACCTGGTGATAGACACGCGCCAGAGTGTAGAGGAAATAGAGCGGGTGGAATACACCACCCTGCGCCGCAAGACCCTGCTGTCGTGGTGCCTCGCGCTGCTGGTGATGAGCATCTCAATGGGTTGGCTCAGGATTGGCAGCCAGCAGGTGGAAATGCAGTCGCAAATGATATTGGCCGCCATTTGCATGGTGTGCTGCGGCAAGACGTTCTACACAGGTGCCATCCGCCAACTGACTCACCGCACGGCCAGCATGGACACACTGGTGGCTCTCTCCACCAGCATCGCATTCATTCTGAGCGTGGTCAACACCTTCTGGGGCGACCGGCTCTGGGGCAGCCGCGGTATCAGTTGGAACACTTACTACGACACCCCCGTGATGATTATCACCTTCGTTCTCACCGGCCGATGGATAGAAGAGCGCGCCCGCAAAGGAACCGCCGGCTCCATCCGCCGGCTGATGGGCATGGCGCCCAAGACAGCACGCATCTATCGGGGCGAGCAAAAGGCCGACGACGGCAGCATGACCGCCATACTCGAGGATGTGCCGATTTCCACCATCAGTGTGGGCGACGTGCTTGAAGTGCGCCCGGGCGAGAAACTCCCCGTAGATGGCAGGGTGAACTGGGCCGAAAGTTTTATGACCCCCGACGCCGCCTACGTGGATGAGTCGATGATTACCGGTGAGCCGGCTCCTGTGGCCAAACGCCGCGGGACCGATGTGCTGGCAGGGACTGTGGTGAGCCAGGGACGGCTGCGCTTCCGCGCCACCAAGACCGGCGACAAGACGGCACTGGCACAGATTATCCGGATGGTGCAAGAGGCGCAAGGCAGCAAAGCACCCGTGCAACGACTGGTAGACCGCATCTCCCGCATTTTTGTGCCTGTGGTCACGGCAGTGTCACTGCTCACCTTCTTCTTGTGGTGGGCCATCGGTGGCAATTCCGCTCTACCCCACGCCATCCTCTCGGCGGTGGCCGTGCTGGTGGTGGCCTGCCCGTGCGCGATGGGACTGGCTACTCCCACAGCACTGATGGTGGGCATAGGGAAGGCTGCCGAGAAAGGGATTCTCATCAAGGATGCCACGGCACTGGAGCGCACCTGCCACATCGACAGGCTGGTGCTGGACAAGACCGGAACACTGACCATCCCCAATCCTGCCATCGACTTCACACGTGCCGACTCTCTGCCCCTGGAGGAGCGCGAAACCCTGCGCCCCTCTGCCCGGGAAGCCATCGCCGCCCTTGCGGAGAAGGGCATCGAGGTGCATCTGATGAGTGGCGACCATGAGGAGGCCGTGAGCCATTGGGCCGGACAGGCGGGCATCACCCATTTCCAGAGTCGTGTGCGGCCTCAGGACAAGGAAGACCTGGTAACGCGGCTGCAAGCCGAGGGGCACACTGTGGCCATGATGGGCGACGGAATCAACGACTCGCAGGCCCTGGCTCAGGCCGATGTGAGCATTGCCATGGGCGAGGGCACCGACGTGGCTATGGATGTGGCGCAAATGACTCTGATGGGCGGCAACTTGCTCCATCTGGCCGAAGCCGTGACCTTGAGCCGCAACACCGTGCGCACCATCCGTCAGAATCTCTTCTGGGCCTTTATATATAATGTGGTGAGTATTCCTCTGGCCGCCGGTCTGCCTCATGCCTTCGGCCTCGACTTTCAGATTACACCGATGTGGGCCAGCGCCATGATGGCCCTCTCCAGCATCTGCGTGGTAGCAAACAGCCTCACATTACACTACAAGGCATCCTAGGAAATCTAGAAAATCTAGAATATCTAGAATATCTAGAAATACTAGAAACTCCAGAAACACCCCGAAATCCATAATTTCCTCGAAAGAATAGCGGAAATTACGGAAAAACCTTTATCTTTGCAAGAAATATTGACTAAAAGATGGAAGAACAAATACTTGTCAGCATCACTGGCCAGGACCGGCCAGGACTCACCGCCTCGATAATGGGCATCCTGGCCCGCCATAACGCACAAATTCTCGACATCGGCCAGGCCGACATCCACAGCACCCTGTCGCTGGGCATTCTCATCCGGATAGACGAGATGCACTCCGGACAAGTGCTCAAAGAACTCCTCTTCAAAGCCACCGAACTGGGTGTGAACATCGGTTTCTCGCCCATTTCCGACGACGAGTACGAGGAATGGGTGGCCCGCCAGGGCAAAAACCGCTATATTCTCACACTCGTGGGGCGCAGTCTCTCGGCCGCCCAGATAGAGGCCGCAACAGAGGTGATAGCCAGCCAGGGGCTGAACATCGACTCCATTCTCCGCCTCACAGGACGCCAGAGCCTGAAGCATCCCGAGCGCAACGTGCGCGCTTGCATCCAATTCTCGCTCCGAGGCACCCCCGACCGCAGCAAGATGCAGGCCCAACTGATGAAACTCTCCTCGGAGATGGGCATCGACTTCTCGCTCCAGCGCGACGATATGTTCCGCCGCTCGCGACGGCTCATCTGTTTCGACATGGACTCCACACTCATACAGACGGAGTGCATCGACGAACTGGCCATGCGCGCCGGCGTGGGCGACCAGGTGAAAGCCATCACCGAGCGCGCCATGCGCGGGGAAATCGACTTCAAGGAGAGTTTCACACAGCGGGTGGCTCTGCTCAAGGGGCTCGATGTGAGTGTGATGCGGGAAATCGCCGAGAACCTGCCCATCACCGAGGGCGTCGACCGTCTGATGTCGGTGCTGAAACGCTGCGGATACAAAATCGCCATCCTCAGCGGCGGATTCACCTATTTCGGCGAATATCTGCAGCACCGCTATGGCATCGACTACATGTATGCCAACGAACTGGAAATCGGCGACGACGGGCGCCTCACCGGCCGCTATGTGGGCGACGTGGTGGACGGACACCGCAAGGCCGAACTGCTGAAACTCATCGCACAGGTGGAGAAAGTGAATCTGGCACAGACTATCGCCGTGGGCGACGGCGCCAACGACCTGCCCATGATCTCACAGGCCGGACTGGGAATCGCTTTCCATGCCAAGCCCAGGGTGAAAGCCACCGCCAAACAGTCGATCAGCACCATCGGACTCGACGGCGTGCTCTATTTCCTGGGATTCAAAGACTCCTATTTAGAAACCTAAATCCATTATCTCACATCCATGCCTACGTACATCAGAAAAACCATCAAAATCCTGCCCTGGGTGACATTGAACATCAGCAAAACGGGCGTGAGCTTGTCAATCGGACCCAAAGGCGCCAAACTCAACATTGGGAAGAAGGGTGCCTATGTGAACACCACCATCCCTGGCACCGGCGTCTATAACAAGACGAAGGTGGGAACCAGTCTGCTCTGGGGACTGGGCACCTGCGCACTCATCGTAGGAATCGGCTACATCATCTGGCTCCTGAAAAAAGACATCGACATGCTGATTTACTTCGGCATCGCCGGACTGGTGTGCGGCATCATCGCATTCTTCATCGCTCGGAGCGTGAAAAAAGTGGCTGCCACCGAGGAAGAGACCGTCGTGAGAGCACCCTCCGACAAGAAGGCGACAACACCCACCAGCACCAAGACCAGCAATAAGACCAGCAACAAGACTGCCACCAAACCCGCTGCCACCACCAAGAAAGGCACACGGACGGGCAATCGCAGCACTACCCGCACCGAGAATGCCTCGGCCAAGGCGTATATCGACGAGGTGACAACACTCCTGGGAAAGATGGCCGATGCCAAGACACTCGACGAACTCAACAAGCATCACACGGCCATCCTCGACATCATGTACACCAACCTCAAACCACTGGGCGTGAAAGTACTCGACATGGAATTCGACGAGGCTATGGCTACCATAGAACAGGAATATGCCGAAGGCGTGAAGCAACTGAGCAACACCAAGTCGTAACGGGAATACCGAGGCGAGTGGCTGCTACTTAACAGGCATCACGACGCCACCCGCAACATTTGATGCAGACGCTGCATATTCTCCACGCCTTGCACCCGCCGGGCCTTGGCCAGTGTGAGATGGGCCGTGCTGAGCGCCATATAAAACTTTGGGGCTTCATGACTGACCACATAAAACACACGCCTGCTCAGCGGCCAGTGGGGATGGGTCTCCAGCAACAACTCACAGCGACGCTTGATTTCCTCATACATCTCCCGCTTCAGCGGATGACAAGTGGCGGGAAGCGGACGGCGATACATCGAGGAAACCACACGAAACGCACGCTCCTCACTCACCCAAAACCGACGGGCCGGACAATTGACTACGATACGGAGCACATCCATCATACCAAGACAGTCGCATATCTCAAACTCGCGGTTGAACACCTCCAGCAAATTACGGGCACGGTCTTCACTATATTCAAATGAAGTACGGTGGGACTTTCTATTTTCTTTCATATTAATTTATATTTTGGGGTTTATAATTTATATTTCGCCGCAAATATATAAACTTTCTACAAAATAACAAAAATTTTTATTGTTAATTTTTGCAAATCTTTCGATTTTTATTAATATTTTCTTTTGTGTTGGGTGGAATCTGAAAATGACATGTCCGGAAGTTTTCTATTTCCTATTTTTGCGGCGCAAACCAAAAAATCACAAAACAATGGAAACAGAAAAAGAGAAAACCCCCATCGTGGAAAATCCACCAGAAAACCCCACGCTATTAGAAAGCCCGGAAATTCCGGAAAACCCGGAGAACCCGGAGAACCCGGAAAAACCGGAAATTCCGGAAAATCCGGAAAATCCGGAAAATCCGGAGATTCCGGAGAATCCGGAGAACCCGGAAAACCCGGAAAACCCGGAAAGCCCGGAAAGCCATGTATTGCGATGGGTGGAGTGCCCCGAGGGCATCAGCCCCGAAGACTATGCCGCTGCGCAGAAACTGCTCACCAGCATCACCGAGGAGGTGGCTGCCGGGACGGTGGGCGCCGACACGCTCAACCATCTCGTCAAAGCACTGACCTTCGAAAGGGAAATGGCAAAATCACGACATGAGGGTGAAGTCTGTGGGCGAAACCTCCGCATCGACGAATACCTAATTGAAGAGCGCAGTGCCAAACAACTGCCCGACTTGGGGCGCTCTGCCTCACCGACACGCACCTCCGCACCATACCAGATGATTGGTGGACTGGCAGCCGCCGACCGCAAATCCATCTGGGAACGCGGAAACGAGAAACGACATCGAAGCTATTGATTTGAGATTTGATGAAAGAAGCCCAGGAAATGGAGAAAAAGTTTGGAGACTCAGCGAAACTGTTCGATGAAATCGAGAAAATTGCCAAGGAGTCTGAGAACGGCAAGAAAGTAATTGAAGACGAGGAATGGCTCAAGGGTGTAGCCAAGGATTTGGGCATCGATGTGGATGCATTTGATTAAAGATTTCTCACAATGAATAAAAAAATCGGACATCTGAATGACAGACGCCCGATTTTTTTATTGGAAATGCTGCTTATTTAACTGTCTTCACATACCATTTTTCACCCTTCTTCTTGGTTTGGACCTTACGTTTTATAGTTTTACCTTTCTTTGTTTTAACCTCAACAATCACAACGGCTTTGTCACCATCAACCTTAGTGTCAAGAATCTTATAACTGATGTCCTTGAATTCAGGCACACTTTTAGCCAAAAAACCCTTAATGGTATCCTTTGTCTTGTCATCCAAGTCCATCAGCTCAACCATGCCATCAACATCTTGATTGGCCGCACATTTCACGTAGGCATCGACAACACCCTCAGGGGTGCTGGTGTCTGCACCACCACAACTTGTCATGAACATCATCATTGCGAAAGCGCAAAAGAAGAAAAGTACTTTTTTCATAAGCGTTTAATAGTTGATTAATAATTAGGATAAAACTGATATATAGATTTTAACATCTCTGAACGATAAACATCGGAGGGGAACATACATTTGGTGTGAAAATTGCCGACCTGAATGTCGTGACGTTCGTCTCCCACCAATTTTCCTCCGGCCCTGTCGAAGCAATACAGCACCATCTCGGTGCAATACATCCTTGTGGTGTCTGTGTCGTCATAGTCATGGTCGAAGAGCACTCTCCTCCGATATACCTCCATGGCCACATCAGCCGTTTTCCGCGCCAGTAACTCATCAACAGGTCTGCACACTTCTCCACATTCAGCATACATAGAGGAGAAAAACACTTCGGGCGTATCCATTTTCACCCTGTCGACATCGCCTTCAAAATCATGCTCGTCGGCCACAGCGTGGACAATCATTTTCTTGCCCATGGAGTCGACGACAATCCCGGAATGAGAGAATCTGCCTGAAGGGTCAAGTTTTTTGATAACACGACTCGCTATCCCTGTTCCCATCCTGAACACCACATCACCCGGATGCAACTCCACATCGGGAGGCATGATGCACACAAATTTTTCCTGAGGGCGGTCTGTGCATCCAGCCAGTAAAAATGGCAGGAACAACAGCAAGACAAGGCCTTTTCTCATATCAGTAGAGGCGACAATTTATTCATGATGCAAAAATAGTAAAAAAAGATGAAAAAAGCGGGAAAAGGACGGCTTTTGAATTGTTAAATATCCTTAACAATATTAAGAAATTGCAACAATTTAGATTGGTTTTAGAAATAAAGCAGTAATTTTGTCCGAAAATTGGTTGATAACAATAAAAACTACATATAATATGAAAAAGTCATACCTAATCCCTGACATCAGAATCCAGGCAATTGACACAGAAGACCTCATGGAAGAGCAGCCATTGAGTCTGCCAATTTTCAATGGCACAAACCCTGATTACCCTGAAACTGAAACCATCACCTCCGGTGAAGAGATTCTTGGGAACAAAAGTTCTGTCTGGGACGAGTAAACTAATCATTTAAAACGAAATTTATCCAATAAATACCACCGATAATCAAAACTATCGGTGGGTTTGTTGTTTTGTGTAGTCACATCAAATCATACAGAAGGGGAAATTTCTTTTTGATTTGAGTTTTTTCGCCCTAACGCTTTTTCCTCAGCCCCACTCATCACAAATCCGCACAGAATATCCCAAATAATTGTGGTATCCTCACCTCTCACCCATGAATTCCCAAAATAGCGGTGGCTATGGAAGGGAATGCGCTATCTTCGCATCATATTTTGAAGCGAGACAGCAACATGGATTCAGAAGAGAAGATTATAGACAATATCCTGTCGGAAAACATCCGCCGCAATGAAGCGATCAGCACGCGCTTCATGCCCAACACCGGCGAGGGATGCATTCACCACCGTACCAGTATCCGTATCATCGGCTATCGCCCAGGCATCATCTATATCCCCGACGAGATGATGGCCGACGACCGTGTCAGTCAGGTGGTCATCAGTCAGTCACTCAGTGCCTACGCCCGTCTGAGCCGCCAGACAGAGAGCGAGGCCCTTGAGACATTCGAGACCATTCGCTGCCGCCACGACTTCTGCTACTGGGCGTGGCGCTATGTACGCATCAAACCCAAAGATGGCGGCGACGACATTCCTTTCATTCTCAACCGCCCCCAACGACGGTTGGTGGAGGCGTTTGAGCGCGACAGGCTTTCAGGCCGTCCCATCCGCGTGATAGTGCTCAAGGCCCGACAATGGGGAGGCTCCACCGTGACACAAATCTACATGGCCTGGCTGCAACTGATGCACCTGAAAGGTCTGAACTCCCTGATTGTGGGCCATGTGAAGACGGCCTCGGCCGAGGTGAGCAGCATGTTCGACAAACTGATTGAGCGCTACCCCCAGCGACTGATGGAGTGCGCCAACACGATTGCCACAACCCATCACGAAGAGACGCCCAACGACGCCCCGGACTGCTGCGACGTGTTCACCGCTGCCGACGAGACGTCCTCCCCCACCCTTTCCACCAGCAACGGCAGCAAAAAACCATCACAGAAGATTGTCAGCGACCGCAACACACGCTCGCTGCGCTATATTCCCCTGCGCAACTGCAAAATCAAGGTGGGCTCGGCCGAGACGCCCAATTCCGCTCGTGGCGGCGACTCCGCCCTTGTTCACTGCACGGAAGTGGCCTTCTGGCGCAAGACCGACAACAAGACCCCCGAGGACATCATCCGCTCAGCATGTGCCGGCGCATCGTACAAACCCAACACGATGATTGTGTATGAATCCACCGCCAACGGCACCGGCAACTATTTCCACCGCGAATACGAAGCCGCCAAGCGCGGTGAGTCGCAATTCACGGCACTATTCGTGGCCTGGTGGCAAATCGAGCAGTACGCTCTTCCACTGACCGACAGCCGGAAGATGGCACACTGGCTATGGACCAACCGCCAGAACGACACCGTAGGCAGCAACCGCGAGGAACCGGGCGTCTACCTATGGCGGCTATGGGAAATGGGAGCGACGCTTGAGGCCATCAACTGGTATGTGCATGAGCGAAGGAAATACAACGACCATGGCAACATGGCGGCGGAGTTTCCCTCCGACGATGTGGAGGCTTTCCAAAGTTCCGGCTCGCACGTGTTCGACCCCTACAAGGTGGAACAGTTCCGTGCCTCCTGCCGCAAGCCCCGCTACAGGGGCGAGATGTCGGCCCAGGCGGTGAAAGGTAGGCAGTCGCTCCAAAACCTGCATTTCGCTGGCGACCCCAACGGACAATTGTGGATATGGAGCCACCCCGAGACATTCGACAATGGCCGTGTGGTGGACCGCTACGAGGTGGTGGTGGATATCGGTGGCCGCAGCAACAAGTCGGACTGGTCGGTGATATGCGTGTTCGACCGCTACTGGATGATGCACGGCGAACGCCCGGCAGTCTGCGCACAGTGGTACGGGCATATCGATATGGACTTGCTGGCCTGGAAAGCCGTGCAAATTGCCCATTATTACGACGACGCACTGCTGATTGTGGAGTCGAACACCCTCGAGACGCACGACGACACCCACTGGCTGGAGGGTGGCGACCAGTCGTCGTATATCCTCAACGAGATTCGCGAGGTATATGGCAACCTGTATGCACGGCGGGCAAGTGCCGAGGACATCATGCAGCGCAGACCCGTAAAATACGGTTTTCACACCAACGTGAAGACGAAACCAGAGATTATCTCAACCCTCGTGGAGGCTGTGCGCGAACGGCTCTATGTGGAGCGCGACGAGCGGTGTCTTGACGAGTATGTCACCTACGTGCGCCGGCCCAATGGCAGTTATGGGGCTGTGGATGGAAAGCACGACGACCTGTTGATGACAAGAGCCATCGGACTGCACATCTGCTTTCATGAAATGCCCCTCCCGCGCTTTGTGGAAAACCGTCCACACACAGGGAATCCGGCCGACCGGCCCAGTGTCTGGTAACAATATGGGGAGAAGACATCAAACGTTAAGAAATTTTAAGTGTGAAAAGTACGATTTATCTTTACAAAGAACCATCTGCTAAAATTGGTTAAATATTCACTATCAGAATGATAATGTATTGAGAAAAAGTGTATCTTTGTGGCTGATAGCAGAATATGTTTACATGAAAAGGCAAACCGGTGTTTTACAAAAACGTACAAGAACAGCGGCAATTAGACAAATATTTTTATATTAGTTAATCCTATGTCGGATAGGATTATTTCAGGGGAGCGGCTCTTTTTATGAGTTGCTCCCCTCATTATTTAGGGGTGAGTGGTAAGAGGTGAGAGGTGAGTGGTAAGAGGTGAGAGGTGAGGGGTAAGAGGTGAGAGGTGAGGGGTGAGAGATCATACCTCAAACCTCAGGTCAAAGGCATCCTGGTCGCGCATGAGTTGTGGCTCATATACTACGGGGGAATCATTGCCGTGTGAGGCATAGGCTCGGGGCGTGGTGTAAAACTGCCGGATATTGCTGATGTCCTTGTATGCTCCGTCGAGCACAAAACTGCGGAAAGTATCGAGCAAATCCAGTTGGGAAAGCGTGGCGTTGCGTGTCTGCTGCTCAAACAATGTTCCACTCACGCTTGCACCCGTTGCCTTTCCCTGCAAGGCTCCTGTGACGCCTGAAATATCCTCCATGAACGAGAGTTGGGTCTGAAGCAACTCATGGATACCCACATTGACGGCGTTGGCCGACACCTGCTGTGGCAGCACGGCGCCATTGCGAGTCTTCACGGCAATCACCCCATTGAATCTTGCCCATTCATCGGCAATATCCTCAATGGAATACCCTTCGGGAATACTTTCCTCGGGCACGAGCAGCACACCTTTGGCCGACGAGCGCATCACCCAGTCGTAGAGCGTGATGAGACGGTTGGTATAGCGTTGCTGGTCGATGATGTCGGCCACGAACGAGTGTATTTCCGCATCAACAAAAGGATATGCCTTGAACACGTATGGGTGAGAGCCATGCCAATATGGTGTGGCTCCCTCAGCGAGCACATCGCCAAACGGCGAGAGATAGGCATACCGCCATTGGTCGACGACAGTAAACTGCATATCGACAAGTGAGCGCCGGCTGGTTTCGTCGAGCGGATTTGGCGACCGACGGTTTGCCTCGTCCACCAACCGTTGCTTCTCACCGGCGTCGATTCTGAAGAGTGTCCCGTCGGCTCTGTCGTGGCACAGGAATGCCGGTCGGCGCGACCTATACCACACCTCTACGACACGGCACATCTCGCGGTCGGCCGTACGGAAGAAATCGAGGTTTGTCATACGTGGCATGCCCTGCTGTGTCTTCATGTCGCCAAGTCGCTCGTCGTAAGTGGCCGGAGAATAGATATCGGCAAGCGCTGTCCATTGCTGTTGGCAGGTGGCGAAAGCCGAAGCCAAGGCATCGAATCGCATGTCGTGGATTTCGCCCACCATTTCAGCATCCCATCCCCTACAGTCGGCCGCGGCACTATCAAAGAAGAAACAGGCCGGCGAGACGATGTCTGTCCAGCAGTCAGTCCTTCCATTACGCAGTCCGTAGGTCTTTCGCTGCACGGCAAGTCCGGAAATGAGAAACTCTTCGAGCAGGCGCGCATTGAGTTCGCCGGAGCGGTTCACTTTCCAGTTGTGCTCCAGGGCTTTGGTCATCACTTTCGCAAGTTGCCGTTGGCGCTCGGCCTCGCATAGTATGTGACTTTTGTCGGCACGGTAGAGGCCGAGCACCTGTTTGACGAGACGGCGGATGAGGTTGTTTTTGAGCGGTTCGCTTCCCTGACTACGTATATACTCATCCTCACGCATGCGGTGCCCATCCACTGCG
>Ga0247611_10006290_pt1 | contig 15301 bp, 17 predicted proteins | sample 177DNAGHGhighgp2_FD_192422 | JGI IMG/M metagenome (GOLD analysis project Ga0247611, IMG submission 192422) | Sheep rumen microbial communities from Palmerston North, Manawatu-Wanganui, New Zealand - 1770 DNA GHGhigh gp2 | ecosystem: Host-associated > Mammals > Digestive system > Stomach > Rumen...
CCATCCTTTGGAGCATAAATAGCAGCATTAGCCAGCAGGTGCTGCAGGATATGCTGTACATACTCCTTATTCATATTAACGCTCAAGGCGGGCACGTTAGTTTTTACTACCACGCCTGGGTTAACCTTGCTCTTGATAGCGTCGACCAGCTCGTTGCAGAATGGGGTGAGCTGAACATCGGCCAACTCAACAGGCTGATCGATGGTGTTCTCAAGATCAGAGAGGGTGGCGATATGCTCAGAGAAATCGAGCAGGGCCTTAACCTCGGGAATCTTGGCATCGAGCTTGTGGAGTGTAGGATTAAGCTGGGCTGAGATATTGCTGATGAACTTGGCCTTGAGGGCATTGTTCTCGTTGGCCAGGTTAATGAGCTTCTTCTGCTTACGGGTAAGCAGGATAAAGCGCATCAATACAATACCACCCAATACCAAACCTGCAGCCAGAGCTACTGCCAGGATGCACAGACCTACGATAATGGCCTGGCGCGCTGTGAGCGAGCTGGCCTGATCGTCGATCTTAGCCTCGTTGTCAGAAATCTGCTTTTTCAGTGCGCCAATCTCATCGGCATGCTTCAAGGTGTTAACCGAATCTTTCCAAGCCAGATAGTTGCTGTACGACTGTGCCACCATATTGGCATTGCCACTACGACGGGCATTGGCAATCAGGGTTTTGTAAACCTCGTCAACCTTGTCGTACTGCTTAGAGGCGGTAAGCTTACCGGCCATCTCCTTGAACACCTCATTACCCTGGGCATTCTGTCCGAATGAGTAATGATATACGGCTTTATTATAAAGAAGGTCGTTCTTGAGTTCTTCGTCGGCAGCGTAGGTAACCTGGGTCTCCATCAGGCCAAGCTGATCCTTGGCGCTATCACTCTTGCGCAGCTTGATGTACATGGCCAAGCGCTCTTTAGTGATGATGTAATGGAGGGCAGCCTTCTCCTTAGCATTCTTGCTACGTGCATCAATCTCAGCATCGGCACGGCGAAGCAAATCGAAAGCCTCTTTCCAATAGTTATCCTTGTAATACAAAGCAGCACCACGAGTGGCACACTCCATGCCAACCTTTAACTGGCCCTGACGGGTGTACTCTTCGAAAGCGCGGATAAAGCTAAAGCGGGCACCTGCCACACTACCTTTCTGCATTTCGCTCTCGGCACGCTGATGTAACTCACTCTTCGTGGCTTGCTGAGCCTGGGCAATGCCCACACTGAAGCACACGGCTAACAGAAGAACAAAAAACTTTTTCATAATATGCGTTAGATTAGATTAGATTAGAACTTTGCCATCTTGATGGCTACAACGGCACACTCATCACCCTTATTACCCAAGCGGCCACCGGCACGGTCGAGTGCCTGCTGCTGGTCGTTGGTGGTGAGCAAACCGAAGACTACAGGGATATTGCTTGTTGCATTAAGACGAGCCACACCCTCGGTAACGCCCTGGCAGATGTAATCGAAGTGAGGAGTCTCGCCACGAATCACGCAACCAAGAATAATGACGGCATCGTAACCATCATTAAGGGTCATCTGGTGAGCGCCATAAATCAGCTCGAAGCTACCAGGCACCGTCTTAACATGGATATTTTCAGGCAAAGCGCCATGCTTTTCGAGTGTGCTAACACATCCGTCGAGCAGGGCGCCAGTTATTTCGGGATTCCACTCGGCCACGACAACTCCGAAGATCATGTTCGAAGCGTCGGGCACTGTGGTAATATCGTATTCCGATAAGTTTTTAGTAGCCATGGAGATTATTTTGATGAAACACGCTCAATATAGCTATCGATAGTCTGATAAGCCATAGAGTTGAAGTACTTCTCCTTAACCTCCTGATACAGCTTCAGGGCCTCATCGTTCTTACCCTGGCTCTCGAGAATCTCACCAGCCTGGATAAGGAAGGTGGGCGACAGAGAGTTGTTGTCGGCCTTCTCGGCAGCGCTCTTCAGGTGTGATACAGCCTTGTCGAGCTGGTTCAGGTGTGCATAAGCGTTACCCAGAGCACCCTCGGCAGCTGGAGAAATCATCTGATCGTCGACACCATCGAACTCCTCGAGGTACTTAGCAGCATCCTCCCACTTGTTAAGCTTAGCGTAGCAGAGACCGGCATAAAGGTTTGCCAGGTTACCAGCTGCTGTGCTGCTGAACTCGTCGGCGAGCTTTACAAAGCCCTTGAAGCTGGCGCTGTCGCCATTCAAAGCCTTCTGATAATCGCCTGCCATGAAGAGCTCCTGACCCTTGGCGATAGCTGTACTAGCCTTAACCTCCTTAGGACCGCTAACGTAGGTCTTGTACAGAACCACACCAGCGATGATGATTACAATTGCTGCTACGGCAGCACCAATGGCCTTCTTGTACTTAAAGAAGAAAGCCTCATTCTGATTCAGGCTCTGCTCAGCTGTCTGGGCGGCCTGCTGTTGATTTGTTGTATTTGCCATTATAATATTTATATTTAAATTTCCAAAAATCGGGTGCAAAGTTACTAAAAAAGACACACATTTTATATTTTTTTGCGGAAAATATTTATTAATCTGTGTTAATCCTTAGCATCAATGCCCAAAAAACGCTACCTTTGCACTATGATTCTAGAAAAGTTATCGGTCATCAACTACAAAAACATAGCAGAGGCCACACTGGATTTCTCGCCCAAAATCAACTGTCTGATAGGACAGAACGGGGTGGGAAAAACCAATGTGCTGGATGCGATTTACTACCTGTCGTTCTGCCATTCGGCCAATAATCCTATCGACTCGCAAGTGATACGTCATGGGGCCGAATTCTTTGTGCTGGAGGGCGCCTACGAGGGCGACCTGCACATTTACTGTGGCATGAAGCGAGGCACTAAAAAACACTTTAAGCGCAACAAGAAGGAGTATCGCCGACTGTCGGAGCATATCGGACTGATACCGGTGGTGGTGGTATCGCCATCAGACACCCTGCTGATTGAGGGTGGCAGCGAGGAACGACGCCGCCTGATGGACATGGTGATTGCCCAATACGAACATGGCTATATGGAGGCCATGAACCGCTATAACAAGGCCCTGCAGCAGCGTAATGCGATGCTGAAACTTGACGAGGAGCCCAACCCGGATGTAATCAGCCTGTTTGAGGAACAGATGGCCTACGAGGGGGAGCGCATCTACAAGAGCAGAAAGGCATTTGTTGAGGAGTTGACACCTATCTTCCAGCGCATTCACGAAACCATCTCGGGTAATCGCGAACAGGTGGCACTGAACTACGTGTCGCATTGCCAGCGCGGTCCGCTGTTGGAGGTGATACAGCGCGACCGATTCAAGGACCGTGCCATAGGTTACTCGCTGCATGGTGTACACCGCGACGACCTGGAGATAACCTTAGGCGGACACCTGATGAAACGCGAAGGCAGTCAGGGGCAGAACAAGACGTTTGTGATTGCCCTGAAGCTGGCACAGTTCGACTTCCTGAAGCGTACCAATTCGAAGACTACCCCACTACTGTTGCTCGACGATATTTTTGACAAGCTGGACGCCCAGCGCGTGGAGCAAATAGTAAAACTGGTGGCAGGCGATGATTACGGACAAATTTTTATTACCGATACCAATCGCGACCACCTGGACCTGATACTGAGCCGGCAGACGCTGGACTATAAGATTTTCCACGTAGATAAGGGAGAAATAACAGAAACGCAGAAAGATGTTTAAGCGCGACGTACATAATGTAAAAGATTTGATTCTGAAGAATCTGAGAGCACAGGGACTGGAGACGCCCTTGTTGCAGAAACGACTGATGGACTCGTGGGCCGAGGTGGTTGGCGAATTTGTGGCCAACTACACCGAGAGTATGTACATCAGAAACCAAACACTATACGTACATCTGACCAACCCTGCCATGAGGGCTGACCTATCGATGATGCGCAGAGAGATAGTAAACAAACTGAATGCCCATGTGGGCACTCAGGTAATAGCCGATGTAAGGTTTAACTAATCAAGCCATCCATACACACATCGTGTTCGTCGGCGGGAATCGCATCTACACGCTGGAAATCAAAGCAGACACCATAGAACACAGCGCATCGCGGCTGAGAGAATGAACTCAGGAAACGATCGTAATAGCCCTTACCGCGACCCAGGCGGCGGTTCTCCTTATCAAAAGCCACACCAGGCACCAGCACAACTTTAATATCGTTGTACTTCTCTTTTGGCATAACCGGACCCGTTGGTTCCATAATACCAAAAGCCCCCTTCTGCAGACTATCACGCCCCGTATATCGGCACAGCACCATCTCGGTATCGCTTACCACCTTCGGCAGGTAAACGTTTTTGCCTGCTGCCAGCAATTCGTCGAGCAACTGATGGGTACATACTTCGTCGGGAAGCGAGTAATAGGCCACAATGTTGTCCATCAACATGAGATACTCCCTCATATGAGATACCACAGTAGCAGACAGTTCACCCAACTGTTGTTGAGTGAACTGCTGTTTACGTTCGCGCATCAGGGCGCGAAGTGCGTTCTTATTAAGCATGAGCTATCATTTTACTGAGCAACCTGATTTCGCGACTGTCGGCAATCTTTGCCACCTGCTTGCCCTTGGTTTTGGGCATCGGTTTCTGAGGGAATGCGCCCTCGGAATGGAACAGTCTCAGAGTCTCATCAATCACAGGATCGTTCTGGTTGAGATACTCGGTCCAGGCCTGCTCGTTATGGATGTTATAGATAATTCGACTTACTACAAAGCGCTCGAGCAACTTGTACGACTTCTGAATCATCAGGTTACGACGCTTCAGTCCGTTCTTGTCAGCAAAGTTTACAAACTGCTCAACAATATTCTGGCGTTTCAGATAGGTTTCCATCTCCTTTACGTTGGTAATCGCACCCAGCTTGGCACGGTTATCGTCGGTATAGGTAAATGCAAACTGCAGGATAAGACCCGACATGGCAGCCTCCTTGTAGTAAGAGGTAACGCCAAGGGTATCCTCAGGAATAAAGATATCAGGAGTGATACCGCCACCGCCGTACACAATACGACCATTGTTGGTGTGGTACTCGGGACCTGTATTCTTAATGCTATCCTTTGAGAAGAACTCGCCATGCTGATAACGGGTCAACCAATCGTCGTCGTAATGGTTGCCATTGTTATAAGGCTTCTGGATGCAACGACCAGATGGGGTATAATAACGAGCAATGGTGAGGCGAATCATTGAGTGGTCGCTGAACTCCATAGGTTTCTGAACCAAACCCTTACCAAACGAACGGCGACCGATAATGGTACCACGATCGTTATCCTGAATGGCACCTGCCAAAATCTCAGAAGCCAAGCAGAACTCTCGTCGACCAGCACTACCAGAGGCAGGCGCTGATAAGAACCACGACCATCGGCACGGTAATCCTGACGTGGGAAAGCACGCCCCTGGGTGTAAACAATCAGCTGGCCACGCGACAGGAACTCGTTGGCAATCTGCACTGCCGACTCTAAATAGCCACCGGTGTTGCCACGAAGGTCGATAACCAGATTGCTGAAACTCTGCTGCGACAGCTTGGCCAGTGCAATCAGCAATTCGGGATAGGTATTCTCGCCAAAGTTACGAATCTTGATATAGCCACACTCGTCGTCGAGCATGTAGCAAGCGGTAACGCTCTTGGTAGGAATCTCGCCACGGGTAATGGTAATATGACGGATTTTCTTCTCGCCATAGCGGATAACGCCCAGTTTAACCTTGGTATCCTTTGGACCCTTAAGGCGGTGCATGGCTTCCTCGTTGGTAACCTTCTTACCTACAAAGGCCGAATCGTCAACCTCAACAATCTTATCGCCAGCCAGCATACCGGCACGCTCGGCAGGACCATTACCAATCACGTTTTGCACACGGATGGTGTCCTGACGGATGGTAAACTCGATACCGATACCAAAGAACGAGCCGCGCAGGTCGTCGTTGGCAATCTCGCCATCACGGGCACTGATGTAAACCGAATGGGGATCGAGCTCAGCCAGAATCAGAGGCATGGCTTTCTCAACCAGCTCGTTGATGTTCACCGTATCCACATACTGATCGTCGATGATATGGAGCAGGTTGTTGAGCTTGTTACCACTCGAGTTGATGATATTCAGGCGGTTGCCTGAGAAATGGTTGGCATAAAACGTTCCGATAACAATACCCACAACCACACATACGGCCATAAGCAAAGGCATGAAACGATTAGTTCTATTCTTACTCATTTTTTATTTATCTTCTAATCCAATATAGATAACCTCGATGCCAGCACGCTCAAGCAGCTCGATGCCATCGGTGAGGCGGTATTTCTCGCCATAAACCACACGCTTGATACCAGCCTGGATGATAAGCTTGGCACACTCGATGCATGGCGAAGCGGTAATGTAGATGGTGGCGCCATCGCTGTTGTTATTGCTACGCGCCAGTTTAGTAATGGCATTGGCCTCGGCATGCAGCACGTAAGGCTTGGTTACGTTGTCGTCGTCCTCACACACGTTCTCAAAGCCGCTGGGAGTGCCGTTGTAACCATCGCTGATAATCATCTTATCCTTTACCACCAGCGCACCAACCTGACGGCGCTTGCAGTAGGAGTTCTCAGCCCAAATACGTGCCATACGCAGATAGCGTACGTCAAGTTTACTTTGCTTGTCGTTTTTTGATTCCATTCCGTTTAAGTAATGCGTCAATGGTGGGTTCGCCACCCTTGAACCGTTTATATAATGTCATCGGATTTTCGGTACCACCTTTCGACAGGATGTTCTCGCGGAAACTGCTGGCTGTCTTCTTGTCGAAAATGCCATGTTTCTTGAACACGCTGAAGGCATCGGCATCGAGCACCTCGGCCCACTTGTAGCTGTAATAGCCAGCGGCATAGCCACCTGCCATAATGTGCGAGAACTGCACCGTCATACAGGTATCGGGCAACTGAGGCAGCACCATGGCTTTCTCCCAAGCCTTCTTCTCGAACTGAATGATATCGGCTGTAAACTCATCCTTCTGGGTGTAGTAAGCCATATCCAGCAAACCGAAGCTAACCTGACGCATGCAAGCGTAAGCCACATTAAAGTTACGACTCTTTACAATGCGGTCGATGAGTTCATCGGGCAAAGGCTCGCCTGTCTGATAGTGGAAGGCAAAGGTGCGCAGGAACTCCTTCTCGATCGAGAAATTCTCCATGAACTGCGAGGGCAGCTCCACAAAGTCCCACCACACGTTGGTGCCACTCAGGCTCTCGAAACGGGTGTTGGCAAACATGCCATGCAATGAGTGTCCGAACTCGTGCAGGAAGGTCTCCACCTCGCCCAATGTAAGCAGGGCGGGCTTCTCCTCGGTAGGTTTAGTAAGGTTCATCACCACACTGACGTGGGGACGCACATTACGCATATTATCATCGCCAAAAGGTTTCTTCTGGTCGATACGTTCTTTCCACTGGCCCTGGTATTCGGTCATCCAGGCTCCACCCTGCTTACCCTTGCGGGGATGGAAATCGGCATAGAATACAGCCAGGAACGAGCCATCCTCATCAAACACCTCGTAAGCCTTTACATCAGGGTGATAAACGGGGATATCCTTGTTCTCCTTAAAGGTGATACCGTACAGACGATTGGCTAATCCAAACACGCCGTCAATCACCTTCGAGAGTTCGAAGTATGGGCGCAGCATCTCGGCATCGAGATTATACTTTTGAAGCTGCAGCTTGTGCGAATAGAACGAAAAGTCCCATGGCTCGAGCTTAAAGTTGTTGCCCTCCAGCTTGCGTGCCATTTTCTCGATAGCCTCTACCTCCTTGATGGCTGTGGGCTTGTAGGCATCAATCAGGTTGTTAAGCAACTTATATACGTTGCGCACATTACCTGCCATACGGTGCTTGAGCACGTAATCGGCATAAGTTTTATGACCCAGCAACTGAGCCAGTTCGCGACGCAGGTTGATGAGTCGCTTACATATCTCGAGATTATTCTCGGTATTATCGTGGATACACTCCGTATTCTTAGCCATATACAGCTGGCGGCGCAGTTCGCGCTGGGTGCTGTAGGTCATAAAGGGCGAATACGAGGGGAAGTCGAGTGTAAATACCCAACCCTCTTTCTGCTGCTCCTTGGCTGCCAAAGCTGCTGCCTCGCGAGCAGTATCGGGAAGGCCATCAAGTTGAGCCTCGTCGGTAATATGCAGTGTAAAGGCCTTGTTCTCCTTTAGCAGATTCTGCGAGAACTGCAAGCCAAGCATCGAAGCCTCTTCGGTAAGCTGGCGCAGACGCTCCTTACCAGCGGCATCGAGCAGAGCACCACTACGCACAAAACCATCGTAGCAGTTATCAAGCAGCATTTTCTCCTCGGCAGTAAGCTTACGATGATGCTGATGAACATATTTTACGCGCTCAAACAGGCGCTCGTTCAAACGGATATCGTTGGCATGCTTGGTAAGGATGGGACTCATCTTCTGAGCCAACGCATCCATCTCGTCGTTGGTCTCGGCCGAAAGCAAATTAAAGAATACAGTAGAAACGCGACCCAGCAGATCGTAGTAGCCCTCCTTATCCTTCTCGTCATCTACACTGATAATGGTATTGTCGAATGTAGGTTTTGCAGGATTATTGATAATACGCTCTATCTGTTCATCGTCGCGACGGATGCCTTCCAACATAGCCTCTTCGAAATCTTCCATGCGGATACGGTCGAATGGGGCTGTGTCGTGAGGTGTGTTATAAGGTTCAAAGAACGGGTTCGTTCTAGCTTTCTTTTCGTTTATCATTATACTAACTCTTTTCGGATTGCAAGGACGGTGCAGCCCGTTCTCGCATTTTCGATGCAAAGTTACGACAAAAATCCGATACTTTACAAAACAATACATTAAAAAAGCTGAAAACGCAAAGAATAGGCGTTTCTACTTGGTATAAAGCAGGCGTTCGAGCTGAGGAATCTCTATTTTACCACGACTCAACTCTATCAGTCCACGGTGCTGCATATCGTTCAGAATACGCGACACATTGAGGCGACTATCGTTCACCTCCTCGGCCAATCGGGTCATCAGGATATTAAACGTTTTATGACCGGCTGGATACAAGCAACGCTGGGTAAGGAATCGTACCACACGGTCCTCGAGCGACTGGGGTGCACGGTACCACACCTGACGCATCTGCTTCTGCGTCTGAGTGGCAAAATGGTTAATCATATTCAAGCGGAACACCAGGAAATCTTCGGTAAGTCGCACTACCTCCTCCTTGTCGAGCGTCAGGAAGTTCACATCGGTCTGGGCTATAAAATCGCGGGTGTAGCGCTGGTTATAGCCAAACACCGCCTCCAACTGAATGATATAAGGAGCCGAAATCTGTTCCTCAACATGATAGCCATAATCGTCGGCAAACGAGCGCACTTTCAGACTGCCATTTATCAGGAAATAAAGCTGATGACAGTTATCGCCCGATTTCATCACGGTCTTACCAGCATTCAACTTCAAGAATCCGAAACGGGTGTGACCAGCCACAATCTCCAAATCGTCGCGACTCATACCCTGGAACAAAGGGAACTGCAGCAGCTTATCAAAAATCTGGAGAACAGCCATACGCTTTTATTGCTGAATCTTATTCTTAAGCGAGGGCGAATACCAAACGGCATTCTTACCATCCTGATCGCTGTAAATCAGATAAGCCATCAGTTCAGGGTGCTGCGCAAGTACCTGCTTAGCCTTTTCTACACCCATCACCATAAACGAGGTGGCATAGGCATCGGCCACAGCACAGGTGTTAGCAAACACCGTAGCCGAAAGGATGCTATGCTGAACGGGATAACCCGTCTTAGGATCGATAGTATGGGCGTATTTCTTACCGCCCTTATAGTAGAAATTACGGTAGTTGCCACTGGTAGCCATCGCCTTATCGGTAATAGCCACAATGCTCTGAACCTCCTGACCTGCGCCCTGCACATCGTCCTCAGGCTTAGAAATACCTACGCGCCAAGGTTTCTGATCGGGGTTCAAACCACTGGTAACAATCTCGCCACCAATCTCGATCATAAAGTTATTAACGCCCTTGCTACGCAGCAGTTTGGCCACTACATCGGTACCGTAACCCTTGGCAATAGCCGAGCAGTCGAGCATGATGCGATCATCGGTCTTACTGATCTTACCTTTTTCGAGGGTAACCTTCTGATAGCCAATAATCTGCATCAGACTATCTACCTGCTGTTTCGAGGGCTCGATACCATTCTTAAAGCCGAAGCCCCAAGCATTAACCAACGGGGCAACAGTGATATCAAAAGCACCATCAGTCTCTTTCGAGATGTTCATCGCCAATTTGTACACATCGAGGAACATATCGTTAAGCTGCACATCCTGATTCTGATTTACAGCAGTGATAATCGATTGGGGATTGAATGGTGACAGCGAGGCATCTACCTTAGCCAACTCTGCGTTGATGCTATACGTCATATCCGAATCACACTGATACACAGCGTGATAGAACGTTCCGAATACCTTATCGGCACTTTTCTGATAAGGCATATTACGCTGCTGACGGATAATCAGCACCGTACCAACAATCAGCAGTACCAGAAATGGCAACTGCCACAAAAGCTTTTTGTTCTTGGGTTGCTGCATCAGTTTCTTAGATATCAATAATCACATTGAAGGTTCCACCCAGACGGGTATCGCCAAAGATTCCAAAGCCTGGCACATACCAAGTATTACCAAAATCGCCCTCTTCCTTATGGGCAATGCGGCGCTTATAGCGCAGGCTCCAGCCCAAATGCAAGGGACCATAAATCTTGGCATCAACACCCACTACAGCCTCTATCCAATGGTAGTTGCAAGGGGCATCTAACACACCATAACCAGTAGGCCACTTCCAAGTGGGATCGGTAAAATCAGGGCACGAAATATCAACCTTATACGATGTAAAAGCATAACGCAAACCACCATACAAACGGTTATCACCGTGTTTATCCTTCAATAGATTCTTATCGATACCAATACGGAAATAAGGAGCCGATGTGCTATAGTGAATCTTTGTTACATCATCGTTGTGATTAGCACGTCCCAATCCAGCCTCGATAATCGGGAACCACTCGTCGTGCAAATTAACACGCAGGGCACCTTCGTACTGACCATTATCAGTAAAAGCCATCAGTCCCGCTCCAACCAGATCGAACGAAACAGCAAAACCACGGAACATGGGCACAGAGTCTTTCTGGAACGAGAAAAACTTCTGAGCCTGAGCTGGCACCGATGCCGAAAGCACCAGGATACTAATCGTCGCTCTTAGGATAGAGGTAGAAATGAACCGTCTTAGAATCATAGGTTACTGATGGGTTATTAATCACAATTGAGTCGATGTAGTTGCGGGTATAGCGCACATTGGTGAGCGTGTGGAAAAAAGTGGTATTACAATCCACCGATTCGAAATGGGGATAGTCGTCCTTCTTAATCCATACGGTATCGCGTACCAGCGAATCAGTATTGGCTATTTCAAACTTGAACAGCAGCACATCCTCGGGATGCGAGTAACTGATAGGCAAGTTAAACTGACTAATGCCTACACCTTTATTATATATAATAGAGTCGCGACCACTGTAAAGCACCACGTTCTCATTATCGACATTAACGGTCGAAATGGTCATTGTATCAGTAATCGTTAACTCATTACCATCGCTGGTGCGTATCTGATAAAGAGTTGCCACCGTACGGTCGACAGGACAATCGACAGACGAGCAGGCTACCATCAGCGCTGCCAACGACAGATATAACAGACGTTTCATCATATCTTCTCCTCTATCTGATAATCATTACGTCCGCTCGACGAGCGACTAATCAGATCGCCCAGGAAGCCTGTCAGGAACAGCTGTGTTCCCATCAGCATCATGGTAAGCGCAATGTAGAAGAATGGTGAATTGGTTACCAATCGCTGGGGGATATGGTTAGCCAAGCATAACAGTTTATCTGCACCAATCCAAGCTGCAGAAATAAAACCAATAAAGAACATCAGTGTACCCAGGAAGCCGAACACGTGCATAGGTTTCTTACCAAATGTGCTCAGGAACCAGAGTGTGAGCAGGTCGAGATAACCATTCACAAAGCGGTTCAAGCCCATGAACTTCGACGAACCATACTTACGTGCCTGGTGCTGTACCACCTTCTCGCCAATCTTATTGAATCCAGCATTCTTGGCCAGATAAGGGATATAGCGGTGCATCTCGCCATACACCTCGATATTCTTTACTACTGCCTTGCGATAAGCCTTCAGTCCGCAGTTAAAGTCGTGCAGATTCTTAATGCCGCTTATTTTGCGGGCTGTAGCATTGAACAGCTTGGTAGGGATAGTCTTCGAAATGGGGTCGTATCGTTTCTGCTTGTAGCCACTTACCAGATCGTAGCCCTCTTCCTTAATCATACGATACAACTCTGGGATCTCATCAGGCGAGTCCTGAAGGTCGGCATCCATGGTAATCACCACATCGCCCTGAGCCTGCTCAAAACCACAATACAGAGCAGGACTCTTACCGTAGTTTCGGCGGAACTTGATGCCCTTTACCACACCGGGCTGCTGCTTGTTCAGCTCCGAGATAATCTCCCACGAACGATCGGTAGAACCATCGTTAATGAAAATCACCTCATAGCTGAAGTTGTTTGCCTTCATCACACGCTCTATCCACGCATAAAGCTCAGGGATAGACTCATCCTCATTATAAAGAGGTATAACTACTGATATATCCATAATTTCAATTCAAATTTTCAATTCTTTTGCGCTGCATAATCAGTCCGATGGGCACACCAAGAATGAAACCCAACGAGATATTGATGGTGAGAATATTCAGCGCATAGTCGATAGGACGCGTCATAGCCATTTCGGCCAAACTCTCGTCCACCATTTGGGTCATACCATATTGCTCCAACATGGCCTTACCCTCCTCAGTGCTCATCATCTTGGCAAACGAACTTACCAGATAGCCATTATCCATATAAGCAAAATACAGATACTGAACCACTGCCAACAGCACGGCGCCATAAAAGAACACAAAAATAGTATAAGCATAACTACGGGCAAAGGAGATAATACCCTCCCTACCCTCGTCGCGGAATTTGCGCAAGCGGTTGGCTACAAAGAATGGCGTCATCACAGCCATCAGCATAGCAGCCATAGCCAGAACCTGATTAGTCAAGCCAACAATGTAGCTTGCGAAGCTAGCAATCCAAAGGATAGCCAGAAAGAAACCATCCTGACGAGCGTAAGCCTTTAATTGTACATATTCTGGTGCGGTCATCTTTTAACATTTACCTCTTACAGGGTGCAAAATTAAGCATTTTCCTGCATATAACGGGGGCAATCCCTAAAAAAATAGTTAAAATCACGAAATTTTTCAATTCTCGATTCTCAATTCTCAATTAAAAGTAGTACCTTTGCACCCGCTTTAAGCAAATAGTTCTTTAAAATTACACGGGTAAGTCCTGTACGGCCAGCTCCCTTTGAATCCCCCAGGGTGGGAACGCAGCAAGGGTATTAGGTTGTAGCGGCGCGATGCAGATCGCTTACCCACCCGCCTCTTTAGCTCAGTTGGCCAGAGCACGTGATTTGTAATCTCGGGGTCGTTGGTTCGAATCCGACAAGAGGCTCGCTTTGAATATGAGGATTGACGTTAGTCAGTCCTCTTTTCATTTTCAGACGTATGGACGATAAGCGTTATATCCATAGCCTCATTCGTGAGGGCGAACACCAGCAACAGGACTTCAAGTACCGTGTGTCTGACGCCTGTAAACTGGCTAAATCAGTATCGGCATTTGCCAATACCGATGGAGGACGGTTGCTGATAGGCGTACGCGATGATGGAAATCTATCAGGCGTACGGTCTGAAGAAGAAATATACATGATGCATCAAGCGGCCTACAAATATTGTAAGCCAGAAGCAAGCATTAAGTTCGACACCTACCACATTGAGGGGCGCACCATCGTCGTAGCCACAGTTCCACCATCTACACGGAAACCAATCTGTGCGATAGATGAAGAAGGTAAAACACGTGCCTATATCCGTATCAAAGACGAAAACATTGTAGCCTCTCCTGTTCACTTGGCCCTATGGCGCGAATCACAAAAAGCACAAGGAACAGTCATGACCTACGATGACACTATCCGTCAACTGCTAAACACAATAAACATCCAACAAACAGCAAACAATCAACAAGCCACAAATAACCAAGTTCAGCAAACGCTTAACCAGATTGTTCGCCAATCACGTCTGCCACGCCACAAGGTTATTTCACTCCTGGCCAGACTTATCCGTTTCGGAACCGTACGTTGGAAATACGTCAACCAGCAGTTTCTGTTCAGTCTTGCATAAAGTATTTTTATAAGCTCTACACATCAAGGATTAACAGGCAGCCCTAACATCTGCCTAATATGGGTATCAAGAATGTGGAAGGCAGGATCAACCATCCCAACATGACCATGACCATCAATCTCGTATAAATAAGTTTGCTTATGACCAACTAATTTCATCATGCGAGCCAAATATTGGTTCTCATCATATCTACCATATAATTCCAATTCACGATCGCCACAAATCAACACCAATGGTGGACAATCATTACGCACCCAATAAAGCGGCGCATACTGGTCTATAGTTGGCTGCAAAGGCTGGATGCCCTGCATCTTACGCACATTATAATGAGTAATAGCCTGACCACTAAAAGGAATATACTGCCAAACACTATCTGCATCAACCTTATAGTTACTGAGCCAAGCCTTATTCAAACAAAGCATCATGGCAAGATAACCGCCTGCAGAATGACCTGTTACAACTATTTTCCGTGGATTGCCACCATACTCCTTAGCATGGAGGAAAGTCCATGCTACAGCTTCAGCAGCATCATCAATCGTTTTATCAACAGTAACTTTTGGCAATAAACGATAGTTAGCACCTATCACCACATACCCTTTATCCTTTAATCGTTGTGGAATTTCTTTCTGGCCAGCCTCTAATCCACCTCCATGAAACCATACGATTACAGGACAATCCTTTTTGCCTTCTGGGTAATACACATCCAGTTTTAATCGCTCTTTAGCATAAGCATCTGTTTTTGAAGTATAACTGATGTTTAAAACGGTTTTGTAGTTTTGTGCACTGATGACGACAACCATCAGAAGCAATACGGCTAAAACATTTAATCTCTTCATAGATCGTTTGTTTTTGAAAATAATAAAGCCCCAGAGAAGTGTATCTCCAGGGCTTTCGCGTTAAAAAAAGACGGCGGCTTCCTACTCTCCCGCATTGCATTGCAGTACCATCGGCGCAGGTGGGCTTAACTTCTCTGTTCGGAATGGGAAGAGGTGGGACCCCACTGCAATAACCAC
>Ga0247611_10006292_pt1 | contig 15299 bp, 13 predicted proteins | sample 177DNAGHGhighgp2_FD_192422 | JGI IMG/M metagenome (GOLD analysis project Ga0247611, IMG submission 192422) | Sheep rumen microbial communities from Palmerston North, Manawatu-Wanganui, New Zealand - 1770 DNA GHGhigh gp2 | ecosystem: Host-associated > Mammals > Digestive system > Stomach > Rumen...
CCTTCATCTTCAACCTGGGGGCGGTCGAGAATGCCAAGTTCCGCGAGTTCATCGGCTATGACACGATGAACGAGGCCAATCAGGCCCTGACGTCATTGCTGTTTGCCAACTACCAGCTGGAGAACAAGATGAACATCGGCTTTGTGGGCAGTCCCAATATCGGTAGCGTAGCACTGAACGAGATCAAGGACAGCAACGAGTTCAAGGCGTTCAGCAACATCTTCCGCCAGGGCGACCGCATCTTCTTCATCAGTTCCATCTTCGGTGGCACTGGTGCTGCTGGTTTCCCCATCATGGTCAAGAACATCCGCCAGGCGGCCAACCTGGAAGGCATCGAGAACCGCGACGCCCTGAGCCGTGCGCCCATCGGCGGACTGACGGTGCTCCCCTACTTCACCCTTGAGGGCAACAAGCAGGACCAGCGCATCGCCACCAGCGACTTCATCGTCAAGACCCAGAGCGCACTCTACTACTACAAGAACACGCTCACGGGTGCCAACGACAGCAACGTGAACAGCATCTACTACCTGGGCGACCAGGTGAGAAGCAAGCCCTACCTGTATGACCCGGGAGAACATGGTCAGCGCAACAACGCACACCTCGTCGAGTTGATCGGCGCGCTTGCACCGCTGGACTTTGCCGGCAAGCCCGAGAGCAAGTTGAGCGACATGGACGGTTACCCCTTGCCCACCACGGCCTATGAATACGCCCTTGCCAAGGATGACCTGAGCCTCAACTTCTTGTCGCTGGGTCACCACACGCGCCAACTCATCTATGAACCCATGAGCAAGTTCCACCTGCTGTTCCTGTTCCTGACCACCGGTTTCAAGAACATGATCGGGCAGGGCTTCACTGAGGATGCTCCCAAGATCAAGAGCGACTTCCTGGCCTCACAGTTCTACCGCACGCTGGTTGACCAGTTCATGCTGGGCTATGCCCAATGGCTCACCGAGATGAACGACAACATGCGCAGTGTGGCACTGTTCAAGCCTGGCGAAATCGACATGGCTCATGCCATTGAGGGCGTGAATGTGAAGAAACGCATGATCGGCCACTACAAGGTGGATAACGACGTATTCAAGGCCGAGATGAACAAGCTGAGCAAGAACAACGCCAGCTATAGTGACCATTCGGTGGAATTCAAGCTGATGGACCTGTTCAACAAGGCCGCCCACAACATCTTCACCGAACGCTACGAGAACATCAACTAAGGACTAAGGACAAAAACTAAATATGAGCGAGATATTATCCTACAGCATCAACACGAGCAAGAACGGCGAGGAGGACTGGATAGGCCATGCCCCCTACAGCGACGATGACATCGCGCGCATCAAGGATCCCGATGGCGGCCTGAGCGAGAATCCGCGCACCGCCATTCCCAGCCCGCTGGCACAGCTTGACCTGGTGAAGAACGCCTTCAAGCAGTTGGCCAATGAACACCTGCGTGGTGCTCGCATGAACGAGCGACTGGTATCTAACGCCCTTGACGTAGCACAACTGTTCTTTGACTACGAGAACCACAAGGACTACCTGCGCATCATCCGCTGGAACCGCGACGAGTGCATCGAGCAGTTGAAGGCTACACCCCAGCATCGCCTGTTCGGCGAGACGCTGGAACTGTTCCTGCGCAGCGACAAGGTCTATAACTTTGATATGCTCAAGGACTGGTACATCATCATGTGGGACCGCAAGGTACTGGGCGGCACATCGCCCGCCTCGATCGTGATGGCGGCACCGGCATTAGGCACCATCGATGCCATCAAGGTGGAACAGGGCGTCAGCCTGTTCGGCGAGACACGCCACCTGTGGCAGCGCGATGAGGACTTCGTCTATTACTTCTACCTGTTGATGAACGCCTACCCCACCCTGCGCCTGCATTGTGGAGAGGTGTATGCCTATATGCAGAAGAACCTGGAGCCCTTGCGCCAGAACCGTCCCGACCTGTACCGCCGCATCACCACCGTCATCCCTAACCTGGATGCGCTGGACGAGGGTCGCGCCGGAACCGTGCTGGAACAGCTGGAACACAGCTATGACCCCTTCGGCGGTGGTATTGACGTGAGTGTGCTGGGAGCCCGCTTCTACCACAAGCGCGTGCTTGACATCCGCACCGCTGCCAGCGAGAGTGACTTTGTCATCACGCCCACCATGCCCCAGGACAAGAACGAATTGCCGCTGGTACTGGTCAACGGTTTCAACGGCAGTGTCGAGCACTTCCGGTACATTGACAAGGAATGGGACAGTGCCACCCAGGTGTTTGCCGAGGGCATCCCCCTGAGCGACCGCAAACTGCCCGACACCTCGATACAATACCCCTTTGTCACCACCGACGATTTCCTGACCGACACCATCGTCCGGCTGGGTAGCGGCTGTGTGATAGACACCGACCACTTCTTTGACGGCAACCTCAAGCCGCGCACTCCACAGCCCACCTGTGGTTACCTGCTGCCCTTGAAGCCCTTGCTGTTTACCTACTTTGACACCGATTATCTGAAGGGCACTATCGCTGGCCGCCACGTGATGGACATCGAGGAGTTTGCCGACGGCAGCGTGATGGTCACCCTGCGCATCCGTGTCAAGAAGGGCGAGAACCGCTACATCGAGTTGTCACGCAAGTATTTCCCCATCAATGACCACACGTGGACCTTTGACGAGCGACGTGGCACGGGCCGAGTCCTGGAGGCAACGCTTTCCACGTCAATTTTCCCGTTTGTCAAGACCGATGCCAATGATGACTACACCGTCGAGCTGTTCACCATGATCGAGAATGGCGGTGCCACACTGCGATTCTACAAGAACGGCATCAAGACCGACGGCTTGAACGTGCGCGACGCCATCCGTTCCCACTCGGGCTACAGTACCAGCTACTATGATGTTGACGGCTCCTTTGACTACATGGAGGTGAGCGTGCAGAACCACTTGGGACGCTCGGGCGGAGTCATCATTCCCCAATGGAAGCCTTACGCCCCCAGTGCCAAGGAGCTCATCTTTGCCGTGGACTTCGGTACGACCAACACCCATGTCGAGTGGGCCGAACGTGGCCAGCCCTCACAGCCGTTCACCTTTGAGTACGGCTCACAGCAGGTGCTCGTCGCCTCCCTGCACAAGCCCCACTCGCTGGAGTATGCCGAGCAGGTGCAGCGTGTGGAATTTGTGCCGCGCGAGATTGACAATGTCTATGGATTCCCACTGCGTTCCACTCTGGCCCGCAACGAGAACAGCGGCATGGGCAGCAACCTGTTCAGTGACGTAAATATCCCCTTCCTCTATGAGCGCCGCTATTTCCATGGCTATGAAGTGACCACCAACCTCAAGTGGAAAGGTGATACCGAACTGGCCAGGTCATTCCTGCGCGAGTTGACCTTGCTCATCAAGGCCAAGGCACTGCTTGAGAATGCCGACCTGCGCCGCACCGAGGTCGTCTTCTTCTATCCCGTGAGCATGGGCGGAGCAGACCGTGATAAGCTGGAACGCACGTGGACCGAATTGTTCAACACTTACATCGGTGCCGACAGCGACCACCTGCGCTCTTATCCCGAGAGTCTCGCCCCTGCCTACTACTACAGTGGTGCCGAGGTGGCAGGCAGCAGCTACGTGTCTATCGACATCGGTGGTGGCACATGCGACACCGTGATTTATCAGCCCACTGCCGACCGCATGAGCAGTGAGCCTGTCGCCATCTCGTCATTCCGTTTTGCCGGCAATGCCATCTTCGGCGACGGCTTCACCGACAAGGATGCCGACAACAACCCGCTGTTGCAGCACTACACGCGCTACTTCAGGCAGCTCATCGAGAATGACAAGGGCAACAACATCTCCTACCTGGGCAGCATTCTCACCGACATCATGGCACAGAAGCGCAGCGAAGATATCAACGCCTTCCTGTTCTCGATCGAGAATGTTGAGGAACTGCGCAACCTGCGCGAGATTGACCGCAACCTGTATAGCTACAACGCGCTGCTGCGCAACGACAGCCAGCGCCGACTCATCTTCATGTACTTCTATGCTGCCATCATCTACTACATCGCCCAGGCGATGAAGCGACGTGGATATGAAATGCCCAAGCAGATCTACTTCTCGGGCACGGGCAGCAAGATATTGAACATCCTGGGATCGCTGAGCCGCATCAACATATTCACCCAGACGATCGTTGAGCGTGTCTATGGCAAGCAATACAGCGAACTGTTCGAGATCAAGATCGAGGACAAGTGCCCCAAGCAGATTACCTGCCGCGGCGGTATCAAGCTCGAGAACAAGCGACTGGAAGGTCAGGCCGACGTTGCCCGTTACAATGCCATCAACGTGAAGCGCATGCGCTACTGTTGTTCGATGGTGGGCGACGACGAGCTCACGATGGAGCAAGTCGAGTCCATCGAGGTGCGCGACCAGCTGGTTGAGAAGGTCAAGGAGTTCAACCAGTTCTTCATCGACCTGTGTGACGCCAACCTCAAGGATGAGTTCGGCATCGAGAACAACGTGCTACGCCTGTTCGAGAGCGTGCTGAGCGACAACCTCGCCAACTACCTCACGGCGGGCATCAACACCTTCCTGAAAGGTCGTTATAATCCCACCGACGTGGTCGAGGATGTACCCTTCTTCTACCCTGTCATCGGGGTGATCAGGCACAACCTGCTCAAGAACATGCGCAACGACGTCATCAGCAAGTTTAATCAATAAAAAATATTATATCTCCAAAACTCTTAAAATTATGAAACGCTTTACTTTCATCATGGCAGCCATCATCTGCCTCGCCATTACAGCAATGGCGCAACAGAATCAACCGATTCAGATCAATGCCGACCAGCCATTATCGCCGGCACTTTGGAAACAAGGCGTCGCCCGTTGTGCCCACTATACGGCCTATGCCAAGGGCTTTGCCAAAAAATCCGAAGAGATGCAGAGCCGCTTCCCTCAAGGCTATACCCTCGACGACCTCAACAACGATGTTTACAGTAACCAGGGTGCCAAGTGGGAAAAAATCTACACCGAGTTCAAGAAAAGCGAGGACAAGGGCGGCAGCATGAACGACCTCAAGGAACTTGTGATTCCCCAAGTATGGAGGCTTGTTGAACCAGACTTCCAGGCATTCATTACTGAACACCCCGAGATTGCAAACGCTGTGCCCGCCCAAAACGGCAACGAGAATCCCGAGGGTGTCCAAGAAGATGCCGAAAATGCCTCTACCGAAGCTGAACCCATCCACGATGCACGTCACCGTCAACAACGCAACAATAACGGACTCGATTGCAATGCCAACCTGCCCTTGTGGTTAGGCATCCTGGGCTCATTGCTGGGTCTGTGCGCTCTGCTTGTTGCCCTGAGCAACCGCAGCAAGATCAACGCCATGCGCAGTTCCTTTGCTCGCGAGCTGGACCGCACTAACGCCAACCTCCAGGAGTTCTCGACCGACGCTGCCGAGCAGATGAAGGCACTCTCCATCCGCCTGACAGGCAAGGCCGGCAACTACAAGCCTGTGGAGGCTCCCGCCTTTACCGCCCCTGTTGACCAGAACGACGAGGAAGAGAATGAAACCGTTGTGGCCGAGTCAGAGCAAGAAGAAGGCGAAGTGCTCAACCTGTTCACCAGCAAGCCCGACGAGAATGACGACTTCACACGCGTGAGCGACACCTTTGAACCCGGCAACAGCATCTATGTGCTCACCACATTTGACGGGCAGCACGGCACGTTTGAAGTCATCGACAAGCCCGAAGTCCACAACTTCGCACTGATGATGCCCGCCGAGAACCTGATCCGTGCCTGCTCGGGCAACGCCATCCAGATTCCCAGCGGCACCCGCATTGTGACCGACCGTCCCGGTGAAGCAGAGTTCATCGACGGCAAGTGGCACATCGTCGTTAAGGCCATTATCCACTACGAGAACTAATTGTTAGCTTTTAGGCTTTAGGCTATAGGTTTCAGGTAGCATCTGCATCCTGGAGCCTATAGCCTATCACCTAAAGCCTAAAGCCTAAAACCTAAAGCCTAAAATATGCGCTGGACTTGTCCCAAATGCGGTAAAAAGCTTGAAATCAGCAACGAGCAGTTGATTGCCAATGATGGCGTTATCGTCTGCCCGCAATGCTTGTTGCAGGCCCACCAACCTATACCCAAAGCCCGCATCACGCCCCGCAACGACAAGACCGATTCGCCGATGTCAACTACCCAGAGCAGCAGGAAGCAGGATCCCATCAGCTTTGACACCGAGACCCCACCCCAGCGCCAACAGACAACCCCTCCTCCCCACAAAACGCGCATGAAACCTGCCACCACATCTTACCGATACACCGGACTCTCTGGCGATAGCAACGTCAATTCCACCACCCCCAAGAAAAAGCCAGGAAAAAAGAAATCCAAGAAGAAAAAGAAGTCCGACGGCATGAGTGCTCTGGGATGCATGGGGCGCACCATCCTGTTCACCCTTATCCTGTTCGCCGCCTATGTCTTCTTCGGCCTCATCCTCGAAGGCCTGCAATAAGAAAACACCCGTCTTTTATAAACACTATTTAAGGATATTTCATGCCGAAATGTCCAGCAAGTTTTGTACCTTTGCAGTATAGAATAAATACAGGATAGTGAGAATGAATTGTTACGACAAAGTAATAAATCAAGCCGTTAAGTTCTTTTGGGAAACAAAAAGGACTCAACGGTCATTAAGTACCGATAAATCCAACCGCGGTGCTGTTACTGCTGGCAAGCAGATGGATGGTTTCATTGAATTATTGAGAAGGGTTGCCATTGATGCCGGTATAACAGAATCATGTATCTATACCAAGCAAAACTATCTCCCTGGATACTTCAGGTCCTCAAAAGACTGGGATTTCCTGATCATCTCCCCGACAAAAAAGTTAATCGCCACAATCGAATTAAAGTCACAAGTTGGATCCTACGGCAACAACTTCAATAACCGTACAGAAGAAGCTATTGGTTCTGCCGTTGACCTCTGGACTGCATTCCGCGAGAACCAGTTCCCAAATCAACAAGCGCCCTGGGTAGGATATTTAATGGTGGTCGGCAAGGACAAAGCTTCTACGACACCCGTCAAGAATAATGAACAGCACTATCCTGTTTTGCCTGAGTTCACAGGTGCTACTTATATTGACCGTTATCGCATCCTGTGTCAAAAGCTTATTAGAGAGCGCCATTATACCTCAGTCGCTTTACTATGGACAAGCGACAGTCATTCCTATGGTGATGTTGCCAACGACATCTCACTGGAGTATTTTCTCACTTCATTTTCAAATTATTTGAGATCTTACGCTAATGACTTCAAATAATCCATACGGATTTAGGGCTAATGGTAGGAGACATGGAGATGTTTTCACCACCCCGGAGGTTGTCAAGTACATACTTGACCTTGTTGGATATATACCAAAGCATGATTTATCCAAAATAAGAATTCTTGAGCCCTCATGTGGTGAAGGGGAATTCATCATTGAAATAGCACAACGGTTGATAGAGTCATCCAGAATATACCAATTTGACCCAAAGAAAGCTTTCAGCCAATGTGTCTATGGTTATGATATTGACCCAAAGAAAATAGAGTACTGTATTAATCGACTGAAAGACATCGGGATTGATACAGACCCGTTACATCTTCAAGCCGGAAACTTTCTGGCCAGCCACACACTACCTCATTTTGACGTAGTCGTCGGAAATCCTCCTTACATCCGTTATGAAAATATTCCTGAAGCAGAAAGAAGGTATTACAAGAATCACTACCACTCATTTCATTATAGAGCAGATTTATACATACCTTTCTTTGAAAAAACATTAAGTCTGCTCCAGCCAAAAGGCAAACATTGTTTCATCTGTGCCAATAGGTGGTTGAAGAACGAATATGGGAAAAAATTGCGTTTATTAATTGCCGAACGCTATAAGATAGAGGTCATCATCAATCTTGAAAATGCCAACGCATTTCAAGAAGATGTCCTTGCATACCCAGCCATAACTCTAATATCCAATCAATTAACAGACGGCAAGGTAAAGTATGCCGACATTGAAGACATCTCACGACTTCATGAACCTTCTTTTAGTCTGAAGGAAAGCCCTACAGGTGATGACTGGACAAGCATCTTTCACAATATAAACTATACAAATCTTTATTCAATTGAAGAATTAGGTTTTAAAATCGGTATTGGTGTCGCGACAGGAGCTGACCGCATCTTTATCTCCAAGGAGCTGCCTCAAATGGTTGAGCCAGAATTATTGCTTCCAGCCATTAACGCACGCGACCTTACTGGGGACAAGATGCAATGGAACGGAGAATATCTACTCAACCCATACCGTCCGAATGGAGATTTGATAGATCTCTCAACTTACCCTAAAGCGTCTCAATATTTAAGGAAACATGAGGATATCCTCTCCAAGAGGCATATTGCTAAAAAGAACACCACTAAGTGGTATAAGACCATTGACCGCATTTATCCAAGTCTCAGGTATGAAAATAAAATTTTGTTACCCGACATGTCTGGTAACAGATATATTTTCATTGATGAAGGCAATTATTATCCTCTACACAACTTGTACTATATCACAGGGCGTTCCCTGCGTGAGCTGAAAGTTTTGAGTGCATTTCTTATTTCTGATGAAATCCGTAAACAGATAAGAAATATCACTAACAATATGAATGGAGGTTTCCCTCGTTGGCAAAGTCAATATTTACGCAAATTGAGAATGCCTGACATCAGCCAAATCACGGAGGAAGAGTGTATCATTCTTATCAGTTCTTATGAACAAAGAGATTATCAAATGATTAACAAACTTGTCAAATGTATATTTGACAAGAATTGCACCAAACCCAAAAAGCATCGGCAGAAGCACGATAGCATGAAGATAGCTTTTGAATATACTGATTAATATCAATCATACTTCAATAATCCAGCTATAAGGAACCTCTATAGAATTACTGTCAGACTAAACACTATTTAAGGATATTTCATGCCGAAATGTCCAGCAAGTTTTGTACCTTTGCAGGACTTTTTCAGCCGAGGGATATAATGTATCCTGGCTGGCGGCAAAATTAGCATACAAATGATAGATTTTTTATCTACATATCACCTGCAGGGACTGGTACTGGGTCTGTGCTCGTTCTTGATTATCGGCATTTTTCATCCTATCGTCATCAAGGGTGAATATCACTATGGGCAGCGATTCAAGTGGTTCTTCATCATCATGGGCATTGTGCTCAGCATCGGATCGCTGCTGGTTGATGGCGTGATGCTCTCTTCATTGATGGGTGTGGGTGCTTTCTCCAGCTTCTGGGGCATCAAGGAGATGGGCGAGCAACAGGAACGCGTCCGCAAGGGCTGGTTTCCCCGCAACCCCAAGCGCACCTACCCTTGGGACGACGAGTGTGAGAAGTGAGGAGTTAGCAATTAGAAGTTAGGAGTGAGGAGTTAGAAGTTGGCATCCGCACATTAGTGCTCTAACGACTAACCAACAACTAAGGACAAAAAACTAAAGAGTTAAAACTAAATGAGAATAGATATCCTGACAGTGATGCCCGACGCACTCGAGTCGCCGCTGCACACCTCCATCCTGCAACGAGCCCAGGACAAGGGTCTGGTGGAGATTCATGTGCACAACCTGAGGGACTGGAGCCTGCGCAAGCACCGCAAGGTTGATGACTACCCCTTCGGCGGCGAGGCGGGCATGGTGATGCAGATTGAACCCGTCTTTCGCTGCATGGAGGAGTTGAAGAGTCAGCGAGAGTATGACGAAATCATCTTCACTTCGCCCGATGGCGAGCAACTTGACCAGCCCATGGCCAACGCCCTGTCACTCAAGGAGAACCTGATGATCCTGTGTGGTCACTACAAGGGTGTGGACTACCGCATCCGCGAGCACTTAATCACGCGGGAAATCACCATTGGTGACTATGTGCTCACTGGCGGCGAGCTGCCTGCTGCGGTCATCGCTGACGCTGTGGTGCGCCTGCTGCCCGGAGCCATCGGTGACGAGCAGAGTGCCCTGAGCGACTCGTTCCAGGATGGCCTGATCGAAGCCCCCGTATATACCCGCCCCGAGGAATTCAACGGCTGGCATGTGCCCGAAATCCTGCTCAGCGGCCATGCCGCCAAGATAGCTGAATGGAAGATGCAGCAATCGCTGGAACGCACCCGCCGCCTGCGCCCCAACCTCCTGAAGGACTGATGATCAAGAATCACACAGTATCTAAAAACTATTAACTATTAACTATCAACTATCAACTAATAATATGTCACTCTTTAACATTAAGCGTCCCAACTGGATTCCCAAGTGGCTCAACATTCCACTGCTCATCTTCTGTGCCTTTGTCGTGATCCTGCTGTTCATCGGCGACAACAGCTTCATGCGCAGCACCGAATACCGTTCCCAGATCAACGAACTCAAGGGAAGAATACAATCCCTGGAGGACTCGGCCAACACCTATGAGGCCAAGGTCAACGAGCTCAACACCGACAATGAGTCACTGGAGCACCTCGTTCGAGAGAAATATGGCATGAAGCGCATCAACGAGGAAGTTTATATCACCGACATCCCCTGACAACAACAGTATGACACAGGACAACCGAACCAAACTATCAGACATCCTGGTCATCGTGGGTCTCCTCATGATGGCCATGATGGCAATCACCCCGCTGCTTGTCAATCACCACTTCAACATGGAGTTGATGAAATGGATATACACCGCTGGAGCCACCATCGTTCTGGTGGGACGCCTCGTCGGCATCTACCGCGGTCCCTCGTTCCGCATCAGGCACCTGCACGTCATCCTCATCTTCAGTGCCTTGCTCTACTGCGCCAGTGCATCAATGATGTTCCTCTTCCTGGGCACCAACAACTGGATTGCCTTCCTGCTGGCAGGTTTAGCTGTCCAGATCTATGCCTCATGGGCCATCGAGCGCGAACAGAAGAAGGAATCAAAATAGGATGATCATCTTTACAAAAAAATCTTGAAATCTGCTAAGTTTGCATAAATTTGGCGACGCCTTGACAAAAAAGCTAACTCATTGTGCTCGACTTGCACAAATTTTCTATAATTTTGCGGGTCAATGAAAGGTAATCTCACTATAGACAACGGCAACACCTCGGTCAAGGTGGCGTTTTTCATCGGCACCCAGATCGTGGCAACCAACCGCTTCATCAGGCGCGATTCACGACTGCTGGAGCGTTTTATCAGCACCTATAAACCCGACACCGCCATCGTCTGCAGCACGGCGTCAAGCACCGCCAGCCAGCGCATCGAGCAGCTCGCCGACGAGCGTTGCCGTCGCGCCCTGCACCTCACCCACGAGACGGCCATGCCCATCAGGCTGGGCTATCACACGCCCCAGACGCTGGGCCGTGACCGCATCGCCACAGCCGTCGGTGCCTGGACCATCGCGCGGCGTCTGCAACAGGACTGTGACGTGCTCATCATCGATGCCGGCACAGCCATCACCTATGATCTGGTGACCACCGACGGGCGCTTTATTGGCGGCAACATTGCCCCTGGCCTGTCACTGCGCTTCAAGGCATTGCATGAGCACACGGGACGCTTGCCGCTGGTGCAACCAGCGGGCGACATGCCCATTGTGGGCTATGACACCGATACAGCCATCCGCAGCGGCGTAATGCTGGGAGTGCTGGGCGAAGTGAGATGCTACATCGCCGACCTGAAGTTGTCACATCCCAACCTGATGGTCTTCATCACGGGCGGAGACGGCAAGTGGCTGCACACGCAGCTGGCCGACAAAAACATCATTTACAGCGAACACCTTGCGGCTGAAGGCCTCAACCGCATCCTTTTATACAACCAAGCCAATGGAAATATCTAAGAAGATAATCACTCTATTACTGCTCACAGCCGTGTGCTGTGGCACAGCAATGGCACAGATCACCACAACGCCCTATTCCAAGATGGGCTACGGAATGCTCAACGACAACGTGTCGAGCATCCAGCGATCGATGGGCGGCGTGGGATATGCCATGAAGGGCGGACGCATTGTCAACGTGATGAACCCGGCCTCATACGCCGACGTGGACTCCCTCACCTTCCTCTGGGACGTGGGCATCGACCTGTCCAACCTCTGGAGCAAGGAGAACGACAACAAGGGATACAACTTCGGGGGTGGTCTGGACTACATCACGGGCCACTTCAAGGTCGCCAAGGGACTGGGCGCAGCCTTCGGCTTGCTGCCCTACTCCTCGGTGGGCTATTCCTATGGCGGCGACATCAGCGGCGGCAGCGAGGCGCGCAGTGGCAGCGGTGGTTTCAACCAGCTGTTCCTCGGCCTGGGTTATTCGCCGATCAAGAACCTCAGCGTGGGCTTCAACTTTGCCTACCTCTTCGGCACCACAACCAACTCGACGCTCATCTCCTCCAACTCGACCAGCTACTTCACCCGCAACATGAGGATGCGAGACTGGAACGCCTCGATCGGTGTCCAGTACAGCCTGCCCTTGTCCAAGGGACGCGACCTGCTCACCGTGGGTGCCACATTCCAGCCCAAGAAATCCTTCCACGGCACCGCATGGGGAACTACCTATGACAGTCAGGACTCCAAGGTCGATACCGTGGGCTACAACTCGATGAAAGGCAACTATGAGCAACCAGCCAGCATCGGCGTGGGACTGAGCTACAACTTCAACCGCCGCCTCACCGTCGAGGCCGACTACACCTTCCAGAAGTGGAGCGATGCCAAGTATCTGCCCATCGGCGGCTTTGAGCCCCAGACGATGCAGTTCGACGACCGCTGGAAGGCAGCCCTGGGTGTGCAGTACACGCCCAACCGCCGCGGCAGCTACGTGGGTGCCATGTCCTTCCGTGCAGGTGCATTCTACAACCACGACTACCTGAACTATAACGGCAACAACGTCCGTGACTACGGTGCCAGCATCGGTCTGGGCCTGCCAGCACCTGGCAGCAAGACCACCGTCAACCTGGGCTTCGAGTGGCGCCACCGCGAGAGCAGCCCCACCCAGCTCATCACCGAGAACTACTTCAACATCACGCTGGGCGTGAACTTCAACGAGCTGTGGTTCTGGAAGAGCCGCATCCGTTAATCCTCCTGTCCATCCCACTGTGACGTGAGACGACTGCTGCACATAGCACTTGCCCTGTCAGTCCTGGCGGCACTACATGCCTGCAAGAACGACAGCACCAGCGTGGTGAGCCATGCCACCAATCCCGAGGTGGTGCCCACCATGACCACGACCGACGTGCAGACCGTCATCAGCGACTCGGGCCACACCCGCTACCGCATCGTCTCGCCATTGTGGAACATGTTTGAAGAGGCAAGAGAGCCACACTGGACCTTCCCCAAGGGCATCACCTGCGAGGAACTGGGCAACAACTATGAGCCCGTCTCTACCATCAAGTGTGACTCGGCCTACTTCAACAAGAACCAGGCCCTCTGGACGCTCACGGGCCACGTGAGCATCACCAATGCCACGGGCGATATCGTGCTCACCGATGAACTGATGTGGAACCAGCACGACCACAAGCTCTACAGCGACGCCTTCATCCACATCGAGAAACAGGGACGCGTCATCGAGGGGTATGGCTACGAGTCCAACGAGAGGCTCACCACCTACCAGTTGCGGCAAGTCGAGGCCATCTTCCCCATCGACGAGCGACGAATGCCTCATCCCGGCAGCGGCAACGCTGCGCCCCGTGCTCCACAGATGGCACGGCCATCACAACCCGCACAACCCGCCCAACCCGCATCATAAAAAAACTCCCGACGATACAACACCGATTACTGATTTGGACCCAAGTTACACATCTCCGTTGATTATCGCGCTCATCGCGCTGCTGTGCTCGGCATTCTTCTCGGGCATGGAAATCGCCTTTGTCTCTTCCAACAAGGTGCGTGCCGAGATCGAGATGGCACGTGGCGGCATCATCAACCGCATCCTCAACATCTACTACAGCAACCGCGAGATGTTCATCTCGACGCTGCTCATCGGCAACAACATCGCCAACATCGTCTATTCCATGGCGATGGCACAGCTGCTGTCCATCCCCTTGAAGGGGTACATCAGCAACGAGGCGGTACTGTTGCTGGTACAGACGATCATCGCCACATTGATCATCCTCATCTTCGGCGAGTTTGTCCCCAAGACCATCTTCCGCATCAACCCTAATGCCTCACTGCGCACGGCATCGATACCGCTATACATGGTCTATTGCCTGCTCTACCCCATCTCACGCTTTACCGAGTGGCTCTCGGCAATGCTGATGAAGGTCTTCGGCATCAAGATCGACACCACCCACGTGCGCCTGCTCACGGTCGATGAGCTCGACGCCTATCTGCAAGAGAACATCGACAAGCACGAGGACGAGAACAAGACCGTGGAGCGCGAGGTCAAGATCTTTGAGAATGCGCTCGACTTCAGCGACACACGACTGAGGGACTGCATGGTACCACGCAACGAGATTGTCGCCGTCGATGTCGATGACACGACACGCGATGACCTGGTCAAGCTCTTCACCAGCTCGGGACTCTCCAAGATTGTCGTCTATAAAGAAAACATCGACGACGTCATCGGCTTCATCCAGGTGAGCGAACTCTTTGTCACCGATGTGGACTGGAAGACGCGCATCAAGCCCGTCCTCTTTGCCCCCGAGGCTCTGCTGGCTCGCAAGATGATGCAGCAGCTCATGGACGAGAAACGCTCTATGGCTATCGTCATCGACGAGTTTGGCGGCACCAGCGGCATGGTGACCCTTGAGGACCTCGTGGAAGAAATCTTCGGCGAAATCGAGGACGAGCACGACCGCAACCACCTCGTGGCACGACAGATAGGAGAAAACAGCTATGAATTTGCCGGACGCATGGAGATTGAAGAGATCAATGAGCGTTTCCACCTCGACATCCCCGAGAGCGACGACTACCAGACCCTGGCTGGCTACATCCTCGCCGAGGAAGAAGCTATCCCCAACGTGGGTGACGTCATCGACCTGCCTCCCTACCGGTTTACCGTGGAGCGCAAGACAGCGGCTCGCATTGAGCTCATCCGCGTCGATGTCACCGACTCCAATGACAAGAAATAGACCATCTTTTCATCCCTGAAAGCCCCGTTTAGGGCAAAAATCACACCTTTTGCTAAAAAAAACGTCAAAAAATTTGCATCATTCAGAACATTTGTACTATCTTTGCACCGCATTTTTCGACAAGTGCTACATGGTGTGTTAGTTCAGTTGGTTAGAATACCTGCCTGTCACGCAGGGGGTCGCGTGTTCGAGTCACGTACACACCGCCACACGAGGAGAGTCTGATTCATTTCGGACCCTCCTCGTTTCTTTTTCCCACCGACTCCTGGGATTTAACAAC
>Ga0247611_10006293_pt1 | contig 15295 bp, 14 predicted proteins | sample 177DNAGHGhighgp2_FD_192422 | JGI IMG/M metagenome (GOLD analysis project Ga0247611, IMG submission 192422) | Sheep rumen microbial communities from Palmerston North, Manawatu-Wanganui, New Zealand - 1770 DNA GHGhigh gp2 | ecosystem: Host-associated > Mammals > Digestive system > Stomach > Rumen...
ATAACGGAGGTCGTGACCGGCACGGTCGGTAACGAAAGTGATAAGGTCCATATCCTCGCCCTCCTTGCGTCCCAACAGACGGTCAACGGTCTTGATAACCACCTTGATGATGTCGATGTTCTTCCACTCGTTGAAGCCGCCAATGTTATACGTATCGGCAATCTTGCCCTCATGGAAAATGAGGTCGATGGCACGGGCATGATCCTCAACGAACAGCCAGTCGCGCACGTTCTCGCCCTTGCCATAGACAGGCAGCGGCTTGCGGTGACGGATGTTGTTGATAAACAAGGGAATCAGCTTCTCCGGGAACTGATAGGGACCATAGTTGTTAGAGCAGTTGGTCACCACCACAGGCATGCCATAGGTGTCGTGGAAAGCACGGACGAAGTGGTCGCTCGAAGCCTTCGAGGCACTGTAGGGTGAATGGGGATTATACTTTGTCGTCTCTAAGAAGAACTTATCTCCGTATGCCAAATGATGCTCAGCACTCGATGCAGTAGTAGTGAACGGAGGCTCGATGCCGTCGGGATGCGTCAGCTCCAAGGCTCCATACACCTCGTCGGTAGAGATGTGGTAGAAGCGCTTGCCCTCGTAGCGCTCAGGCAGCGACTCCCAGTAGAGTTTGGCGGCCTGCAGCAGGCTCAGCGTACCCATGACATTGGTCTTGGCAAACGTAAACGGGTCCTTGATAGAGCGGTCCACGTGGCTCTCGGCAGCCAGGTGGATGATGCCGTCGACCTTCTTGTCCTGCATCAGCTGGTAGAAGGCGTCGAAATCGCAGATATCCATCTTCACAAACTCGTAGTTGGGTTTGTCCTCGATGTCCTTGAGGTTTGCCAGGTTGCCGGCATACGTCAACTTGTCGAGGTTGATGATGTGATACTCGGGGTACTTGTTCACGAACAGGCGAACAACATGGGAGCCAATGAATCCGGCTCCGCCGGTAATGACGATGGTTCTTTTCATATGTCTTATCTTCCTAATGTTATAACTTCCAAGTCCTTGAATTCCTTGCCGTCGATGGTCAGGCGAATGAGTGTACGCTCCTTGTGCCAGCCCTGCAAGCCTGCGGCACCGGGGTTGATGTGCAGCAAATTGAGCGTCTTGTCATACTTTACCTTCAATATGTGTGAGTGACCTGCCACGAAGAGCTGCGGCGGATTGGCATAGAGCATCGAGCGCACACTGTAGTCGTAGTTGCCGGGATAGCCGCCTATATGCTTGATGAGCACGTCGACATCCTCACACTTGAAGCGGTTCAGTTCGCGATACATCAGGCGCAGGTCGCCGCCGTCGCAGTTGCCGCAGACGGCACGGAACGGGCGGAAAGCCTCAAACTTCTCTGCCACCTCCACGCTGCCGATGTCGCCGGCATGCCATATCTCATCGCAGGGCTCGAAGTAGTGCAGGTACTTCTCGTCCCAATAGCTATGCGTATCGCTGATAATTCCTATCTTCTTCATGATCCGAATCTTAGTCCGATGCCCAGCATCAGGTTGTTGGTATAGTTGTAGTTATAGAGGCAGTAGCCGATGTTGAGAAAGAAGTGACGCGTCACGTCTACCTTCATGGCCAGCGTCTCGTAGAAGCACGACAGTCCGCCCACGATATAGCGTCCGAAGCCGCCACTGGCGCGAAATAAAGGCATGGTCAGTTCGACACGTGCCTGCAAGCCCAATGCCACCTGCTGCGAACGGCTGGGGTATTCATACTCCAACTGTCCGTCGCCATTGACATCCGACGTTGTCAGGTTAACGCTGTGGTCATAGACGCCGTCCAGAGAGGGACCGATGGCAAAGGCGCTGTTCAGGCGGTAGGTGGGGCTCACCGACAGTCCTGCCACAGCGAATCCCGCCGGCAGACTGAGGCTTTTCTTCTTCCAGCCACCGTATGCCACGATGTCCCACACCCAGCGACGCTCCTTCGGCAGCGTCTCGGCAGTGAACAGCGAGGCACGAGCAGTCTGGTCAGTACGGTTGAAGTAGTAGGCCGCCGACACGCGAGCGCCCATATTATTGAAGCCCTCGTTGGGCATGCGCAGGTTGGCATTCGAGAAGTGGTTATAGCCATAGCCCACATTCAGGTCGAAGTGGCGTCCCAGCTTCATGCTCAGGTAAACGTCGGCACCGATATAGGCGGTGACAGGCGACCCTACGACATGATTGTCCTCGTTGTCTACCTGACGGTACGACTTCCAGCCGAAAGCCGCGCCCAGGTTCAGCTCATAGTTGAGCGACACGCTGCGCGAGAAGTTGATGATGGGTGCTCCCTGCACGATATACGCCAGCACGGGGCGTCCCATCTGCCGACTTGTCAGCAGCATGCCGGCACCGATGCCGTGATAGGCTCCTATTTCTTGGGGACGGCCTGAATGTTGCAGGGTGTAGGTCAGTTTCAGCGTCAGCGAGTTCTTGATCTGCTCTCCCTCGGGATTGCTTCCCCGCAGGTAGCGGTTGTTCTGTATGACATGGCTGGGCACCCCCTCAGCCTCCAAACGGTGTACCGTTGTCGAGTCGGCATACGCCGGAATGACCACAGCCGTCAGCAGAACAGACAATAGGAAGGAGAGAAGGTGATGCCGTCTACTGCTCATAGTTCAAAACGTTTGCGCAAAAAATCGGCAATGAAGCACTCGGTCTCCCGCAATCCCAACACCGAGGTATCGATGCAGAGATCGTACGAAGAGGCATCGCCCCATTTCTTACCTGTATAATAATTGTAATAGGCTGCACGCTTGGACTCGCACTGGTTGATAAACTTGTTGGCCTCAGCCACTGTCATGTTGGGATGACGGGCTATCACCTGGTCAATGCGGAAGCGCTTGGAGGCAGTGACGAAGATGCTTACCACGTCCTTCCGCTCGCGCAGCACGTAGTCGGCACAGCGCCCCACAAAGACGCACGAGCCTTCATCGGCGGCCTTGAGGATGGCATCGCTCTGAAACTTGAACAGGTTCTCCTTCGAGAATTTGTTCTGATACATGTTGTCGTCAGAAACCAGAGCCGTACGCAGATGGAACAGCGAGCGGAAGAAGCCGGGCTGCTCATCGTTCTGCTCGAAGAACTTCTCACTGATGCCGCTCTCTTTGGCAGCCAGATTGAGAATCTCCTGGTCGTAGTACTTGGCATTGAAGTCGAGTGCCAGCATGCGGGCAATATCGTGACCGCCGCTCCCCAATTGACGTCCTACACAAATGATGATATGTTTCATTGTTGCTTGATTTTTCTAAGATACCACAATAATATAGGTATGGTCATGGCAAACGAGCCCAAGTCGCTGGCAGGCATCGAATACCACACACCATCCAGCCCCCAGACAAGGGGGAAGAAAAAGGCCATCGGCAGCAGCATGAAGAGCTGGCGCGACAGCGAGAGGAAGATGGACACCTTCACCTTGCCGATACACTGGAAGAAATTGGTGATGACAGCCTGCGAACCGACGACGAAGAATACCAGCATGTCGAGCCGGATGCCGCGTGCCGACAGTTCGAGCAACGTCGGGTCGGTGGTGAAGATGCGGGCAATCTCTCTGGGGAAGAGCATCGACAGTGCCCAGCCTACCAGCAGGATGGACGTGGCAGCAGCGATGGTCAGCCACAGACAGCGGAACATGCGGTCGTACTTCTCGGCACCAAAGTTATAGCCCACAATAGGCTGCATACCCTGAATCATGCCCATCACAAACATGAAGAATACCATGACCATGGAGTTGGCTATCGAGTAGGCACCCACGGCCATGTCGCCTCCATAGTGCACAAACTGGTTGTTCATGAAGACGACAATGATGCACGATGTCGCCTGCATCAGGAAAGGCGAGATGCCGATAGCGATGATGTTCTTCACCAACTGCGGACGCAGGCGGTAGATGCCACGACGCAGATGCAGCAGTTCCTTCTTGTCGGAAAATACCCACATCTGCCAGCAAAGTGCCAGCGACTGAGAGGTCACCGTTGCCAGTGCCGCACCGCGGATGCCCCAGCGGAACCACCACACGAAAGCAATGACCAGCACAATGTTGCAGGCAACGGTAAAGAGTGTGGCATACATGGCATGGCGGGGTTTGCCGGCAGCACGCAGCACAGCATTCATACCGAAATACATGTGCGTCACAACATTGCCTAAGAGGATGATAATCATAAACTCTCGGGCGTAGGGCAGCGTGACGTCAGAGGCTCCGAAGAAACGAAGGATGGGATTGAGAAACAACAGGCACACTGCCATGAACAGCACGCCGATGATGAGGTTGAGCGTCACCGTATTGCCTAACAGGTTCTGGGCACGCTTGTAGTCCTTCTGTCCTAACTTGACGCTGATGTTCGTCGAAGCACCCACGCCCACGGCGGCACCGAAGGCGGCGCCGAGGTTCATAAGGGGGAAGGTGATGCCCAGTCCGGCAATAGCCTCCGGACCCACCACCTGTCCGATGAAGGCGCGGTCGATGATATTATAGAGACTGGAGGCCGTCATAGCCACGATAGCAGGCAGCGCATACTGCATCAGCAGTCCGCCCACGGGCTTCGTTCCCAGCTCCAGTGCAGCTTGTTTATTGTCCATTCCTTTATTAATGATGTGCAAAGGTACGAATAAGTGAGCGAAAATGCAAATTTATTTGCAATTTTCCGAACGGAAGTACCTTCGAGCTTGCTCAAAGGTACGAATAAGTGAGCGAAAATGCAAATTTATTTGCAATTTTCCGAACGGAAGTACCTTCGAGCTTGCTCATATGAAGAAAATGTTGTACCTTTGCACGCTGAAAACATGTAGCAAAAACATGAGACAACTACTGACCATCCTCATCCTACTGGCACCCGTGCTCGCCCTTCACGCTGGACATCAGCAAGATGCCATACGAAAAGTGAAATACAAGAAGGGACCGGCATTCATCTATCGGGTGACGCTCGCCGACAAGCAGGGAACGCCTTACTCGCTGGATCATCCGTCACGCTTTCTCTCACGGCGGTCCATCGAACGGCGCAGACGACAGGGACTGCCGCTCGACTCCACGGACCTGCCTGTCAGCAGCCGCTATCTGCGACAGATAGAAAAGACGGCAGTGAGCATCGTTGGACAGAGCCGCTGGCAGAACACCGTATTGGTCAGAACGAAGGACACCACCGTCGTCAGCCAACTCTGCCAGTTGCCATGCGTAAAAGCCTGCAAACTGGTGTGGCAGGCGCCTGATTCCATCACCCCGCTGACAAAACAGAAATACCACGAACAGTTCGAGGAGCACGACAGCATCACAGGCGAAATCTATGGCACTGCCGCCGACCAGATACGCTCCGTCATGGGACATCGGCTGCATGACATCGGCATGCGCGGCGAGGGCATGATGATTGCCGTCATCGACGGTGGTTTCCGTCATGTCGACCGCATCCCTGCCTTCCTGCATATCGACATCCGGGGCTGGCGCGACTTCATCAATCCCGAGGCTCCTACCCTCTTCTACGACACCGACCACGGCACGCGGGTACTCTCTGCCATGGCCATCAACAAACCTTATTACTATATAGGGACTGCGCCGCGTGCGGCCTACTGGGTGCTGCGCACCGAAGACCAACAGACTGAGCAGGAGGTGGAAGAGGACTACTGGACGATGGCAGCAGAGTTTGCCGACTCGGTAGGCTGCGACCTCATCAACTCGTCATTAGGCTATAACGAGTACGACAACCCACAAACGTCCTATCAGCAGTGGCAGCTCGACGGGCGTACGGCATTTGTCAGCCGCTCGGCTGCCATGCTGGCAGCCAAGGGCGTCATCCTCGTCAACTCTGCCGGCAACACGGGCATGGGACCGTGGAAGAAGATTACCGTCCCTGCCGATGCTGACCACATCCTGACCGTGGGTGCCGTCAACGACATGCCGTCACACCGCATAGCCCCCTTCAGCAGCGTCGGTCCGTCGCAGGACGGTCGTGTAAAACCTGACGTCGTAGCCGTGGGCGCCCCGGCACGACTGGTCAACGGGCGCGGTGTCATCATGAGCGACATGGGGACGTCGTTTGCTGCGCCCATCATCTGTGGACTGGCGGCCTGTCTCTGGCAGGCACTGCCTAACAAAACAGCCACAGAAATCATGGAACTCATCCGCCAGACCAGCAACAACCACGAGCACCCCGACAACATCTACGGCTATGGCCTGCCCAACTTCTGGCGGGCATATATGATTGGAAAAGCAAAGAGTGAACTAGGCTATGTACCATGAACTAAAAAGATATTCCCTCCGCCAGCTGAATCTCCTGGTGCGCGATGCCATTGAGGCAAGCCTGCCCGACGAATACTGGGTGGAGGCGGAACTGTCGGAATGCCGCGAGCACGGCGGGCACTGCTACATGGAGCTTATCGAGAAGGACGAGCGCAGCAACACGCCTGTAGCACGTGCCTCAGCCAAATGCTGGCGACAGACGTGGCAGCTGGTACGTCCCCACTTCGAGCGTACCACAGGACAGCCGCTACGCGCCGGACTGAAGGTGCTGCTAAAAGTCTACGCCCAGTTCCACGAGGCATACGGCTTCTCGTGGATTGTCAGCGACATTGACCCGACATATACCTTAGGCGACATGGCTCGCCGCCGTCAGGAAATCATCCGACAGTTGAAGGAAGAGGGTGTCTTCGACCTGCAACGCGAACTGCATCTGCCGCTGTTCTGTCAGCGCATCGCCGTCATCTCAGCTCCCACTGCCGCCGGCTATGGCGACTTCTGCCGTCAGTTGGAAGAGAGTGGCTTTCATTTCAGCGTCCAGCTCTTTCCTGCCGTCATGCAGGGCGAACAGGTGGAGTCGTCTATCATCGCTGCACTCAATCAGGTATATTCGTGCATCGACCATGTCGACTGCGTCGTCATCATCCGAGGCGGTGGAGCTACTGCCGACCTCAGCGGCTTCGACACGCTGGCACTGGCTGAGAACGTTGCCCAGTTTCCGCTGCCCATCATCACTGGCATCGGCCACGACCGAGACGAGAGCATTCTCGACATGGTCAGCCACACTCGGGTAAAAACGCCCACGGCAGCTGCCGCCCTTCTCATCGACAACCTGCGCAGCGTCCTCGACCGCATCACACAGGCCGAGACCTTCATTAGCCGCTACGTCAACGAGCGCATCCGCAGCCAGCAGCAGCGCATCGAGCAGCTGGCGACGCTCATCCCCGCCCTCATGCAGCGCACGCTGGGCGACCAGCGGCATCGCATAGAACAGTTGGAGAGCCGCCTGCCCATTGCCATCGACCGCCGACTGACTGAGCAGAAACACCGTCTGGAACGCTTCGTCCTTCAGTTGCAAGGCTTCGACCCACAGGTGCTGCTGGCTCGCGGCTACAGCATCACCCTGCTGAATGGGCGTGCCGTACGCGACCCTGCTGTCCTCCACGACGGCGACCTCATCGAGACCCGCGTGGAAAAAGGAACGGTACTTTCGGTGGTTAAAGATAAAAATAAAAAATAAGAAGTAAAAGACAAGAGATATGAAAGACGAATTAAAATACGAAGAGGCGCTGGGTCAACTGGAGACCATCGTGCGCAAGATGGAGAACAACGAGTACGACATTGACGAACTCGCCGTACAACTGAAAGCAGCACAGCAACTTATCAAGTTCTGCAAGGACAAGCTTACCAAGACGGAAGCGGAAATCCTGAAGCTCAACTCCGACCGGGCGCAACCCGCTTAGAAGAGGATGAAAGAGGGGAGATTAGGGGTGAAACACGAAATATTTGGGTGTTTTTCTTGCAAAAACACAAGATTTTGATTACTTTTGCGGGCAAATTGACATTCAACGACAACAAAACATAGACATTATGAAAGATTTAGACTGGGGTAGTCTGTCGTTCGGCTACATGAAGACCGACTACAACGTACGCTGTTACTACCGTGACGGCAAATGGGGCGAGATTGAGGTCTGCTCCGACGAGTATCTGAAACTGCACATGGCTGCTACCTGCCTGCACTACGGCCAGGAGGCCTTCGAGGGACTGAAGGCTTATCGCTGCCCCGACGGCAAGGTGCGCATCTTCCGCGTTGACGAGAATGCGGCACGTCTGCAGTCTACCTGCCGCGGCATCTTGATGCCCGAGGTGAGCACGGAACTGTTCACTGAGATGGTCAAGAAGGTGGTTCGACTGAACCAGGAGTGGATCCCCACCTACGAGAGTGGTGCTACGCTCTACATCCGTCCGCTGCTGATAGGTACGAGCGCACAGGTTGGCGTACACCCTGCCAAGGAGTACTGCTTCCTCATCTTCGTCACACCCGTAGGTCCGTACTTCAAGGGTGGATTCTCCAGCAATCCATACGTCATCGTTCGTGACTACGACCGTTCGGCACCTCTCGGAACAGGTAAATATAAGGTGGGTGGCAACTATGCCGCTTCGCTCTTTGCCAACAACCTGGCTCACGAGAAGGGCTACGCCTGCGAGTTCTACCTCGACGCCAAGGAGAAGAAATACATCGACGAGTGTGGTGCTGCCAACTTCTTCGGCATCAAGAACAATACCTACGTCACACCAAAGTCTACCAGCATCCTGCCCTCTATCACCAATAAGAGTCTGATGCAGGTGGCCGAGGACTTGGGCATGAAGGTGGAACGTCGCCCCATCCCCGAGGAGGAACTGGAGACCTTCGAGGAGGCTGGCGCCTGCGGCACGGCTGCCGTCATCAGCCCCATCAGCTACATCGACGACCTCGAAACCGGCAAGCGCTACTCGTTCGGCGAGAAACCCGGCCCCATCTCGAAGAAACTCTTCGACACCCTCCGCGGCATCCAGTATGGCGAAATTGAGGACAAGCACGGCTGGACTACTGTTGTGATTGAATAATCATTTAGCAACGGACTACAGGACTTAAGGACTTATGCTGCGCAAAAAGTCTTGTAGTCCTGTAGTCCTTGCAAAAAAAATAGCTATGAGCAAAGGCAAACTGGCGAAGTTCGCCGACATGGAAAGCTACGACTGCGTGTTTCAGTACCCCTACGGGGCATTGGAACACGCAGAGTTCCCCTTGCAGGGACGCTGGCACGAGGAGTTCTTCCATAACCAGAACCCCATCGTGCTTGAGTTGGGCTGCGGCAAGGGCGAATACACCGTGGGACTGGCGAAGTTACACCCCGACGTCAACTTCATCGGCGTCGACATCAAGGGTGCCCGCATGTGGACGGGAGCCACTGAGGCAGTGCGCGAGGGCATGAAGAACGTCGCCTTCCTGCGCACCAACATTGAGATCATCGACCGTTTCTTCGCCCCTGGCGAGGTACAAGAGATATGGCTGACGTTCAGCGACCCGCAGATGAAAAGTCCCCGCAAACGCCTGACGTCGTCGTGGTTTCTGGAGCGCTACCGCCACTTCCTCGTCGACGGCGGTATCGTCCACCTGAAGACCGACTCCAACTTCCTGTTCACCTACACCTCCCTGCTGGCAGACCGCAACCAGCTGCCCGTCGACGTCCACACCACTGACCTCTACGGAGCTGAGGCCGGCGATTCCGTAGGCGACATCCAAGAGGCTTCCTCCATACAGACCTACTACGAGTCCATGTGGATAGCCCGCGGTCTGAACATCAAGTACATGAAGTTCCACCTGCCGCACGACGGCACCCTTGAGGAGCCCGACGTGGAGATTGAGCTCGACGACTACCGCTCATACCATCGCAACAAGCGCAGCTCGCTGGACAAAGCCAAGTGAGCACGATAACAATAACTAAAACTATCAAAACGTATACCATTATGAAGAAACTCATCACTATCCTTTTGTTTGCCATGCCGCTACTGGCTATGGCACAGAACAAGACCAGCGTCACCACGGATGCTGCCGGACAGCTGGCCAGTAAGATTGCCGAAGGCGACAGGTTCAAGATTGCAGAACTGAAGGTCAGCGGTCCCCTCAATGGTGCCGACATCAAGCTGCTGCAGCAGATTGTCAACCGCACCAAGGCCAAAGAGAAGAACGGCGAGTGCCTGGTGAAGAGCCTCGACCTCTCGGAAGCCATCATTACCGAGGGCAAGGACGGCATGAAGACCAAGGCCAACGAACTGCCAGCCAGCCTCTTCGCAGGTGCCAAGGAACTGACCAAGGTTGCACTGCCTCAGGGCATCATCAATATCAGCAAGAGCTGCTTCCAGGACTGTAAGGCACTCGTCACACTGGCCATTCCTGAGAATGTCACCACCATCGAGAGCAGCGCATTCCAGAACTGCGAGAGCCTGTCGGCGATTGTCATCCCTGCCTACGTTACCAGCATCGGCAGCGAGGCCTTCGAGGACTGTAAACAGCTGACTTCCATCGAAATTCCTGCCAATGTCAAGGAGATGGGCACACAGGCCTTCAAGGACTGCAAGGGACTCACCACCGTCAACATCCTGGGTCCGATGAAGAAGCTTGACAACGAGACTTTCCGCAACTGTGAGAACCTGACCAGCATACAGTTGCCCGAGACGCTGAAGGAGATTGACAACGACGTCTTCCACGACTGCAAGAGCCTCGCCAGCATCGTGCTGCCCGATGAGACCAACGAGCTGGGCAGCTCGGCCTTCGAGGGCTGCAAGAACCTGAGCAGCATCCGCATGCAGGGCGTCAAGAAGATTGGCAGTTATACCTTCCAAAACTGTAGCGCCCTGCAAGAGGCCGGTTTCGAGGACCTTTCCAAGATGGGCAGCTCGGCTTTCCAAGGCTGTTCAAGTCTGAACAATGTCGATCTGCAGGGCAGCCTCAGCGAGATCAGCAGCGATGCCTTTAAGGACTGTTCCAACCTCGCTGCCATCAGCATCCCCTCTAATGTCAAGACCATCGGCAACAACGCCTTTGAGGGTTGCCGCTCACTGAAAGCCATCGAACTGCCCAACTCACTGACCAAGATAGAGGGCCATGCCTTCGAGAAGTGCACCTCGCTGACCGCCATCAGCATCCCCACACAGGTCAAGTCCATCGGCAACGATGCCTTCCAGGGCTGCAGCCAGCTGACCACCGCTAACATCAGCGGCTTCATAGATGAAATAGCCAGTGAGCTATTCCGCGACTGCTCCAGCCTGAATAGCGTCTCGCTGCCCACCACCGTCAAGAAGATAGGCAACAAGGCATTCCAGGGCTGCATCGCCCTGCACAGCATCGACCTGCCCGCCGCCCTGCTCACCATCGGCGACGACGCTTTCGAGAAGTGCACCTCGCTGACCAGCGTGAAGCTTCCCGTGGCAGTCACCAGCATCGGCAGCGACGCCTTCTACGAGTGCACCTCACTGACTCACGTAGAACTGTCGGCAGCGCTGAAGAAGATTGGTGGCTCGGCATTCCAGAAGTGTCCCATGCTGCGCGACATCGTCCTGCACTGCCCCACCCCGCCATCCATCTCGAAGAGCACCTTCAAGGGCGTGGCAGCCACCTTCCACATCCCCGCCGGCAGCAAGCCCCTCTACAGCGCTGACAAGGACTGGCAGAAGCTCGCCACCAAGGAAAAGAGCGTCCTGTAAAAGGTTGCCCGGAGAGGACGCCAACGGAGGACGGCGCAAGAAAATTTCTTGCACGGCGCAAAGAATTTTCTTGCGCCGTTCGGACTGGGGCGTTGCTACCAGCAAACAATGGCTCCTCTATTTATAGAGGTCACAAGAGTAAGAATAACAACGATTATGGCAATATACCCGAAAATGATTATGGAGGCGCTGGCGACGGTAACGTATGCCGGCACGAAGAAGAACCTGGTAGAGAGCGGCATGGTGGCAGACCAGCCGGCAGTGGCACAACGTGAGGACGGCACATGGAAGGTGACCGTGGTGCTGGAATTCCCCCGCGACACGGACCCGTTCCTAAAGTCGACGGTGAAAGCCGCCGAGGCCGCTATCAAGTACCATTGCGCCAAAGCGTCCGACGGTGCACCCGTCGAGGTTGAGATACAGACCGAATACAAGTCGAAGCCGCGCCCGGAGGTGGGCAAGTTGCTGCCGCAGGTGAAGAACATCATCGCCGTAAGCAGTGGCAAGGGCGGCGTAGGCAAGAGCACCGTCTCGGCCAACCTCGCCATCGCACTGGCACGCTTAGGCTACAAGGTGGGCCTGCTGGACTGCGACATCTTCGGACCGTCGATGCCCAAGATGTTCCACGTTGAGGATGAGCGCCCCTACGCCGTACATGTGGACGGACGCGACCTCATCTGTCCCATCGAGGCCTACGGCATCAAGATGCTGTCGATAGGTTTCTTCGTGTCGCCCGACACGGCGACGCTCTGGCGCGGCGGCATGGCGACGAACGCCCTGAAGCAGCTCATAGCCGATGCCGACTGGGGCGAGCTGGACTATTTCATTCTGGACACGCCTCCTGGCACCAGCGACATCCACCTGACGCTGCTGCAGACGCTGGCTATCACGGGTGCCGTCATCGTCAGCACCCCCCAGCAGGTGGCCCTGGCCGATGCCCGCAAGGGTATCGACATGTACCGCAACGAGAAGGTGAACGTGCCCATCCTGGGACTGGTGGAGAACATGGCGTGGTTTACGCCTGCCGAACTGCCGGAGAACAAGTACTACATCTTCGGCAAGGAGGGCTGCAAACAGTTAGCAGCAGAGATGAACGTGCCCCTGCTGGCACAGATTCCGCTGGTGCAGAGCATCTGCGAGAGCGGCGATGCCGGTGAACCGGCTGCCATGAGCAGCGACACGGCAACGGGTCTGGCGTTCATCAACCTGGCACAGGCCGTGGTGACCGTCGTGAACCGCCGCAATGCCGAACTGCCTCAGACGAAAATCGTTGGAGTAAAATAAGAACCTTACTTGATAACAAGCAACATGCCGGGACGCAAGCTCTCATGTTGCTCTGTAGGACGGGCCTTCACCTCGAAGGTCCGTTGATGTTTCTGACCACTGGCCTGGTCGTCCTTCCACACGTCAGCGACGCCTTGGTCACTCATGTAGCTTACCTGCATCACAATGTCCTGGTTGAAGGCTGGGACAAAGGCCTTGAAGGTCTTGCCAACCTCCATACCGTTGAGTCGGTCCTCTGGCACAAGGAACGTGCCCCACAGGTTCTGCATCATAGCAATCGTCATGATGGGGGAACCCAAATCCACCAGTTCGCCGACCTTGGAATAGATATTGCTGACCTCACCCTCCATCTGGGCTGTCTGCACAGTCTCGTGATTGATGTTGCCAAACCCTTGACCCTTGGCAGCCTCATACTGGGCCTCCATCGCCATATAGTTGGCATAAGCCTCGTCACGCGTCGTAGCACTGACAACACCCTCGTCGAACAGACGCTGGAAACGCTGGTAGGACTGCTCGGCCAGTTCCAAGGCAACCTTGGCCTGCTGCAACACGCTGCGGGCACCAGGAACCGGTTTCTCATAGGCATGCACCTCAGGGGCATCGATAATAGCCAGTGTGTCGCCGACATTCACGTAGTCGCCTTCACTGACACAGATTTCCAGGATGCGCCCGGGCACCTTTCCCAGTACATGATATTCGCCGACTTCAACCTGTCCCTGAAGCTGTTCCGGGTCTTGTTCAAAGGGAGAAAAGATCATGACAGCCACGACAGCCAAAACTGCTGCCAAGCCTACAAGGGCGAGCAGGATGAAGTGATGTCGTTTTCGCGCGGCCATAAAGCTTTCTTCCCGACTGACGGATAAGAATCCGATTATTTATCAAAGTTGAAGTTGCGTGAACCGATGGCCTGGCCGTCACAGAAGATGCTGACATTATACTGGCCGCCTCCCAGATACTCGTTGACCGTCCAATAGAGGGTCAGCGCAGTCTCCTCACCCGTATACTCGATGGCTTTCTTCATCGACCATGCCAGCTGCTTGCCGGAATACTCGAAGGTGCCGCCGCCGTTGAGCACTTCACCCTCAGGGGTGGTGACACGGACATAGACATTGCGCGAGCCGTTTGTAGCCGTCACATTCTTAGTGATGACAAACGATACGTCGATGGTCTTGGCATCCTTCATGTGCTTGGCAGCCTTGCCGCTCTTCTTCAGGGGTGTCAGACGGATGTTGGTAGCGTCCAGCTGCGACGCAATAGCGACTTTCTCAGACAGCGTAGCGCGCTGCGACTCCAGCTGCTGGTTCTGCTGGTTGCTCTCTGCCAGCTCCGAGCGCACGCGGTCGTTCTCGTCCATCAGGTTCTGATTCAGACGATTCAGCGAGTCTATCTGGATGACATACGAGCGCAGGACGGCACGCACCGTTGCCAGTTCCTTCTTCAGGCGGGTAATCTCGGCAACATCCTTGGTGTGCGTCTTCTTCAACTCTTCGAGCAGTTTCTGTGTACGCTCCTGTTCCTCAGTCAGTTGGGCTATGATGGAGTCGTTCTTGACATAGGTTTTCATCTCGTCGTACTGGAGTGCAAAATCCTGGTACTCCTTCTCCATCTCCTGCTTGTCGAGGGCTGCCAGTTCCTCCATGTCCTTGTTGGCCTGCTTCTCCTGCATCAGGCTATAGGCCAGCCAGCCCATGCCAGCCAGCAACAACACGATAATAGCTGCTAATACTTTCTTGTTCATAACAATTTCCATGAAAACGGATGCAAAATTACTTTTTTTTTACGAAATAGCCAAGAAATGTTGGCAGTTTTGATTTTATTTACTATATTTGCATCAATATTAACGCAAAAAGCCAAAAGCAATGGACAAGCACGGATTTCTCTACCGGGTTTTCGACCTCTATTATGACGGTTTCCGCCATATGGAGCTCGGAAAGACGCTATGGGCAATCATCATCATCAAGCTGGTCGTCATCTTCCTCGTCCTAAAACTTTTCTTCTTCCCGAACTTCATCAAGGAGCACGCCCAGGAGGGCCACGAGGCCGACTTTGTAGCAACCCAGACGCTGAACGGTGAACGATGAACAGTGGACGCTGAACAAGGAACATTAAACTAAAAATATTTAACGATATGACTACAGACCTATTTCTTAACATCGACACCAGTGCGATAGACTGGGCAAGGGCACAATTCGCGCTCACCGCCATCTACCACTGGCTCTTCGTGCCGCTGACACTCGGACTGGCCGTCATCATGGGCATCGCCGAGACCTGCTGGTATCGTACGCGTGACAACTTCTGGAAAGACACGGCAAAGTTCTGGCAGAAGCTCTTCGGCATCAACTTCGCCATGGGCGTTGCCACGGGCATCATCCTGGAATTTGAGTTCGGCACTAACTGGTCGAACTACTCCTGGTTCGTAGGCGACATCTTCGGAGCGCCGTTAGCCGTCGAGGGCATCCTGGCCTTCTTCATGGAGAGTACCTTCGTCGCCGTGATGTTCTTCGGATGGAAGAAGGTGTCGCCGGGCTTCCATTTGGCCTCCACCTGGCTGACAGGACTGGGA
>Ga0247611_10006294_pt1 | contig 15291 bp, 16 predicted proteins | sample 177DNAGHGhighgp2_FD_192422 | JGI IMG/M metagenome (GOLD analysis project Ga0247611, IMG submission 192422) | Sheep rumen microbial communities from Palmerston North, Manawatu-Wanganui, New Zealand - 1770 DNA GHGhigh gp2 | ecosystem: Host-associated > Mammals > Digestive system > Stomach > Rumen...
CCTTGTCCAGCAACTTCGCCGTGGCCATGTAGTATCGTGTCAGTTCCTCGCGATAGTCGCCCAACCGCTTAAACTCGATACCCTCCGGATGCGCCAGAAACAGCAGATACACCGCCTTGTGCATAGGCTGCAGCTCCACCTTCTTCTCGTAGTCCACCAACACGAATCGGTAGTCCTTCGTAATCAGCAGACGGCTCAGCTTCGCCCGTGCAGCCTCGATGCGCAGTTCCTCCAGCAACGGCGCACCGATAGCCCTCAGCAGCAAGTCCTTCCGACCTGCCGCCAGCAACTGTCCAGACAATTGTCTGACCTCCAGCGCCATCTCTTCCGCCGTCTGCTGAATCACGTCCGTCATTCCGTCACGTCCTTTGTCAGGTTATTCAACCATCTTCCCCACTTCTCGACAATCGTAGGTTGCTTAGGTTCTTCTTTTCTTTCTTCCACGACAACCTCAGGCTCCACTTTAGGTTTCTCCTCCATTTCCACTATAGGAGTCTGAACCTCTACTACAGGTTCCTGTTCAGAAGTCTGCTCCACCTCGAAAGGCAGTTCTTGTGAAAGTACCTCCGCTATCTTTTTCTTCTTGGCAGGCTTATAGAGCTTGGGAATCAAATCCTCGTAGAAGTCATCTTCGTCGTGATGAGCGTTCTGCTGCACCTCGCTACGCAGTTCGTCCTCCAAGCCCGTTGCAAGAATTGTCACCTTCGCATCCTCTCCCAACGAATCGTCAGTAGCAGTACCCCAAATGACGTCGATATTCGGATCTAGCTGGTCGAAGAAGTCGTCTATCTCTTGCAATTCACGCACATAGATAGGATGTTCGTCGCTGGCATATATATTAAAGAGTATGCGTTTGGCCTTGCCGATATCATTGCCATAGAGCAATGGCGAGTCGAGTGCATCCAGAATGGCCCGCTCCACACGATGCTCACCACTGGCTCTGCCCATCGCCATAATTGCTCCACCGCCATTTTTCATCGTCGTCTCCACGTCGCGGAAGTCACTTTTGATACCCCCGTCACTCGGCATCGTTATCAGTTCCGAAATACCCTTCACCGCATCCATCAATATATGGTCTGCCCGTTGGAACGCCTCTTTCACCGACAGCTCCGAGTCCGTATAGACATCACACAGCCTTTCGTTGTTCACTATCAGCAGTGCATCCACGTTCTTGCGCATTTCCTCCACACCCTTCAGCGCCTTGATGATTTTCTTTTTCTTCTCAAAATAGAATGGTATCGTCACCACGCCAACAGTCAGCAGCCCCATATTCTTAGCCACTTTCGCCACTACAGGGGCAGCACCAGTGCCAGTGCCACCGCCCATGCCTGCCGTCACAAACACCATCTTCGTGCCGTCGCTCAGCAACTTCTCTATGTCAGCCACGTTCGCCTCTGCCTCTTGCTTGCCCAACTCAGGATTAGCCCCAGCCCCCAAGCCAGACGTTCCCAGCATCAACTTCACAGGCACTGGCGAACGAGACAGTGACTGACTGTCCGTATTAAACACTGCATACGTCACACCCTGCACACCCTCGTCAAACATGTTTCTGACGGCATTGCATCCTCCACCGCCTACACCAATCACCTTGATGATGCCCTGCATCTTGTCCTCTACAAGGCCAAAATCCAATAATGTATCCTCACCCATATCTTCGCTTTCTTCAATTTTTCTGCAAAGTTACGAAATAAAATCCGTTTCTCCAAACCCTCACAAGCCTTGCGAACACATCTATTTCGGATTCCAGTCATGCACTAACTGGAAGAGCCGTTCCATTTCCTCTTCTATTGTTGTTGGGTAGCGCAAGGTGAGAATATAGATTCTTTTCTCCTCCACCACATATTGTTCATAAAATCGGTAGTCACCCTCCATTGTCTCGCCCTTCAGATAGAAATATCCCTCGTGCATATCTCTCATCATGATAGAATCCCCATTCTCCTCACTTCTTGCCATCGCTATCAGCTCTGCTGCCGTCTCAGTATCCCATTTCCCGCTATTCTTCAGTGAAAAGGCTATCATCTCCATCCCTTTGCCAATAGTATCCACCAAAAGCAATCTGCTATGGATATTGTCACTGCTGTCAGGTGCAAAGATATCAGGATACTCCACTCGAAACAATCCATTCCCAACATCTATTGTGTTGGTTCGTTCCCACCCGATGACCTGTTTTTCCTTCTCATGCCACGTCCAATCGTTGATGTGGTATCCCTCGTCATATGTGCAGTAATACACCACCCCTGCCACCAATGCTACCGCAATCATTATCAATAATTTCTTCATGTATTTACTTTTAAGTTCTGCCGCAAAGTTACGTTATATAGCCAATGATTTCATTTCTCCATTATTTCTTACTTTGATTTGCAAATAGAGGGTTCGTCTGCCAGGTCTCTTAAGACCTTTCTCACTATTTCGTCAGAATCAGCATTCTGAAGATGTATTTTATTCCTTTCCTTCAGATAATCTAAGAACTGTTGTTGATTGTCGTTATCAAATGTATCCCACACGTCCTTGTATTCCTGGGGAATATACTTCATGCAATGATTCGACAATATTTCGTGCCTTTCTTCATTACTGCCATAATTATATGAGTATCCATATTCTTTCCACAAGTCACTTGAAACAGACACCATCCATTTTCTCAATTCTTCTACTAATTCATACCTCTCCAATTTGCCTGCTATTACTCCTATCATCAGCCTGACTATAGAGCTTTCAAACATAGGGAGCAATGGAGGTTCCTTATCGTCAGGCATTATTCTATACGCCCCAAATTTATACACACCTTTACAAAGCTTGTATATGATAATATAGAACATATCCCTTATGTCGTCGTCAGTTATGATATCACCAGTTTCAATCATAACGCTCAGCAAGTCCGCTTCGTTCAGCCTCGTCCTGTCTAAAACGAAATCAGGATCTTCACGTAATCGCTGATATAAGAAGTAATAGTTTCTGCCCTCACTAAGTTCTTTCATATTTTTCTTTAAATAGTCAGAAGGAAAGAATTGGATAATAAGCCATGATAATTCTCTCTCATGATGTAATGCCCATAGATCTTTTAAAACAGGGATAAAGCAGTCATCCCAGAAAGTATACAGTTTCTTATATGCCCATTTCCTGTCAGACATACCAGATTGGAGAAAAGCAAAGAGTATTTGCTTCTGGTATTTCCAATCCAAGGCATTAAAGCGCCATTCGATTTCGTTACGAGAAGCAGTTACTTTCCCTCCACTTTTATCTAAATAGCCTTTGATGGCTATAGAGATAGGCTTATTATGCTTTCTTATTTTGTACTCCATACATTTCCTTCCTTTCTTGGTGTTCTATCCATGATTGGTCGCCTGGTGACGATTCCTTAAATGCCATCGTTACTTTAATTCTGTCGTCACCAACATTCTCCTTATATCTGAACTTCATCTCGTTCCTTATCAGCGACACGTTGCCACTCTTCTTGTCTTTGAACTCTTCCAATAGTTCGTCCGTTGATAAGTTCTTAATACGCTCCTCACGTTTGCCAATCTTATCCGCATACATATGCTTGAACACCTCTTCCCTCATCACCTTGTCGCCCCTCAGCCACTTGCTGGTGTACAAGGTAAACAACTCCTCGTGTGTCAGCCCAATGAGCATGTCCACACACTTTCTTAAATCCTCATCGTTCCAGCCTTTATAATGGGCCAGTTTTGCCTGTTGCAAAATGTACTCGAAATCTGTCATAGTCCACTACATAAAATTAAATTTGGTTGCGAAGTTAGCCATTTCTAACTACGCAACCAAACAATTTCGCTCCACAAGGCTTGTGAAAAAGCGATTTTCTCAGTTAATCCGAAATCATAGTGTAATGCTCAATATCTCACGTGCAAAGCGATGTAAGCCATTAATAATACGATCTGCCTGCTTTTGACGCGGAACCGAGCGACGGTGCAGATAGTTGGAGAGCTGTTTCTGATGAATGCCCGTCATACGTTCCAGTCCTGCTAATGACAGATATTCGCCATAGTACTCCAAAAAACTGGGAACGTCGAATTTCCATTCTATTTCAAACTCTCCCTTTATTTGTTTAGGCCAACGGTCTTCTGGGAGATTCTTTTTGATAAGGCTGATAGCTTCCATTGCATCAGCCTTAACAGCCTCTATGCTATCGCCTGCAGCATAGATTCCATCACAATTATCTGAATAGGCATCAAAGAAGTCTTTAGACTTTTCGATAATCATTATAATCTTTTCCATAACACAACGTCATTACGCCATCTTTTATATAGAAGTAGTGACTTCCTTCAGCATGGTCAAATTTGTATCCAGCTTTAATGAACCTTCTATGTAGTTCAGAACTTTTCATTATTGTCTTATTTGCTGTTTAACGCTGCAAAAATAGTAATTTTTCTATTATTGGCCAAATTTTACGCAGCAAAAATAGAAAAAATACTATTATTTAACATTCCGCGAAAACTTAAACATGTGAAATAGTGCGATTATTTTCCCAGGCCACCAGTTCACGAGGTAGTTTTATCTTCTTGACTTCACCTCGATTTCCGTAAAGATAATATAATCAAAGCGGTTTCATTCTTTAATATCTCATTCTTGACAGTTCAATTCGATAGTCATTGTTTTCTGACTCCGACGCTACCAATTCCTTCATGGTCATAGCTCCATATTGACGCATCAACCGTTTACACTCATTAATCATACTTTCAGTTACGGGAAAATCGTTTAATAATGTTTTAGGTTGCTTATTCAACAAATCCATCCCAGTTTCTCCTACTTTGATGAAATTGACGTTGGCACCATTCTTTAATAGCCATCTCAGTTTATTGATATAGAAGTATGGATCTGTTTTTGACATATCACAGGCCATAAAACGTTCGACACACCAATGAACACCGCACAGGTAGGTCGTGTCTTTATTCTTGAAATAGTCAAGCACGCGTTCTGTTTCTTCCCATGACCTGTTTGCATGACAGTTAATGTCATTAATCCTATCATGTAACATGTCCCACCACACTTCCTCGATATATTCAGGACGGTATTTATTCTCTACTATCTTCCTTAGTTTTGGTATATTTGCTTTGATGGTGTCAAGGGAATGTTTGTTGAGAAAGTTTGTCCATTTAAACTCTATAGAAGGCGGAAAACAGCGTTCGTTATAGTGAGTTACCATGAGCATCTTTGTCTCGCCAGCCTGTAACGAATCGTCATGGCCCAATGCAAATTCCAGTCTGCCGAGTTGCTCACTTTTAGCAATGGAATACCTTATTGCCCTAAGCTCTCCTGCTGATGGTTCCTCTCCAGGGGCCTTCCATACTTTGACGAGGTAATACCAAGAATTGCTATTAGCTCTCATCTTATATGCTTGACGCAAGCAGTCACAAATGCCTTTCTCCGATTTAGAGTGCAAAAGATATACGTTATACTCATAGGAAAAGGAATTGTTGAACAAGCGCAAGTCATCCTCAGTCATTGGGTACTCATCCTCAGAGTTAACCAACATCTCTGAAATCTCTCTACCTGTCTTTCGGCTGAGACGCATCCATACGCCATCAAGATATACCACATTGCGGTCTTCAACGACTTCATGACCAACATATTCCTGAACAGTGAGTATTTTGTTGTTGAGATGAGAAAAGCCGAAGGGAGGTTTACCTTCTTCATCCTCTTCTAACCGAGTAAAATCAGTCAGGATCTCCTCCATATTGTTATTAATGTAGTGCCAATGGTCACCTGAAAGAACCACATAGACATTATTTCCCCATCTGCTGATTTCATCATACAAAGGAGGTATGAGGATACTTCCATCATGGTCTTTCCAACCAAGTTTACCATTATTTGCATATATGTATCCTCTTTCCTCGTTCTCAATATTCCAACAGCGAATACTTGTGGGACCATATAATGTCAAGTATCCGCCTTTTAAGAAATAGACATATTTCTCACATATCTCTATTTGATCGAACTGAGCAGAATAGATGATACTTCCATCCGTGTCACAAACCCCAACTTTTCCATTCTCCCAGTAAAGATTTACTTCGTCAAGGTGAAATCTCAGCATCATACCGATATTTTTGATTTCATTAATATACTCGTAGTCTGTCATATTCTTATAATTGCTGTACCCTGTGGAGCAAATACTTCCTTTTTCGTAGCCATATACTTATATAATTGATTTGACTGCAAAGTTAGTCGTTTCTAACTACGCAACCAAACAATTTCGCTCCACAAGGCTTGTGAAAACTCGATTTTATTCCCAGACCACTAACTCGCGAGGAAGTTCTATTTTTTTCGCCTCACCTCTCAAACCTAATATATAATATTTGTTGGCGAGTTTTTCATCGAATTGAGAGACAAAGGCTCCTCGAATTCTAGCACACTTCTCATTGATCGAGTTCAAGCAAGGGTTCGTAACATCTTCAATACTTCTGATAGCCCTGTCGTTTAGTCCCAGTGGTTTAATCATCTGGTATATCTCTGCCAGTTCTTTTCTATAGTCTGGCAAGTGTTTAAAGATAATTCCTTCAGGATGACGAAGAAACAGGAGATAGACGGCCTTGTTGATTGGCTCCATCCTTATTTCCATGTTATGATAGTCAGGTAATATGATGCGCAGATCTTTTGTCACAACAAGCCTGCTCAACTTTGGTTTCTCTTCGAAAAGGCTTGCGATGAATTTCTTGCCTATTCCCATTTCCCTGAGCTTTGCCACTCTTTCACGAATTTCCTCTGCGATACCAGCTACTTCATCATCTGTGACAACCCATGGACACAATGCGTCAGCATACTCATCGGTAGAACCTTCTTCGATTTCAGGTTTTTCCCATCGCTGCATGCTATATAAACCTGCCTGACTATGCTTATCATGAACTCTCTTGACAATAGCATCCAACTGCGCTATTATTTCCTCATCAGTACCCTCCGTTAGCGGATAGTAAAAGCCTTTGATATACTTGTAGTCAAAGAATTCGTTGCCACCAAGGAAGAACATCATCCCATGCTTGATTTTTGCTGCGTCCTCTGGATACCACACGTATTTAATCGGATATGTCGAATCTATCTTCACATCCTCTTCCATTCCTTCTGGGCAATTAGGCGCGAGATAATGCAGCAGTTCGGTATCTTTAATGTCTTCGTTGTAGTTAGGAAGATAGATGAATTTATACTTATGATAAAGTCTCAAGTCCTTATGACGGAGGAAGAAATCATTCAGCACGTCGTTGTATTCATTCTCCACATACACTAGCTCACGAACCTCTGCCCAAAAGTCTACTGATAATGCCATCTCGTCATCAAACTGAATACAATGTACACCATCATCCTTACGAGGTAGTTCTTGTTTCGTTATTTCACCTGCCAGATGAGCAGCCTTTATCCGTTCATATTCTTTCTTCTCTGCTTCCCGTTTCAATCTGTTTGCCTCTGCCTCTGCTTTTCTTTCCCTTTTCAGCCGATAGTGATTCCCAAAGCCCCCGTCACTCCAGATATCAGACAAGTACTCCTTCAGTTCAAATAATTCCCATAAAATCATCATGGGAATGAGAAATAGCGCTGCAAGTAGCATCCACCATTCTCTATCCTTGAACTTCTTATCGTCCAGAAACAGCAGTCCAATCAGTACGAAGACGAAGGCTATCGCAGTAATAGCCCCACAGATAATAAGTATGATTTGCCAGATTGTCATATTGTTTGTCTCATTCTTTAATCGTTTTTCCCATACTCTCGGCATATTCATGAGTATGGCTAGAGTACATCTATACTATGATTCGGGCCTGCTTCCCTGCATAATTGAGGTTCCATATTTATCAATTGTATCATATCTCAAATCCTTAATCAAGTGTATAGTTACGAAAAACATCTAAAGTGAGCCTTTTACCCTCATACTCAGGAGGTCCCGTTTAAAGAAGGATTATTAGTCCAGCTATAATTAGCCACCAAATGAGATCAGCACAGTGCTTACCCATCTGTCTCTAAAACTCTTCCTTAAAAGGAGATGGCTTTTTTGAACCAGCCCCTTTACCTTGGGACTGTTCAATCTATATGCCACCATTATTGATGAAGTAATACTTATCAAACATAGCTTTATAAGATTTGAATTGTTATTGCATCACATGTTATCATCCCTGTTTGCTTCCGGGCTGGCGCCAACCTACTCTCCCACATTTGCAGTACCATCAGCATAAACGCATTTCACTTCTCTGTTCGGAATGGGAAGAGGTGGAGCAACGTTATCATAGGCACCTATTTCCCCTTTTTATTATTTTCCAATAATAGAATATGTTTTATAAGCCTAGTCTCTTCTTTTCCATTTGTATCCCGATGGACAACATAATCATAAGACTATCTACTACAAACATTATTTGAGTACCGATACCTTGTTTTTCTGCTTCTTCATGTATATAAATCCAATTTTCAATATAAGTTTTATTTATAAATGAAATCATCTCGTTATATTCTTCTGATTTATACTTTATTCCAATTTTTTCAAGAAGATATTCGTCCAATATTTCTATTGGTGATTCTTCAATCATTTCATCATAGATGTTTTCTGGGATTTCTTTGTTACCATTAGCCCACTCGTTGGTCAGTTCCATACCAACTAATACGGATAATAAAGAAGAAAACACTGGGGCATATGTGTTTACCTGTTCAGGATTATGCTTGATTAAATAACCCGTAACCTTCATTGATATATCAATACATATCCCAATGGAACATTCTTCAATAGATTCAATGGAATCTGTATTGTTAATATATCCTTTTCCCATAAAGGAATTGAAAATTCTTTTTCTCGCTTCCTCTATAATTTTAGGAGCAATATCATTGCTATAATTAATCTTAGCCATTTTATATCATCTAATTCATGTATTTATACTACAAGCCTCTTCTACTTTTTTCTGCGAGCAACTGTCGAAGCGCCTGTCTATAAGAACTTAATTTACTTGCGAGAACACCTCTTACTGTAGGGTCATCCTCATCTTCTAGATACTCCTGTGCTGTTTCGACTCTGTTCTCATAAGTATCTATCTCGTCTACAAGTTTGTTGTCGCTGAAAGTTCTTTCTGGATATACATTACGCATTTCTTCCCATGAAGAAACATCCTTGACTGTTAGCTCTTCAGGAACATCTTCGTCAGCATCAGTTTCCAAAAAGACCAATCGAGCCTTTATATCATGTCTGTTAAATTCGATTGATTTGATTTTCTTTTCATCCTTGTTAAAAGAATAGATAATATCGATGCATTCACTCCGATCCTTAAAGAAATATGTGTCATTGTTTATACTCTTCTTTACTGCATCGAAAGAAACCTTACCTTGAACATATACTTGAACTACGATATTGTCCAATGAATCCTTATCACCAGGTCCCATCGGAATGTTCTGAAAGTCATACTCAGCATGGGAAACAGAAATCAGTTTGCCATTCTCGTATCTTTTTTGGTAACGCGATTTAAATAAGAAATTTGCCATAAAATTATAAAGTTAAAATATTCTTATCTTTGTGTTAGAATTACCAAAGTGCATCTTGAAGATTATCTAAAATGCTGTCTTCTGGGAGTTCGTAAGAAATGTACAAATCATGCTCTGTTGAACCGAAAGGCCCTGTCATAGTGATTCTTGTGTGATAGAAGCCAGAAGTGTCTGGCTCCCAAAATTGCTTTTCCTGAGGTTTCAGATTTATTGCATCGTTCAACATCTTCATATTTTCATGGTCATCAGGGAACACAAAAAAAGCCATATCGCCGGAATCCCAACTGAAACCGCCATTAGGATTGTCTCTAACTGTAGTCTTTGTTGCGGAGAAGGTAATGATTTTAATATCATCAACCACCTTGTGTTTGAATTGCCAATCAGCTACAGGGGGGATGTACTTCTGACGTTCTGCTTTCGTCCTTCTACGCACAAGAACCATTGACTTATGAATTGTAATGATACCTTTTGGCGTACTCAGTCTTGCATCCATGAACTCACCCATGTCTGGAGTCCAATAATCACCTTCTTCGTATCTACGTGCCAATCGTACCAATCTCTGAGCAAGTTCTTCCGAATAGGGTAACATAAATACCTCTGTCTCATTACATTCATTCATGGCAAAGTTGAAGTATTTCTTTCCAAACATCTCTTCCAAAGCTTCAAAACCTTCAGCTACTTTGACTTCGTTTGCTTTTACGATAAGAACTTCACCGTCTGGCTGAACGGTATTCTGCTCAATATCAATGATTACAAATTGTTTCATAATTTATTCCTTTGTTTTTGATTTCTTGCTGCAAAGATATGGTTTTTATTTATACCATACATCAATATGGCAACATTGCCATGCATAGATGGCTGAGTTATATCGTTTGTGCTGCAACGTTGCTGACATAAATCAAACTTATTAGTATTGACATAAATATACATGTAATAGCAACTATTCTTCTATATTTCTTTTTACGACAATAGAAGCCTCACGTTGCTTTGGCTTACAATAATTTATATATAGTAACTCGTTTTCTGCGCGAAAAGCACGAGAGTCAAATTGCATAACCATCTTAGCAGGAGTATAACTTACAGAGAATCGTTTAGAATTGATTTTGTCCAATCCATGAGATTCCATTTGTTCTTGTATCTTGGAACGAACTTCATTGATTTGCTCATCTATCTCATTTCTTTTGTCAAGAAGTCTTGCTAGTTCTTGATCATATTTATCAAACCAATTATTATCTGTTTGTTGGGAAACAACTCTTTCGTCTTCTAATCCTAATTTGCTTATTCGCGCATAAATAGCACCTTCATTCCGTCCGAATATCTGAGTCAATTTTTGAATAGAAATTCCTTTCCTATATAATACTTTCAATTGTTCATCGTCTTCAGGAGTCCATTTAGCGTATGCGTTGGTATGAAGTCGTTTTTGTTGCTCCATATATGAAACATCTTCGATTTCTTTTTTCTGTAATGAAGTTGTTGGGATTATCACTCCAGCAACTAATTTGTGATGCCAACCCTCAAATTCTAATCCTAATGAAAGCGTTAGATATACATCGGGAATATCTGCAAAGAGTTTTGGAGCTTTCTTGAATTCCTCCAAGAATATGGGGTCAGTAATGGGAAAATCGTAATCCGCCCCATAGTAAGTGAAAGACATTCTGTTCTTAGATTTCTCTCTGTTTTCATCGATATATGCGCAAGCATTCTCTGCATGTATTAGCATCAAAGAGTAATTTATACCCATCGACATCTCTGCAGAAACAGCACGTCCTCTGTTATGGAATATTGCCTGATGAGTGTTATCAAAAAGATGATTTATAATGTTAACATCATTGGATAAGTCGAGTTTGCACTGTTCTATTTTTGAATAATATACATTTTCTGTATGTGGTTTATTTGGGCAAGGTACTACATTGTAGAGTTTCACGATAGAAAGCAACTTTATGCCTTCTGCCACATAATTTGGTATTTCACCATATGTGGTAGTAGCTATCGGACGAATCCATCGTGGTCTACTGTCATCATCACAAACGGGCTTCAATCCTCCATTAGCGTCGAAGACAATTTCTACACCTGCGACACAACGCCCTCCACGTTTGTATGAATTAGCTAGGCAAATGAAGTACTTATCCATATGATGGGGAGTATTATACTAAATGAACTATCCGCACTTCCTCGGCGGAATACTTCTTCATGTATTCAGCAAGAAGACGTCGATGGCACATCTCTGGTGTTTCTTCGCTACAGAGAAAGCAAGAACCATCGAATTGCTTTACGCCGTATTGCTTAATAATATCACGTTGTTTAAGCATTGCAGTATATTCCTCGATATACTCAGGCCAAGTCACAGTTTCCTTGTGCCATCTATCCAACAATTCTTTTGTTGGCGCAAAGTCTGTAATATGCTTATATCCAATACCGCAAATTTGTTTCACGAAATATGCAAGGTCTTTACCTTTTGCAAAACCTGCAAGTTGACTGCCATTGCTGATCCTAACATCAACAAGTTGCTTAACTTTGTTTTTCTTCAGAAGCTCAAAGAACTGCTCTGCACTCTTCTTGGTGAATCCGATTGTAAATAATGTAATCATAATTATCGTCTTTTGTATTTAATATTCTTCATTTTCATCGTATTCAGGAACCCATCCTATCTCATGGTTTTTTAAGCGATATGCATCAATTCGTTGTTGTTCTTCAGTATAACCGTCCCCAAAATCAAAGAAAAGAGAATCGCTCATCTGTCCACCTATTGATTTTAACTTGTTGCGTTTAACATAATCAAGAATCATTTCCTTTTCCAATTCCTGATGTGAGCGCAAAACGGGCTCACCAGTATCTTCGTCGCGCATAATATGCAGAACATTCCATCCCAAATCAAAGAAATATCTTGAAATAAAAGAGAACCTATGACATCCTAAAGGGTCTGCTTCTGAACACATCAGAGACACACGTCTTTTTTGGTCCAGAGCCTTATTTAATCTATCAACTCCAATTTTGAAATTTGGAGTTGTCACCCCAAGTTCAAAATTTACTTGGGACTTAATCTCCTTTATACCTTTCTTCACGAACTCTGTTTCTTTTAAACAATCAGAACGCCTTGCTCCAAAATGTTTGCCAAAAGGAACATATAACACTCCTTGCATATTAAGCCAGCTCTTAAGCGGTTCTTCGTTAAAGTGTGGAGTGTATTTACTATAGGGCATACTCCTGACATCAAGAATACAATCAATTCTTTGCGATTCCAAGAGTTGATAGAATTCTTCAATGCTCTGGTTTGAATGCCCTACTGAAAATAACTGTCTTGCTTCCATTTTATATTATGATGCTAAATCGATAACTCCAGCGACCAGTTTATAATGCCAATCGTAATGATTAACGCCTAACGATAATGTAAGATACAAATCGCCAGTGTTTCTTCCTCCGCAGGTCTTTGTTCTAGAACGGAGTTCGTTAATATATCTTGTATCTGTCAATGGGAAATCATATTGAGTTCCCTTGTAGATAAATTGAATACGATATTTTTCATGACCATAATCATCATATTGCATCGTGATTACAGGACTTTCTGGTTTAATAAACATAAGAGAATAATCTCCATTTTCAAATACTTCATTTGGGACAGCCTTTCCTCTGTTCCCAAAAATCAGTGTGTGCCATGTGTCGCACAAAGGATTGAGGTTTTGACTGTTTTGTCCCAGTCTTCCAACTTTTCTTATGGATGAGAAGTGGACATTCTCGCAATGGGCACCAGTTGGTACCGTATCGGTAACATCTACAGAGAGTATATCAAGCATAGTGAAAGAACCTACCATGTACTCAGGCAGTCCATTATCACCATTAGCCATAACAGGTCTTATCCATTTAGGAAGACCAAAATTGTTCTTAACAATTGAAACACCAGAAGCAGTGTTTTGGATCTCAATACCAGCGAGACATCTGCCGCCATTTTTGTAGGAGTTGCCCATACAGATAATTTGCTTTTCCATACTCTTTGCTTTTAGTTTGTAATTTCTTGCTGCAAAGATATGGATAATATCTGCATCATACATCAATATGGCAACATTGCCATGCAAAGATGGCAAAATATTGCAGTTGGGGCTGCAACGTTGCCGAGGGCTGTCGAACTCACTTCCTGTCATACTTCATAATAGGGATTTCCTCGTATTCACAACCACAATTATGGGTGTGCACTCTTACAAACACTTTCGATTTGTCTAATCGAAGAACATACATGTTGCCATCCCTTTCAGGTTTGTACTGGTCGGAGTAGGTCAAATCAGGAATCTCGTCGCTGATCTTGCTTTTCACATGGGCAATGGTTGGCTTGATATTCTTATCACAAGATATAGGCAGGCCGTTGGCGCGCCCTTTGTATGACTTCAGGGCAATTTGGAAATAAGCATCGTACTCTCTAGGAGTCAGCCAAATCTTTTTCTCATTACCATCACCAAATTTGAAAGCCACCTGGAATCTTCCTGTTTTCATGTCTTGTCCTAAGAATATAAGATCTGGAGCGATGGGAGGTGGAGCAACGAGAAAATCGAACAACGCTTTGTAGAATCCAAAATACTTGAATTGGCCCTTGCTGTCGTTAATCGTAATAGACTGGCGGATGCTCACCTTACTTTGATAGAATCCCAATATGTCATCAACCAAAGTGAGAATGCTTGAAGATATGGGAATGCACAAGAACTCTGTATAATACTGGACAGAGCCTCCTGCACTGCAATAGGGAACAACGGACGTACCTATATTAATAAGTAACGAAGGCGGCGTATTGTGAAGTGCCTTGACCTGCAATCGTTCATACAGTACATTACGGAAGAAATCTATTGTAGTCAAGTCGCATAATCTGTCATATACCTGCTGAATAAACGACTCTTCAAGATTGGGGGCCATATAACTGATGACATCCTTCACATATTGTTCTTTCATCCCACGGAACTCTTCAACCATTTTGGGGATATAGATGAAGTTGAAACCACACAGACGAGTGATGGTAACCAAAAGTCTGAAGTGCTGCATCAGTTCCGCATTTCGTTCCTCATTGAACGCACTTTCCAGATAAACCATATATTGGTCATTGAAACTAGCTTCACCCGTAGGACACGATATCAGATAAGGTTTAGGGACGGGCTTTCCATCGGGAGTCTTCCTGTCTGCCTCAATTAAACAATACTGGAGAGCAATAAGCAAAAGAGCCTCGCGAGGAACACAGATGTTGTCACTGAGTGCTATGCTATATATGTGGTCGAAAAAGGTCTGTCGCTCTTTCATTGAGAGCTCCTTTAGTGTATTGACAGCATCCGCAAAACGAATCTTGCGCGCATCGCTCATCTCCTGATGGGTGATGGCATATTCAGACATGAGCCTCTTCATGTCTTTTATCTCGCTCTCCTCGATGATATTATCAGCCTTTATCATGTCGCTGATAATACGAGCCATTGCTGTACGTTGTTCTTTGGTCATAATATTGAGGTTCTTGTTATTTGTGTTGCAAAGATACAACTTTTTTCTGAAAGAAAAAGATTTTAGGTCAAAAAAGTGATTTCACAAGGCTTGTGGAGCCGTAGCCAGGAGCTAAGAAACTACGGATTTAGGGAATTACGGAGTATAAGAAAAGGGCTGAAGGTAGTAATCACTTACGTGATTTCATAAAACCTTCTTTGAGTGATCTCTCGAAATTCTTATTGAACTCAATTAGCTCTGGTTCGTTGCTGGTCAATGAAGCCACATAGCGGGCTTCTTTTGTCACTTTATTCTTTGTTGCAAATTTGAGCCACAAACTCCTTGAGTCTAATCACAGACAACCTGGGCCACGAAATCTTCTTAAGGACT
>Ga0247611_10006295_pt1 | contig 15290 bp, 11 predicted proteins | sample 177DNAGHGhighgp2_FD_192422 | JGI IMG/M metagenome (GOLD analysis project Ga0247611, IMG submission 192422) | Sheep rumen microbial communities from Palmerston North, Manawatu-Wanganui, New Zealand - 1770 DNA GHGhigh gp2 | ecosystem: Host-associated > Mammals > Digestive system > Stomach > Rumen...
GCCCCCTGAACTGACCCTTTTTTGACCGGGAGGCTTACTCTTCAGAAAAAAAGCACATATCGCCTATTTTAGTGCATCGAGGACAAGTGTTCCCCTCTATTTTGAATTTTAGCGGACAGCAATAATTGATTAATTGTTTACAGCAGCGGCACGTATTGGACTGACGGAGCTATTGAATAAATTAAACCAATAAATACATGATCTTGAATCGTTATTTGTACTTACGTGCTAACGTGCTTACGAAGAGGCCCTCACCCCGACCCTCTCCTCCAGGAGAGGGAGTGGACTCCCCCGCCGCGAAGCGGCTCCCCCTCTTAGAGGGGGGAAGCCTTCCGGACGCATGAGATGGGATTTATAGGACCGATAAGACTAATAAGACTAATAATAAGACACTATGAGAGCGATGAGGATTTGGGCTTTGGTTTTGATGGCGGCCATGATGCTGCTTGCGGGATGCCGACGGGAGAAGGCGGCACAGGCGAAGATTGCGCCTGCTGAAAACAGCAGGACGGCGGCGGTGGATAGCACGAGGATGGAGATGGAACTGATTGAGTGGGTTGGTGTGGGAGTGGAGTTGGATAGGTGATTGTTTTAGTTTAGAGTTGAGAGTTTAGAGTTTAGAGTAGTTGAGAGTTGAGAGTTGGGTGTGAGATCGCGGGTCGTTGCCCGCGATGAGGCGCGCGATGCCAGGGGTTGAAACCCCTGGTTAGGGTCGGGCCACCCCTACGGGGTTGGACTCCCCTGGCCTGCGGCCACCCCCTCAGAAGGGGGAAGAACTCCCCCGCCGCTGCGTGGCACCTCTTCGGGGTTGGGGATGATTGGTGTGTTGAACATTTTATACGGCTGGTTCACGTCTGTGTGGAAAGAAGTCGTATTTTTGCAAAAATTCTTAAAGGATGAGGGTAAAACTTGACGACATATATGGTTTGTTGCACAGCACCGAAGGTACTGTGGTGGAGTTTAAGACGGCACGGGGCGGGTTTCCACAGTCGTTTTGGACTACATTCTCAGCTTTTGCGAATACCGATGGCGGCGTGATTGTGCTTGGCATAAAAGAGAAGAACAAACTGCCAGTGGTTGACGGATTGACGGAAATGGAAGCCATCGACCTGAAGAAGAAGTTCTGGGACATGGCTCACAACCCGCAGAAGGTGAGCGACCCGCTGTTGGAGGACAAAGATGCTCATGTGGAAGAGATTGCGGGAAAGGGCTGGGTTCTGGTGTGCGAGGTGCCGAGGGCTTCCTACGACCGTAGGCCTGTATTTCTGAATGGCCGTCCGTATGGTAACACCTACAAGCGCAGACATGAAGGTGACTACCTGTGTACCGATGAGGAGGTGCGTCAGATGTTTGCCGATGCCAACCTGCGACATGGTTCGACGGATGCGCGTATCCTGAAGGGTTACTCGATGGACGATATTGACCTTGATACGCTGCATAGTTACCGCAAGGCATACGATGCACGTCACGAGAATCATCCTTGGTCGGATTTGTCGGACATGGATTTCCTGAAGAAGGTGGAGGCCTGGCGGAAAGACCGTGAGACAGGTGAAGAGGGATTCACGGTGGCGGGCATCATGATGTTCGGCAAGACGCAGAGCGTGACCGATCAACAGTGTATGCCCTGGTTCTTCCCCGACTATAGAGAGCATCTCGGTACGGTGGAGGGAGAGCGGTGGAGCGACCGTATCTACCCCGACGGCACATGGGAAGCGAATGTGTATCAGTATTTCACACGGGTGTTCCGCAAGTTGGTACAGTTACTGCCCAAGCCGTTCCGTTTGGCTGGCGACGGGATGACGAGATTAGAGTTTACCCCTGCCCATATAGCGGTGAGAGAGGCATTGGCGAATGCCTTGATTCATGCGCAGCACAACTCGATGGGCAATGTGGTGGTGGACAGTTGGGTTGACAAAATAGTGATCAGCAATCCCGGCTCGATGCTGGTGAGTGTGAGCGAGTTCTACGAGGGGCAGCATAGTGTATGCCGCAATCCGCTGTTGCAAAAGATGTTTGTGTTTATCGGTGTTGGCGAGAAGGCAGGAAGCGGTGCGGACGTGATTGTGAAAGGTTGGGAAGACCAGAAGTGGACCAAGCCCGTGCTGAGTGAGCACATTGAGCCTGAAAGAGTGGAGATGGTGATGGAAATGGTGAAGGAAAAAGACATTGAGACCGTGCCTGTTGGCAAGGAGTCGGCAAGGAGTTGGCAAGGAGTTGGCAAGGAGCTTGGCGTGGACTTCCATATATTGGAGCGCATCGCCGAATACTGCAAGGAGCCAAGGTCGCTGGCGGAGATTGCCGAGCATCTGGGACTCTCTGACCGATATAAGATGAAGAAGAAATATATCGACCCACTATTGGGCAGGTATTTAGAGATGACTTTGCCCGAAACCCCTAATAGCCCTGCTCAGCGGTATGTGCTGACGGAAGAAGGCAGGAGGATGGATTTTGAGTAATTTTGCGGGCGTGAAAGTACGGATTTATATAGGGATTGTTTTGATGGTGGTGATGGTGGGATGTACTCCCCCTGGCCCCCTCTCAGAGGGGGAAGGAACCTCACAGGACTCCCCCGCCGCTGCGCGGCACCCCCTCTCAGAGGGGGAAAGACTCCCCCGGCCTGCGGCCACCCTTAATCCCCCTGACCCCCTTTCAAAGGGGGAAGGGCCTGCGCACGAGGCTTTGGAGGGAATTGACTCGCTGATGTGGGTGCAGCCGGATAGTGCGCTGAAGGTGATGATGGAGTTTGCCGCAAGCCCCGAGGCGGATGGGTTGGATGCGTTTGAGGGGCATTATTGCCAGGTGATGGTGGCGGAGCTGCTGTTTAAGAATTACTATGGGCAGAGCAACCGGACGGAGGTGCTGAAGGCGGTGGGGTATTTTGATTCGATTGTGGATTTGCATGGAGCGGACGTGCGCGGTGTGTCCCCACAAAGGGGTGCAGCCGTACGGGAGCGGGATGCGTTTTTGGCGGCACGAGCACATTATATTAATGGTGCGGGTTACTATGAGCATGACAGCCTCATTGAGGCTTGCGGGGAGTACCTTTTCGCTTTGCGGATGATGGAGAGCCACTTTGCCGAGAATGAACTGGTGGACAAGAAAGCGCAGTTTATGGCTTTGACCTATAACCGCCTATTGGATTTGTTCTCCGAGCAATATATGCAGGAACCGGCCATTTATTGCGGCAAGCAAGGCTTGATTTACACCAGGATTGCACCTACTTCTCCATACGGAGCTTCCAATGTGTATTACAGAATAGGAAAGCAATATGACAAATTGAAAGTAGTGGATAGCACTGTCTATTACTATGACAAGGCATTGGAACTATTGCCTGATAGGAACAATATGATTTATAGGGACATCGTTTCGTCGCGGGCATTGTTCGACTTTTTGTTTCACAACGATACCATTGCCGCCTTGGATAGCCTGAAAAGCATGGCGGCACAAGCAGAGAATGAAACGGAAAGATTGAATAGATACCGAACCATTGGCAGTGTCTATTATGGTTTTGAGCAATATGATTCTGCAACGGTTTATTTGGAACCTGTGTTGGGAAAATATGGAAAGAGAGAAATAATTGCTGCAAGATTATTACACGACATTGCCATGATTGAAGGCGACACTGTGAAAGCCAACCAGTATGCTCTCATCCTTGCCGAAGAAGGTGCTACGGCTGCCAATAACCAGGCACGGGCTTCGCAACTTAATGATATGTTCCAGCAGCATTTGCAGTGGGAACAGGAGAAGGCTGAAGCTGAGAGACGGCAAACCGAACAGTTGGCGGCACGGCGACGCTTGGTGCGGGGTGTGGTGACGGCTGTGGTGGTGCTGTTGGTTTTGGGACTTGGATTGTGGTGGTGGATGGCCAAGCGGAAAAAGGAACATGAGGCGGAGGCACAGATCTTGAATGAGGAGAAGCAACAACTTCAGACGCAAGTGAATGATGCCTTGCAGCAGCTTCAGACGGTGGACGATGCACTGCAACAACTACAGACGCAAGCGGACGATGCCTTGCAACAGGCTCGGGCGATGCTGCCGCAGCGGGTGGCCGACCTTTACCGCGCGAAGATGCCGAACCGCTTGGAGCGCATCATTGACGAGTTTGAGGCGGCTTATCCTGGAGCTATGGGACGGGTGGCCGCTGCCTACCCCGAGTTGAACGAGGTGGAGCGACAAATGGCCGTGCTCAACTTCCTTCACTTCCGTGCGAAGGAAGAGGCCGACTTGACGGGATACACCGAGGGAACGACCTTAAAATACCGCTCCAACCTCAACAAAAAGGCTGGTTCCGACCCAATTTCTGCACTTCTTGCAGAGGGAAAAATCTGAATTGCGAGCTTCTAACTCGTTGATTTTCAAAAGCACTTTTTGAGAAAAATATGAATTGGGCGTTTTGATTGTTTTTTTGACGGTTTTTTGTTATAGTTTTGCATAAAACTATAAAGCAATGAAAGCAACAAGACTTTATACCCTGCTTGCTCTGCTGCTGATGGCGGGTAGTGGGACTTCATTTGGACAATCTGCCGAGCAGTTTTTCATTGGCACCCAACCAGGTGAAATCATCATTCAAAAACCGTGGTACGAGTATACATTCATGGGATATAAATGCTTGTTTTGTAAATTCACAAATCACGGAGCGGATATCGACATCATTGCTACATACGATACGGACAATTGGGTGATTGATTCGGTAACCATGGCAAAAATGGGAGAACCACTTTACGATGCTACGCCTGGCCACTTTTATAACATAGATTATCTTTCGGAACGGATTCTTTCCACCGAAGATTATGGACAAACATGGATTGTGATTGACGATTATACCTATCCAAATCAAGCCCCATATTGGTGTTTTGCGAATGAGTTGGGAGAACTGGTGAAATTTGAGCGTGATTATCCCAATCCCCAAAATTATTCTTTTATCGCGAGTTATGATTATGGGGCCCATTTCTCTGATACCATCGCAACTTTTCCTATACCTGTATACACAAATCATGTTGCTGGTTGGAATCATGGAGAGTTCTTTCGCCGAGAGCTTGGTACGGACAAATTGTTACACACGACAGATTTTTATGGAATTGCTGATACGCTGACACTGCCAGCTGAATATATCAATAAGCAATTTGGCATAGGACCAAAAGAAGGAGAATTGTATTTTACGTATATGCCCTATTCAAAATTGAGAAGAGTGGAATACACCGACAATTACGGCAATAGTTTTCGAACATTGGTTGACCTTGAATCGAATCCGATTGATGTCATAGTTGACGACAGCGTTTTTCGGTTTTTTGATATAGGATATGGGGGAAATCTATTTTTAGACAGGGAGCCAGGTGTGTTCTATGTTTGCCTTGATACGCTGTCATACAATTTCACCGAGTGGGGTACGCCGGTTGAAGAACCCCAAGGCGACCGATGTTATATTGCTTATTACCGTGCCTATGGTGACACTTTGGTGACTACCTATTTTCACGATTTCAAGCCCGATTGGTTTGAACATCATACACCAGTAATGGACTGCGAAATAGCAAGTTGTGACGAAAGCAGTGTGACATTGCGTTGGAATGAGCCGGAACTGAAACCCGATGAGGTGTTGGCTGGTTATCAAGTTTATAGAGGTGTGACCTTGGTCTCTGAAGACTTGGTTACGGAAACGGAATACACCGACAACTGTTCAGGTGGGGGTCGATTGAATTATCACGTGTTGGCGGTATACAGCGACGGTGAAACCTCAAAATCATACAACATTGTGTATTGTAAACAGACGGAAGGTGTTGGCGAAAATGAAAATGGAACAAAGGTTGCTGTTTTCCCCAATCCTGCCAATGGGCTTGTTTGCATTGAAGGTGTTGTTGCTGATGAGGTGCAGGTTTACAATGCCCTTGGGCAGATGGTGAAGTGTGTGAGAGGGACGAATGAGATTGATGTTGAGGGATTGGCGGAAGGGGTTTATTTGCTGCGGATTGCGGACGCGGAAGGAAAAGTTTACACGAACAAAATCACGGTACAATGAAAAACATAATGCTTTACACCCTGCTTGCGCTCCTGCTGATGGCGGGAGGGGTGACGATGCAGGCGCAAACCTTCAGCTCCGTCTGCGAGACGGGACAGTCTTTGCGTTACACGGTCACAAGCCAAAACCCACCCGAAGTTGAACTTGTGCAATGTGAAGATCGTTTTGGAGGAGTCACTATTCCTGACTTAGTGATTTTTAATGGCACGAACTACGCTGTTGTCTCCATAGGAATGTCAGCATTTGCGTTAGAAGGTACTCTTTTCAACGGACCTTTGTCCATTCCCAACACGGTTAGAAACATTGGGATAGACGCTTTTTCGGATTGCCGTTTCACTGGTCCGTTGGTGATTCCCAATTCCGTTGAAACAATTGGCTTCAGGGCGTTCATGAATTGTGACAGGTTCACCAGCTTGACCTTATCGGAGTCTTTGACCGTCATTGAGTCTTTGACCTTTTTGCAGTGCTATGGATTTAGGGGCGACCTGAAAATCCCTGAATCTGTTAGATATGTTACGCCAGAGGCATTTGAGAATTGCAGATTTGACGGCACATTATACCTTTCGCCACAAATGGTATATATCGATGGAGGTTTTGAGAATTGTTACATGTTTAAGGCCGTCGATATCCCTGAAGGCGTAAGCAATATACTTCATTCTGCCTTCGACTTCCTGCAATATGCCACAGAACTGACGCTTCCTTCAACGATTACGTTTATTGGGGACGACGCTTTCTGCCGTTTGTTCTTCCTTGAGCAAATGACGGTGAAGGCCATTGACCCTCCCTATCTTGAGGAAGGAGCTTTTCTCAACACTAACCGCGATATTCCCGTCTATATCCCCATGGGAACGATTGAAGCCTATCGAAGTGCGCCGTATTGGTCGGAGTTCACCAATTTCATTGAGGTTGACTTTGATGGAGTTGACGAACAAGAAGACAATGTAGAGATGGAAGTCTATCCGAACCCTACACGCAATTTGGTTCAAGTTGTGTTGCCCAACGAGGCCGAGGCCACGGAAATGGAACTCATTAACATGAGCGGCCAAGTGGTGGCCACAAAGACCTTCAGCGGCAAGGGCAGTTGGATGGAGATGGGCGACTTGCCCAAAGGGATGTACATGCTGAGAATCCGCAATGCGGATGTGTGCCTCACACGGAAAGTGCTGAGGGAATGAACTAATGTGTAACTTCGCAAACGACAAATCATTAAAACAGAATAAACTATGAAGAAACTATCATTTATCCTTGCCGCATTGCTGATATGCGGAGCGATGCAAGCACAAATCGCGTTCGACTTTGAAGACGGCACCCTTCAGGGCTGGACCACTATTGATGCAGATGGAGACGGCCACAACTGGCAACAGCAGTCTGCCAACGGAATGAGCCACAACAACTCTGACGGGATGGTGCTGTCATATTCCAAGGAGCCTGTCACTGGCGACTCCCTAGCACCAAACAACTTCCTAGTATCTCCACGATTGACATTGGCCCCTGGCAGTTATATCAGTCTCTGGGCATATCCTTTGGACGAGTCCCGTCCCGCCGAACATTGGGCTATATGCGTCTCTACCACGGCAAATGACGACCCTATGGCTTTTACCACATTGCAAGAATGGACACTTACTGGCAATCCCTTTCATCCTGGCGAATGGACGGCATACTATGTTGATTTAGACCAATATGCTGGTCAGGATGTCTATATCGCCATTCGTCATTTCTTTTGGGAGGGTTTTGAAACAACTCAATCCGCCATTTGCATTGACGATATTTATATTGAAGGTTCGTATGATGGGGTCGAAGAAGAGGCAGAAAGCATTGGCGTTTATCCCAATCCGGCAAGGGACAGGGTTGTTATTGAAGGCATGGAGGCTGTTGAGGTAAAGGTTTACAATACTTCAGGGCAGATGGTGAAATGTGTGCGTGGGACGAATGAGATTGATGTTGAGGGATTGCCGGAAGGGATTTATTTGCTGCGCATTATGGATGCGGATGGAAAAATTTACACGAACAAAATCATGAAACGATGAGAAACATTAGACTATACACCCTGCTTGTGCTCCTGCTGATGGCGGGAAGGATGACGATGCAAGGGCAAAATGTGGAAGACAATTTCTGGATGGCGATTAACCCGCCTCCAACAGGCGTTTACTCGCTTATCAAGGGTGCCAACGGTAACATTATTGTTGGACTCTATTCAGGAGTGTACAGTTCTTCCGATGAAGGTGTGACGTGGGATTTCATCGGATTAGATAACATTGGTGTATTGCGACTCTACGAACATACAGACGGCACTTTGTTGGCAGGCACAAATATGGGCCATCCACTGCGCAAAAGAGAAGCAGGAAGCACGGAATGGCGGAACCTACCTGTGCCTACAATTTCGAATGGCTTGTCGATTGGTGTCACGGCTGATAACGCCCTGATATTGGGCACGTGGCATGGTATCTACAAATCAAGGGACTGGGATGCCACTTGGACCAATGTCCATGTGGATAGTACAGGGGCTTGTGCGGTGACAGACTTGCTGCGATTAGACAACGGCACAATGCTGGCCTCTATTGTCGACTATATGCATATGGGATTAGGGGGCTTGTTTCAATCAACCGACAACGGCGAGACTTGGGAAAACATAGGATTTGTCAATGATGCCCTTTTCTGTTTGGCACAAGACTCACAAGGCACCATATATTTGGGCGGCAACGGACTCTTTCGGTCAAGTGATTACGGGGCGACATGGCAGATGATTCTCGGTGACTGTGCATGGTCGATAGCCATTGACAACAATGACGTTATATTTGCTAATTTGTTTTGCAGATCCCGAGGACTGGGTGTCATCCGTTCTGCCGACTATGGAGAGACTTGGGAGTATGTTATTTCAGGGAAGGACAGCGAAGTGGATAGGCTATATCTTGCTGATGATGGGTATCTGTATGGTTTTGGCTCACACAACACTTGTATTTACCGTAGCCGCAAGTCGGTTTATGAGGAATTTGAAGTTGAGGTTGTGTCGTGTCCTGAAAATGGCGGCACGGCAAGTGGCTCTGGAACTTACCGTTTTGGCGAGTACGCGCATCTGATTGCTTCTCCAAACGAAAACTACCAGTTTGTCGGTTGGACCAACCAAGACGGCGAAACCATCTCCACCGAGGACGATTATTACCACATGATAGCACGGGGCGGGCAAATCACAGCGAATTTCCAGTCTTTAGGAGAACTGGTTGTCACTCCTGACACACTGTGGTTTGAAAACATTGGGACATCACAACATTTCACCATTGATAACCAAAGGATTGAAACAGTGACAATCCAAAACATCATCCTTGACCCGAATTCATACCTTGACATACAATCACCTCAAAACTTCCCCTATGCACTTCCTCCCGGAGGGTCTGTTCAGGTGACGGTTTGGTTCCAAGTGCTTCCTGCCAAAGAAGATTACACGCCTTTCAACATCCGAATCCTGACTTCTTTGGGAGAAAGGAATGTGGTGGCCATGGTTGCCAATTCAGCAATTACAGATCATGGTCTCACGATAGTGGGAATGCATTCGCTTACGTTTGAAGTTCCTGAAGACAATCCGCAAAGAGGGATGCTTATGAACCAAAACTATGGGACACATACACCCATCACAATCACTTCCATTACCGAAGACGGCACGGATTATTTGGACATCGAGCCTCAACATGCGTTGCCTTACGACTTGGCCGCTGCCGAGTATTTTTGGATAGACATGACTGCACATATCTTATCGAAAAGTTATGCCACGACTACGGTTACCGTTGAATCGAGTGCTGGACAGAAGCAATTCAGCGTTGCCATCAACGGCGACCTTCTGACCATTGCCGAACTTTCTGATGTAATTAAACTTTATCCCAATCCTACCAATGGAGTTGTTCGGATTGAGGGTGTTGTCGCTGATGAGGTGCAGGTTTACAATGCACTTGGGCAGATGGTGAAAATAGTGCGGCGGACGAATGAGATTGATGTAGCGGATTTGGCGGATGGGGTTTATTTGGTGAGGATTAGAGATAAGGAAGGGAGAATCTTTTTGGAGAAGGTGATGGTGAGGTAGTTGTTTTTTTTTCGTGCTAACGTTATACGTGCTAACGTACTAACGAAGACTCCCCCTGACCCCCTCTTAGAGGGGGAACTGCCGGACGAAAGAGATGCGACTTATAGGACAAATAAGACTAATATGAATATGAAAGCAACAAGAATTTACACCCTGCTTGCGCTCCTGCTGATGGCGGGAGGGGTGACGATGCAAGCGCAAGAAAACGACAGGACGCTTGAATACGGTTATTGGGCTGATGTCGTAACCGAACAGCCTGAAGGCTATGTGGTTGACGCCGAAGGCAATGTGGAAATCTACACACCTGAAGGTTTGGCTTGGCTTTCGTGTGTTGTAAACGGGCTGAACGGCTGCGAGCCTGACAATTTTGACGGACGCACCGTAAGACTGATGGCCGACCTTAATCTTGAAGAAACGTACGGCTTGATGAACCTTGTTCCCATAGGAAACCGTGAACACCGTTTTATGGGCACCTTCGATGGTCAAGATCATAGTATTGATGGACTGTTTATACTTAATTCCTTGGGAGAGGAAATGCGAATGGATATGGGGTTGTTTGGCTATTTGTATCATGGCACGGTGAAAAACCTGTCGCTCAATTCCGGTTTTTATGCTTATATGCATCCATTTGACATGAATACAGGAACATACGAGCTTTATTATGACGCACTTGTTGCCGCTGTTGCGGATTCCCTCTCGGTAGTGGATGGTTGTACATGCAGGCTTAAAATGTTGGAAGCAGTAGGAAATGCACATGCCGGCGGGACATATATGGCAAGCGTTGTCGGCTTGAACCGCAATTCTATTGTTCGCAATTGTTGCTACGAAATGGATAGGTATTCTCAGCTTGGGGATATAGATGTTGGCGGCATCGTGTTGCGTAACCTTTGTGAAGGTGATTATGCTGATGCCATTGTAGAGAACTGCTACTTCTATGGAAGCCTGATGGGGTCATACAGCGATGAAAACATGGGGGGTATCGTGTGTTTTAACGAAACTGTTTCCAACGGGAAGAAAGCCATTGTAAGGAATTGCTATTCGGAATTGCTGGACTATTTGACTGGTCATTATAATAAAGGTTGTATTGTGGCCTATAATTCGGAGGGCAGTGTTGTTGAAAATTGCTTTGCCGATGTCAGTGGACAACAAGGATGGAATGGGTTGTTTGGCACTAATTTGGGCGAGACGATCAATTGCACGGAATTCCTTCCCTATATCTATATGGGCGATGGGGCGTTATCGGAACCAGTCGTGATTGGCGAAACGCAAACTGACAGATTGGTTGAGGCACTAAATGCTTGGGTTAATGCACAAGAAGAGCCTAACCTGTATCGGGAATGGATTGAAGGGCTCACTATTTATGTCCCTCAATTTGGAGAGTTTTGGGATGATATTGCCGACAATGAATCATTTTCAAGCGTTTTAGTTTATCCTAATCCTGTAATAGATATGGTTGTTATTGAAGGCGTTGAGGCTGAGGAGGTTTGGGTTTATAATGGGCTTGGGCAAGTGGTGAAGAGCGTGCGTGGCATGAATAAAATTGGCTTGGAGGGATTGCCGCAAGGGGTTTATATGCTGCGTATTGCGGATATAGAAGGAAGAATCTTTATGGAGAAGGTGATGGTGAGGTAGTGTTTTTTTCGTGCTAACGTTATGCGTACTATCGTGCTAACGAAGTGAGACTTATAGGACAAATAAGACTAATATGAATATGAAAGCAACAAGAATTTACACCCTGTTTGCGCTCCTGCTGATGGCGGGAGGGATGAAAATGATTGCCCAGTCAGCAGATGATTTCTGGATTGAAGTCAATGCCAACGGTGAGTGGTTTCATCATCCTGTCGGACGCAGCATTGACACTGTTTTTGTGGCATCTATGCACGGCGTTTATCGCAGTACTGATAGTTGTCATACATGGCAGTGCATTGGGTTTCAAAACCAATCTGTTGATTTTCTGTATCTTTCCGAAGACGATGAGTTGTACGCTTCCATTGCAAGTACATCCCCTTTATATAAATGGGATGGGAACTCATGGAATATGTTGCATCATTCCTCCTTTTCGGCACCTCTATCATTCATTAAGGCATCTGACGGCACACTTTATGTTGGTGACAATCGTGGCATAAACATGTCAGTTGACGGGGGTGACACATGGTTGTGTTCATGGAACAATCCCCATGAAGGAGTGACCGTGGTTAACGGTTTTGCTGAACTTGACAATGGAACCTTGTTCGCATGTTTGACTCATTCAAGCGATTATCATATAGGAGTTATCCGTTCAATAGACCATGGGCTTTCTTGGGAGTCGGTTGGTTTGGATGAGAACTATTTAATTTCTTTCGCAAAAAGTCCAGACGGAACTGTATATGCAGGATGTGATGGATATAATAACGATGAAGATGTCGGCGTGTTCAGGACAGAAGATAATGGGGAGACTTGGGAAATGCTGAATGGTGATTTTCGTGTCAATTCCATTGTAATTGATGACAATGACAATGTTTACATTGCCCATATCGACTTTCAAGGATTGTATCGTTCTAATGACGGTGGCTATAATTTCGATAACATCAGTTCTGGCATGGATTATATTCAGACAGGCCTATTCTTATTGCCCGATGGCTATATGTTATCATACGAGTATAACGGCTCTGTTTTCTTTGGAAAGATGTTCGTCAGTCGTGAGTCTGTTTACACGCATTTTGAACTTGATGTGATAGCAGAGCCAAGTGACGGGGGTATGGCAATCGGTTCCGGGACTTACCTTTTCGGTGAAAGAGCCCATCTTTCCGCCAACGCAAATGAAAACTACCAGTTTGTTGGCTGGACTAACCAGGATGGCGACACCATCTCTACAGATCCTGAATATGCACACATGGTTGCAAGAGGTGGACAGATTACGGCGCATTTTGTCAGTATTGAAGCTGTGGAAGAGACGGAAAATAAAGCCTTTACATTGTGGCCTAATCCTGCTTTCCAAACTGTTTTTATTGACGGCGTTGAAGCTGCGGAAGTGAATGTTTATAATGCACTTGGGCAGGTGGTGAAGACCGTGCGGGGGACGAATGAAATCCCCGTTGCAGACTTGCCGCAAGGGGTTTATATGCTGCGTATCGCGGATATAGAAGGAAGAATCTTTATGGAGAAGGTGATGGTGAGATAGTGTTTTTTTTCGTGCTAACGTTATACGTGCTTTCGTGCTAACGTGCTAACGAGGTGGGAACTCCCCCGCCGCAAAGCGGCACCCCCTCTCAGAGGGGGGAAGCCTTCCGGACGCATGAGATGGGGACAAATAATCCCCCGGCAATCCCCCTAGCCCCCTTAGAAGGGGGAAATGGCCACCCCCTCTTAGAGGGGGAAGTGGGGGAAAAGAACTCCCACGTCCTGGGTTAGTTTAGAGTTTAGTGTTTAGAGTTGTGGGGAGTTGAGAGTTTTTAGTTTTGAGTTGATCGAGGGTAAAATAACCCTTATAATACCGCTCCAACCTCAACAAAAAGGCTGGTTCCGACCCAATTTCTGCACTTCTTGCAGAAGGAAAAATCTGAATTGCGGGCTTCTAACTCGCTGATTTCCAAAAGCACTTTTTGAGAAAAATATGAATTGGGCGTTGGGATTGATTTTCTAACGATTTTTTGTTATAGTTTTGTGAAATTTATAATGGGGGTTCGTTATGCGTACTTTCGTGCTTTCGGGATTACGACGGACTCCCCCTGACCCCCTCTCAGAGGGGGAAGCGTTATGCGTGCTAACGTGCTAACGAAGTGAGACTTATAGGACAAATACGACAAATATGACTAATAAAACCAATAGAATAATGAAAGCAACAAGGATTACAGCCCTGGTTGCGCTCCTGCTGATAGGGATTTGCGTGATAGCCCAAGAACGCACCGTCATTCAAGGCTACTGCAAGGACGAGAATGGAAAAGCCATCGAGAATGTGAGCGTGTATGTGCACGACTCCTTGCTTGTTTCGGTCACCGACGAGCAAGGCCGCTTCACTTACAGCCTTGCCAAGGCTGGTGTGAAACTCCGTTTTGCTCACATGGTCTTTGAGCCCTCCTATTATACCATCAGGGAGAAAGACATCAATGGCAAGAACCTGACCATCAGCATGAAAACCAAGAGCCATGAGTTGCTTGAGGTGGAAGTGACGGCCAATGCACCACACATCGCTTTCGACAACCCGGTGATAACTGTCATTGATTACACTATTCGAGAGGACGGTATTTATTTGATTGCCTATCGCCGCCGAAACTCGACACTTCTTCACCTCTCTTTTGACATGGACACACTACATGAAATGCCAATATCATCGCGCTATAAATATCTCAACAAGGATGCTTTTGGCAACATTTATGCTATTAACGACTACCAAGCCAGCCAGATAGGTTTTATTGATTATGGAAATGGAAAAACGGGGATGATGCACTTTTGTAATTCCATGTCGCGGAAGACTTATTACGATAAGTACTCACCCATCGTTGCCGCATCCGATAGTATCTTCATCACAGGGCAATACTTCTATTACAACAAGGAAATGGGCTACTATCGAAACTGGTTGGGCAGCGACAGGGAGCGGGAATTACTCCATTACATCGTGGACGAGGAAGCGCGAGACGACATCTGGCTACTGTTGCATACCGGAGGAATCGGTGCCAATTTTTGGGTCGCCGACCCGATCTATAACCCCATATATGCCATAGACAACAAGTTTTACCTCTTTGCCTACACTGACCACGAGACTATCGTCTTCGATGCTATGGGCAACGAACTGGAGCGTTACCCCCTGACCTTCCACGAATATCGTAAATGGAATGGCAAGATGGAACCCGACCGTCGATGGAAGCAAAAAATGATGTATGACTTGGCACGAAAGGAGTTTTACACTTTCTTCGTTAATGATGGTATCTACACCTTGAAGCGCATTGACATGAAAACAGGAACCGTCACTTCTGTCATGGATCTCAGCGGCTATCCCTTTGCACAAAACATGAGGATACATGACGGGGTGCTTTATTTTATCTATCCAACTGGAATAAACCATCGGAAAGCTTTGTATAAGGTGAGGATAGATTGATTAATATTGCTGTCCGCTAAATGATTTTTGCTGAGCATAAAAAATAGGCTGAACCCCCATTAGGGGATCCAACCTTTATCGTTACTTTTGTTTCTGCTAAAATACACCGTAACGATGAACAAAAGTACGCA
>Ga0247611_10006296_pt1 | contig 15286 bp, 10 predicted proteins | sample 177DNAGHGhighgp2_FD_192422 | JGI IMG/M metagenome (GOLD analysis project Ga0247611, IMG submission 192422) | Sheep rumen microbial communities from Palmerston North, Manawatu-Wanganui, New Zealand - 1770 DNA GHGhigh gp2 | ecosystem: Host-associated > Mammals > Digestive system > Stomach > Rumen...
ATTATAAATGATAATAGGACTAAGCTCAACAATAATGATTATATTCTAATCAATTTATTTTAGCTTAGTCCTATTTTATTTTGACTATATCTATTTAATTTAATCTCATTTAATTTAATTATCAACACCTTATCACCAAATGGTGTTGTAAAATAATTTACTTGTCTAATCCAATAGCCTTTTTCATTTATTTCTCCATCCTTTTGGATTGCATCTCTTGGATTAACTCCTCTTTCTTTAGCAAAATAATGTGCTAAATTATCTGTATATTCTACTTGATCACTTTCTCTTTTTAATTTTTCTCTATGTGCTTGAATTCCGCATGAAATTGCCATAATAATCTCTCCTCATTTTTTAAATAATATATTCTGGGTCCTTTAAAATATTCATTTTTATAAAGAATTCCTTTGCTCTATCGCTCTTTGGATATTCAAAGACCTCCTTTGGTGTTCCATCCTCTATAATATGTCCACCGTCTAAAAATATGACTCTATTAGATATTTTCTTAATAAAGTTCATTTCATGAGATACCAATACCATTGTGTATCCCTGACTAGCTATCTTTTGAATAACATTTAATACTTCTCCGATTAATTCAGGATCTAGGGCACTAGTTGGTTCATCTAATAATATTACTTCTGGTCTCATAGCTAATGTTCTTGCTATAGCAACTCTTTGCTGTTGACCACCAGACATATGCTTAGGATAATGATTTTGCCAATTTAGAAGTCCAACCTCATCTAGTGCTTTTAAAGCTAATTCTTTTGCTTCCTCTTTATTTTTCTTTTGAACTACTATTAAGCCTTCCATTACATTTTCTAAGGCTGTCTTATGCTCAAATAAATTAAATCTTTGAAATACCATTCCTGTTTTCTTTCTTAGCTCTATTGCTTTTTTCTTATCCTTACCTTTTAGTGGTAGGGTAATAGTTGTATCATCAATACTTATAGTTCCTTCTTCAGGCTTTTCTAGTAAATTAATGGATCTTAATAATGTTGATTTACCAGTTCCTGATGGGCCAATTATTCCAATTATGTCACCTTTATTTATTGATAAATCAATACCATCTAATACTATATTATCTTGAAATCTTTTCTTTAATCCTTTAATTTCAATCATAAAAATCACCTTTATTCTTGTAATCTTTTTCTTTTGAATATAGTAAATAATCCCTTTTTATCATTTTTAACTGATTCAACCTGATCAGGTATTTTAATACGCTTTTCTATTTGCTTATTAAGCTGTTCTAATATGAATGTTATTATCCAATATACAATAGCTAATGCTACATATCCTTCTAGATATCTATAATCATTTCCAGATATAAGTGTATTTTTATAAGTTATTTCAATTACACCACAGGCTGAGGCAAGTGATGTACCTTTAAATAATCCAATTAATGAATTTACTAAACCAGGTAAAGCAATTTCAATAGATTCAGGTATTATTACTCTTCTTAATATTTGAGGGTATGACATACCCATTGCTTGAGCTGCCTCAATTTGACCTTTATCAACTGATTCTAAGGCTGCCCTTATTGTTTCTGATGTAAATGCTGCTTGATATAATCCTAATGCTATAAACGCATACCAAATACCATCAATTCTTACATTTACTCCGCCATTAAAGGCTCTTAATATCGCAGACATACCATAACGCATTACATATAATTGAATAATTAATGGTGTACCTCTAATTATTGATAAAAAGATTTTTGTTATTACATTTAATCCCTTTATCTTTTTTACTCTTATTACTGCGATCAATAAGCCTAATAATGTTGAAATAATAAATGCTACAAAGGTTAACAATAATGTAATTGGAAGGTATTCTAGCAATATAGGAATTCTTTGCCATAATTTATCAAATGAAAAATAATCAGAAAAGCTAACATCTGCAAATATCATTTGAAATCACCTACCCCTTTAATTACTTATTTTCGTTACCGTTAATATAATAGAAATCTGATTTATCAGGAACAATATCTGTACCTACATATTTAAGTGATAATTCTTTTAATTTTCCATTTTCGTATAAGCTATAAATAGCTTTAGATATTAATTCTTGATATTTTAAAGAATTAGCACTTGTTTTACCAAATAGAATATGAGATGTTGCATGACTTGTAATAGCTTCTGCATTTTCATTTGATAATATTGTTTCATCAATTTGTTCAAATAATGAAGCAAATTCTTTCTTATATGATGTATATACTGGAGTATCTCCAATTCCTACATAATCTCCTGATATAATATTTTCTAATTGAGCTTGTGTAGTATTTGATTCAACATATTCTAATGTAATCTTTTTTGTTGGGTTAGCTTCATTCCATCTTTCAATAGCATTAGCTATATTATTACCAGCACTTGATTGAACCTTCTTACCAGATGCTGCTACTTCTTCAAAGCTTGAATAGCTTGTTCCCTTTTTAGATATAATTTCATATTTAGTTTTTGTATAAGGATATGAGAAATAATATGTATCCTTTCTTGAATCATTATAGCTCCAGTTATTAATTGTAAAATCAACAACTCCTTGTTGAGCATCTGTCAATGCTGTAGCAAATGCTGCAACCTTTAAATCTAATTCATAATCCTTTAAATAATCTGTTTTAAATGCTTCAGTGATAACTGCAATATCATATCCACCTAGATATTGACCATCCTTTGTTTTATAAATTGAATCCTTTGCATCGTCTAAAGTTATAATAAATGGTGCAGGAAGACCAGCAGTTTCTGCAGTTATAACAGTCTTTCCTCCTTTTTGGCATGATGTTAAAGCACCAAATGATGCAACAAGTCCACCAGCTAATGTAATTCCTAATAATTTCTTTAATATATTTTTCATTTTAATCTCTCCTCTTTAATTTATATTTATTTAATAAAAAAATGCAGGATTGTCTCCTGCAGTAAAAAATTATCCCTTCATACACATTCGGAAACATCGCCACGTATTTTCAATTTTACTAATACAACAACACATCTTTTTAGTCATCATGATATTTCCTCCTCTGTCTATCCTAGTATTTTAGTAGGATTACTAGACATTTATTATATTATCACTCTATTCCTATTATGTCAATAGGATTTATACTTTTTTTGAAATTTAAAAAAACAGCCTAATTTAATAGGCCGTTTATCTTTAATGATTTATTTCCATTTTTTCTAATATATTTAAACCTAAATCTTCTACAAATTTATAAATAGCATCTACATGGAAGCCTGATAATCTTTCAGGTGCATGTGAATCAGCACCTACAATTATTTTTAAATCTTTATATTCTTTAGCTATTAACCAGAAATCCTTAATAGGATATTTCCAATTAGAAACATCCTCTACCTGTTCTGGCTTTTTTAATGCATTACAGTTTACTTCTAAATATACATTATTTTTTATTGCAGATTCAATTATTTGTTTAGAAACTTCTATACATTTTTCATCAAATGTTCTATTTCCATTTTTATCTTTATATAAGAAAAAGAATAAATCAGGATGAACTAATGTATTGAATAATCCTGTTTCCATACCTTGGATACATGCTTCTTTATATTTATCTATATTTTTATATGATATTCCATCATATGATGATATAATATGACCTTTTTTATTTAAAAAATAATGTACGCCTAAATTTAAGTAATCTACTTGATCTCTTAAGAATTTATAAAAAGCTTCTTTACCTTGTATATATTCAGTTTCAAAGCCAGATAATACTTTTATTTCGTTTTTATGTAATTCCTTTGATTCTTTGATTTCTTTTAAATATTTAGGTACGAATTCAAGCTTCATGTTTTCATTACAGAAATTATATTTATATTCTTCTTTTGACATAAAATCATATGGAATAGGTGCATGATCAGTTATACCTATTTCATCAAAGCCTAATTTAATTGCTTCTAGAACATAATCTTCTGTAACGCCTGTCGCGTGATTACAATATTTTAAATGTGTATGATAATTATTTTTCATTTTCATAATAATACCTCAGACATTAAAAATTATATCATAATTATTAAAAAAAGAGAAAGCCTAACTTTCATTAGGCTTTCCACTTATAATTGTTAAATTATCTAGGTAGAACTAGAGTTTGAACTGGAACATTATCTCCAGATTCATAATTAACTGCAATAACAGCTAAATATTGATTTTCATCTAAAGAATTACTTAATTCTTCAACAGCATCATCATCAAATGTGAAATATCTACCTCTAAATTCTTGTGCATATTTATCATCTTTAGCATAGATATCTCTAAAATTTACATATTCAAATTCCATAGGAGACAATACTTCTACATCTTCGACTACTGTATATTCACCAGCTTCATTCTTTTGTACAATTGTAAGAACAATATCAAATCTACGGTTTAAACTAGAATATGCGTTCCAGTCTTCAACTCCATTGAAATAATATCCAATAACTAGAGAAGTCGCATTTTCAATATTGTCAGTGCAATCTTCTAATACAAGCTGCTTAGTTGTTTCAGGTCTTATTGTATTATAGTGATACATGTCACAATTTTTACACTTGTATACCATAATTCCATCTTGACTTTCTGTTGCAGATAATAATAATTTTTCTTCAATATCATGACGTTCACGATGTGTAGTAAATATATAATTATTATGTTTAATTAATGCAAGACTAGTACAATTTCCAATACTAGATTCAGCAATTATATCATCTGAATTATATCCAAATTCATAATCATATAAATCATAAGCTTGTCCATTTAGAGTTAATTTATAATGAATAACTTCTTGTGTTGAATCTGATTGATATTCAAATTTAAATAATCCATCTTTTGAAACAATATTCTTATAAATTTTTCCTCCAGTTTCTTTATCATATTCAGTAAATCTGTAAGAATCAAATTCCATATTTAATTTAGAACCATCATAATAATATGAAATATAAATATTTTTAGAATTATATTCAAATAGATATGGGAATGTGTAAACTGAAGAATTTGCAAATGAATCATGTAAATAATATTTAGTTCCATTTTCTGAATAATAATATACAGTTGCTGAATAATAGCTTGATTCACCATTAGAAATGTTAGTAGTCTTATAATAAATTGTTTCAGGGATTAACTTACCTTCTTTAACTAATGTTTCAATCTCAGTAGATTTATATTCATGTTTAATTACATTTTTATCTTTTATTTCATCTTCTGTTACTAAAGAAACAATATTAGAAGAACCTACATAATCTTGTGTTAAATAATAAGCTTCTGGATTTGATGTATATATAACATTGTTGAATAACTGACCTATATATGCATCCTTTACAAGTACAGGACCATTTGGAGTATTTGCATATACAGCTAATCTACCATTTAAGTTAATAGACTTCATACCAGTTCCACCAACATTTGAAACACTAGGATAACGATTTTCAATATCAAATACAAAGTAGAATGACTCAGTATTAGGAGGTAAATTATAATATTCTATATATAAACTAGTAATATTTGTAATTTCTCTTAATTTTGCTAAATAAATAGGTGAAGTTCTAATTACGATACTACCATTTCTTTCAGAATAATTGAATCTTAAATTAGTTTTGAATGCTTTATTAAATGCATCCTGTAACCAATTATTATCTGCACTAACTGTATATTTAGCAAGCTCTTGTTTAGCAGCTTCTTCTGCTTCACCAACAGCTGTCATTGCATTTACTGCAGGTTTAATTGTTGTGGTCATATTAGCCATTGATTTTTCAATCATTACTATGCCTTCAAAATTAACTTCTTTAAGTGCATAATTGCTATCAAATGTAATTGATAAATTAATATTATCTAACATTTGTGCTAATGTTTCTACTGGAGGCAACATAGAAGCAGGAGTTGCGGCAGGAGCTGCTACTGGTGCTGCTACTGGTGTTGCTTCTCCTATAGCAATTGCTGCTGGTCTTGAAACATCTGCAGTTTTCTTAGGACCCATTTGAGCTATTAATTGACTTATTGGCATTGCACCAAATTGATTTATTTGTTGTAAAATTTGGTCATATGTCATTTGATTCTTTGATATTTGAGCTATTAAATCAGTTACTTTTGCTGCCTTATATTGAGCAATCATAGCTTTGATTTCTTTTGAAGTAGGTCCATTTGGATTGCTATTCATACCAAATGCTTCAGCATAGCTTAATACAAATTCAATTAAGCCATCAAAATCAATACCATTAGAACCAATTTCTTTTAATGCTTCATCAACAGTCATATCTTTAGCTTTAGTAACAAATTGTACTATGCTAATATATCCAACTGGATCAATATATTTATCGATGAATTGTTGTACTGTTAATGTTTGTATATCTTCATAAATTTCTAATGCTTTTTCTGCATTAAGTGTATATGTGATTGTACCATTTTCTTCCTTAACATCAAATACTAAATTTATAATCTTTCCTGTCCAAGTATTAACTAATGCTGTATCAAAATAATTAGTTAAAATATCTGTAACAGATGAATTTTCACCATAGAATAAATCAAGCATTTCGATTGATTCATTTGGTACAGTTGTTTCATTTGTTGAAATATAATTGTCAGAAATACTATAAGTAGTTGCTTTTCTTGTGTCGCCATTAAGCTTAACTAGTGAATATCCTCCTTCAGTAGTCGCATATTGATATTGAGTATTACCATTATAAATCACTATAGCATTTCCAGTATGTTTTCCTGATCCGTTGCTTTGAGTAGCTTCATAAGAAACTTCAATACCATCAGTCTTAATTAAATTAAGGATTCCATTAATTACCTTAGCAATCTTACTATCATCATTATTAGATTGTTTTGGAAGCTCAACTGTCTTTATTTCATTACATATTCTACATTTGTAAACCTTGAAGCCTGGAGCTGTTAATGTAGGTGCAATATTATCAATTAAAACCCAATTATGAGCTGCAAGTTCTAATTCTTCAGGTATAACATCATTACAACGGCTACATTTCTTTAATACATAGCCAGGAACCTTACATGTAGAATCTACACGATTAATTACTTCATAATTATGACCAAATAAATCGCATGCATCTTGTGCACTCATTTGGATAACAACATATAATGAGAAGTGTGATGTTTCAAATGTTACATAACCATTAGCATATTTAGCTTCGATTGATTCTGGTTCACCATTTTCATCTAAATACCAAATAGCTATAGCTTCTGGATCATCAGTATCCTTTAATGTATAAGGAATAGTTACTGTAACCTTACCATTAAATTCACTAACTTTATTTCCATCAGCTTCCATTGAGAAATCAAATACTTCATTATCTCCAATTTTTGTTTTAACTGAATCAGAAATAGTTAAAGTTTGAACATCTACTGTATCAGCTTTAATGTTTACATTAGTTGCTTCACCAATACCTGATAAAGTATCTTCATCTAATTTAATTGTTGCTTTTTCTAATGCTACTGCAGTATTAGCTAAATCTGTTTTAGCTACTGTAGTTTCTTTTGCATCTGATGCATCGATTTCTTGCTTTGTAGCATCACAATTCATACAAGTATAAGGTACGACATTGCCAATCTTTGTGCCTTTGATCCAAACGTGAGCATCTTTATTCTCATATTCTTCTTCCTTAACTTTATCACAATGAGCACATTCGTATCTTAATTTACCTTTTGTTGTACAAGTTGCTTCTGTTACAATTTTAGCTTTAAAATCATGAGCTTCATAATCTTTCTTAGAAATTTCAACCTCATGTTGACAAATTTCGCATGTTCCAACACCAATATGATGATGAATACATGGCTTGCTTTCATCAGTTTCATCAATATATTCTATTTGATTAATTGTATGTTGAAGTTTTTCAATTGTAGTTGTCTTAGAATAACCGCATACTCCACAAGTATATGTAATAGTTCCTGTTGCTTCACAAGTTGGATCTGTCTTTTCCATTGTAAATCCATGATCTTCTGAATCTAGGATAGCATTACATTCACTACAAGTATGCCAATGCTTAGTTTCGTTACTTACCCAATCAGAAAGCGTATGAACATGATTTTCATTAGCTCCTGTTCCAGTAGAACCTGAATTAGTTTCTGGATCTTGGGTATTATTTCCACATGCTGCTAAAACCAATACAGCTAGTAGTGCAAAAAACGAAAGTAAAACTTTCTTTTTCATAATAACCCTTCTTTCTAAAATTTTATTATTGCGGTGGGTCTTCCCCCATCCTGTATTTGAATTATACTATATTATCTATAAAAAAGCAAGTAAATTCAGTTTTATGTACAATTACACGAATGTTAGTACAGTAAAAAAGCTGTGAATTCTTGCTTAGTTTCACAGCCACCTTATAATAATTAGATTACTTCTACTATTATATTATTAACCCTATAACCCGTCTTTTCAATTTCGCTTTTTATTAAACTTTTATCAATTGCATCCTTAGATATAAATGTAGACACATTTAGCTTATGACTAGATTTAACCTTTTTTCCCTTAAATGCTTTTCTAATTACATCATTTATATGTGCCTCACACATTGAGCATCTCATGCCTTCAATTTCAATTATATAATTAAACATGCATACCTCCTATAATGCGATATCTAAAATCATCATTAATACAAATCCTACTGCTAGACCTAATGTTGCTAGATTTGAATGCTTCCCAGTATTAGCCTCTGGTATTAATTCTTCAACTACAACATATATCATAGCTCCCGCAGCAAATGCTAAAGTGATAGCTAAAATAGTATTAATAAAATATGTTAATAATATCGCAACTATTGCCGCTAAAGGTTCTACTACGCCTGATAAGAATCCATATAAAAATGCTTTTGCTTTAGATAATCCTTCTTCCTTTAGTGGCATAGATATTATAGCACCTTCTGGGAAATTTTGTATAGCTATACCTATAGATAAAGCTAACATAGCTTCCTGTGAAATGTTATTATTAATACATCCTGCAATCATTACACCAACTGCTAAGCCTTCTGGAATATTATGAATTGTTACAGCTAAAAACATTTTTAATCTTTTTGATATTTTATTATTATTTATACCTTCCTCTTGCTTATCTATATGCATATGAGGAATTAATATATCTAATAAAAATAAGAATAGCATACCAAACAAAAATCCTAGTGCTGGTATTAACCATTTTTTAACACCATCATCATATGATTCAATAGCCGGCTGCAATAAGCTCCAAATAGATGCTGCGATCATTACTCCTGAGGCAAATCCCAAAAGTAGTTTTTGAAGCTTTTGATTAATTTCCTTTTTCAAAAAGAAAACCATCATACTTCCAAGTGTTGTTCCAAGTAATGGAATCAACAAACAAATAATTACATAAATATTAATGATACCATCTTCTTTCTATGCTTATTTTAATTTTTCAATAAAATCAGCATATTCAGAATCTATAATATCTGAAGCTCCTCCATTAACTATTAAACCATTAGTAATAAGATTAGAGCCTGTATTAGCCTCCCAATCTCTCATCCATTGGCCATCACCCCAGCCATATGATCCGAATAATGCGATTTTCTTATCTCCTATTCCTGCCATTACTTCATTATAGAATGGCTCAAATTCATCAGATTCAAGCTCTTCAGCTCCCATTGCAGGACAGCCTAATATGATTAAATCATTTTGTAAAGCTTCATCTGCTGATATTTCATTTACATTAAATACATCACAGCCTAAATCATCTGCAATCTTTTTAGCTATTTCCTCCGTGTTTCCAGTTTGACTCCAATAAACTACAACTTTTTTCATAATATCTCCTTTTTATCTCATAAAATTTTCAATTGGAAATCCCTTATTTACCAAATTCATTACGCAATTTTTACATCTAGTATATTTATTAAATATCTTTTTCTTTTCTTCAACATTTGAATATACCTTCCAATAGCCAACATATAAGCATCTATCTTTATTTATAAATGATTTTATATCTTCTAGGTCATATCCTAAAAATACGCCAATTTCATGGGGAAATTCAGAATAATTCATTCTTTCCTTTAAGCAATATAATAAAGAATCTAAGGAACTTGTATCATAGCCTAAATCAGATAAAAATATAATGTTATCCTCTTTAAATAATTCATTTTTTAATCTATATTCTCTATAAATTAAAACTAGAACCTTTTCTCCATCACATCTTAAGATATAAAATCCAAAATTAGGATATTTTTTATTTAGCTCTTCTATTTCAGAAACTATAGTATCACTATAATTGATACTTACTAAATTTGATGCCTTAATACCACAAATTGCAGGTGCTGAATGAAATGCTAGAGCACGCTCTAATAAATTTGACATATAATCATCTCCTGGTTAGCCTTAACTAACCGTTATTATATTATCATACTTATTAGTTAGAGTCAACTAACTTTTGTGCAAAATAATAAGCAGGAAACGTTTCCTGCTTACTAATTATATTAAGACCAAATTGTTGGAACATTATCTACATAATGCCAATAATTGCCGGAGTCTGTTGGTTCAGTTTCAGAATAATTATATGTAGTTGCATTAGTATATGAAGTGTTACCTGTATCGTATACAGTTCCAAGAGTACCCTTTAAGAATTTATTTGTTAATGTAGTACCATTAAATGCATTACTTGAAATAGTTGTAATATTACCAACTAAATATAAGTTTTCTATTGTTGCACCACTAAATGCGTAACTTTGAATAGTTGTAACATGACCATTTATAAATACATTCTTCAATCCTGTACAACCATAGAATATATATCTAGCTATAGTATTAATTTCACCATTTATAGTTACAGTTTCTAATGCACTACAATTTCTAAATGCATATTGATTAATTGATATATTTCCACTAGATGGTCCATTAATTGTAGTCTTTGTTAATTGACTACATCCTTCAAATACACTTTCACCTAATGCTGTAACAGATGAAGGAATTTCTATTTCCTTTAATCCTGTATTTTTAAATGCACCATCACTTACTATAGTTACAGTTGATGGAATAGTAAATTCTTCTAATGCTTTGCATCCGCTGAAAGCATATTGTCCAATCTGTTGTAATGATGTTGGAATATTAATAGTTTCTAATTTTACACATGATAAGAATGCATTATTATTAATATACATAATAGTGTTAGGTAATTTAACAGTAGTTAAGCTTGAACAATCACCAAACACATTATTGTTAATTCTAGCAACTTTTGAACCTTCTTCAAATTCAACTGTCGCTAAATCAAAGCATCCACTGAATGCTGAAGTATTTATAGTTGTAACAGTCTTAGGAATTACAAGGCTTGTTATTGCACAACAATAGAATGCTGAAGTATCAATTTGTTGTAATGATGTTGGCATATTTACTGTTGTAAGCTTGCCACAATTATAGAACATACGTTGTCCTATTGTTGTAACATAATTACTTAATGTAACCTCTTCTAATGAACTACAGTTATTAAATGTATATAATGATGTTGTACTACTATTATATGTAGCCTTTTTCAAGCCAGTACAACTAGAGAATACACTATTGCCCATTGTTGTAACAGTTGATGGAACAGTAACCTCAGTCAATTTACTACAATTATAGAATGCTTCCTTACCAATTGTTTGTAATCCTTCACTTAATGTAACAGATTGTAAGGCAACACAACCATAGAATGCTTCATTGCCAATTGTTCTTATAGTGTTAGGTAAATTAACTGATTTTATTTGTAAGCTCTTGAATGCTTGTTCACCAATTGATTGAAGAACACTATCATTAGGTATTACAACAGTTGTAAGACTACTACCATAGAATGCTACTTCTCCAATTGTTTTAACAGTTGAAGGAATTGAGATTTCTGTAAGATTTGTATAAAGGAATGCACCTTGATTAATTGTTTCAAGAGTAGCTGGTAATGTAATATTTGCTAATTTGCTACAATTACTAAATAAATTTGTACTTAACGCAGTTGTTCCATCCTTCATAACAACTGTTTCAAGAAGGCTACAATTTTCAAATGCACCAGAATAAAATTTAGCTGCTGGTAAAGTAATAGATGTCATCTTATTATATGCGAACGCATCTTGACCAATATAATTCATTGTATCTCCTTCAAATACAAGAGTTGCTATATTATTACCATAGAATGCATTATGATCTATTATTTGAACTGATGATGGAATTGTAACAGATTTTAAATTACAATTTTTGAATGCTTCTTCTCCAATTGAAATTACACCATCAGGAATAACTAAAGATGTTATATCCATATTTCTAAATACATATTTATCTATAGAATATTCAGTATATGTCGTATTATTATATTCAATTGATTCAGGTAATACTATTTCAGTATCTGTACCATTATATGCATATAAATATACTCCGCCATCAATTAAGAATGAATAATCACCAATATCTACTAATACAGCTTGTTCATCTAAACTTGAATGGATTGTCTTTGCCCAATATCCTACATATCCATATGTTGTTGCACCAGCAGTAATAGCAAGGCATGATAAATTAACTACATTAATTAGCTTAGTACAATTATAGAATGCATTAGTACCAATAGATGTTAATTTAGAAGGTAATACAACAGTCTTTAAGCCTGTACAGCCACTAAATGCACTAGCCGAAATTGTTGTTAGCTTGCTAGGTAAAATAGCTTCTTCTAGACTTGTACAGCCACTAAATGCATAATCCTTTATTGTTGTAATGTTATTAGAGAATTCAACTATTTTAAGCTTTGTACAATTTGCAAATGCATTGGCATTTATTGTTGTAACAGTTGATGGAATAATTATACTTTCTAATGCTGAACAGCCTGAGAATGTAAATGTATCAATATAAGTTATATCAGAAGGTAATATAACACTCTTTAGTGATTTACAATCTTTAAATAATTTATTACCTAAAGTTGCACCTGATGCCATAACAGATAAATCAATATCAGTAATTGCAGATGATTCAAATGCTTCATATGCAATTGATTTTAATGTTGATGGAATTGTAATCTTTTTAGCTGAACAATTATAGAATGTAAAATTAGATAAAGCAGTTATTCCTTCTGCTATTTCTATCTCATCAGCTTTAAAATCATAGAACATATTATATGTTGAATCACCTGATGGAATTTGCTTTAAAATAACCTTTTTTACAGTAGTTTTTACATTATTTGATTTAGATGCAAATAAACGATATGCATATGCATCACATGAATTAAATGTTAATTCCTCAAGCTTTGTACAGCCACTTAACAATTCTTCGTTATCACTATAATTATCAAAAGATTCAGGAAGCTCTAGTTTTAAAAGCTCTGATGAACGACTAAATAATGATTTAGACATTACATTACAATCATTATTGATAATACATTCAGTTGCATGAATATCAACTGCAACTAAATAATGATAATCATTACCTTCAACTCCTAGATAATATCCACCATTAGAATAAGTAAAGTTTTCTACACCACAATTATAAAATGCTTCATTACCAATTGATGTAACCTTATCAGAAATCTTAATATTCTTTAAAGATTCACATTCTTCAAATGCATAGTTTCCAATTGATGTAACTCCTTCTGGTATTTCAATTGATTTAAGGCTTGAACAATAATAGAATGTGCTTGAATCAATAGAAGTTAATGTAGATGGTAATTCTACACTTTCTAGCTTTGAACAGCTTGTAAAAGCACCATAACCAAGACTAGAAATATTTAAATTCTTTAATGAAATAGATTTAATACCAGCTTTTTCAAATGCACAACCACCAATTGATGTAACAGTATCAGGAATATTAATATTAGATAAATATGAACATCCTGAGAATGCATATGAGCCTATTGATGAAACATCACTTGGCAATGTAATGTTTCTTAAATATTTACAATCTTGAAATGCATAATCTGGTATTGAAGTAATATTTTCATTTAATTTTACATTTTGTAAATTTATACATCCGTAGAACATGCTTTCTGGTAACATATTAGCTTCATAATCTACAACAACTAATGATCTACATTTATAGAAAACACGATCTCCAATACTAATAACACTTGCAGGAACTTTAATATCTACAACCCCTGAGCTAGAAAATGCAGAATAACCTATGTTTTCAAGTCCTTCAGGTAGTGTAACGCTCTTTAATTTAGAACATTTTTCAAATGCTGTCCTTCCAATTGATTTTAAAGTAGATGGTAATACGATTTCTTCAAGTCTTGAGCATCCACTAAATGCACTCTCTGCAATTGATGTTACACCTTCAGGAATTACTATTCTACTATATCTTGCATTTTTAAATTGATTCTTCGTAATCTCTGTAATACCTTCAGCTATAACTAATTCTGTAGGCTCAATATAATTTTTATTATTAAATTCTATATCTCCATTTTCATCTAATATAGCGAAAGTTTTAGCGTTTTCCACTGGATTAGAATAATATTCTCCAAATTGTATAGAAATCCAATCTAATAATAATCCATCAAAATATATATCAGCAGTTATACCATAGAATCCGTAATCCTCAACATATTTTAATGATTTAGGAAGTGCCATTCTATATACATTTATATTTTGGAAATAATTACCTGGAATAGTTGTAATAGTACCATCAATAATTAAATCATCAATATATAAATAATCATAATATGAACTACTAAATAGCTGATTAAAATTACAAATAGATGTATCTTCATCAGTTAATGAGATATTTAATACAGAAATACTACATTTATTAAACATTGTTTGATTATAAGTAATACCACTAGGAATCTTAACTGAATCAAAAATATTTTTAACAAATGCGTAAGGAGCTATTTCATTAATAGTTGAAGGAATTGTAATATTTCTTGAATCTCCTATATATGCAACTAATATATTTTTATTATTTTCTGAATCATTATATGTTACATATCCATCTTTAACACTTAATTTAGAATCCTTTGCGTCAGTTACTACATCAAATGCGTAATTAGCAATATCTCCATAAGAAGTATCTCCTACAGTTAATGGTAAATTACTATGATTAATAATTTCTCTTAATCTATAGCAATTATAAAATGCACTATTATCAATAGTTTCGACTGTATTTGGTAATTCTATTTGATATAAGCTATAACAACTAGCAAATGCTGAATAACGGATTTTTTTAATAGCTGGCATTTTAACTTCTTGTAATGAATAACAATTATAAAATGCATTTTCTTCTATTTCTTCACAAATTGGCATATCAACACTCTTTAGATTTGTTTCAGAGAATGCATATCTACCAATATTTTTTACTTTTGATAAATCAATACTTTCTAGATTATAACATTTATAGAATGCATAATCCTTTATTTCAGTAACAC